>Ga0193753_10000186_pt1 | contig 59719 bp, 54 predicted proteins | sample H1c2metaG_FD_144925 | JGI IMG/M metagenome (GOLD analysis project Ga0193753, IMG submission 144925) | Soil microbial communities from a riparian zone of the East river system, Colorado, United States - H1c2 | ecosystem: Environmental > Terrestrial > Soil > Riparian zone | place: USA: East...
CCGCGCGCGCGGTGACCAGCGCCGCCGACATCGTCCGCCTGGTCCTGCCCAGCGGGACGCGCGTGGTCGTCCTTCGCGATCGATCGGCGCCGCTGGTCGCCGCGCGCGCGGTTTGGAGCGGGGGCACCCGCCGCGAGACCGACGAGCTGGCCGGCCTCAGCGCGGTTCTGGCCGGCGCGTGGACCGGTGGCTGCGGCCGGCTCGACACCGGCGCGCTCGCCGACGAGCTCGCCGCCGACGGCGCGTCCATGACCGGCTTCGCCGGGCGCGACACCGTCGGCCTCGGCGCCGAGTGGAGCCGCGCCGGCTGGGAGCGCGGCTTCGACCTCCTGGCCGACTGCGCGAGCAGCCCGCGCTTCGATCCACTCGCGGTCGAGGGCGCCCGCACCCGCGCGCTCGAGGCGGCAGCCAGGCGCGCCGCCGACCCGGCCTGGGCGGCCCTCGATCTGGTCGAGCGCGAGCTGGCCGGCGCCGCCACCCCGACCGCGCCACCGGTGTTCGAGGCCGGCCCGACCGCGCTCGAGCGGGTCGACGCTCGCGCCCTTCGCCAGCACCACCGCGAGCGCTACCCGATCGCCGCGATGACCCTGGTCGTCGTCGGAGACATCGATCCGGGCCGCGTGATGGCGCGAGCGCGGGCCCGGTTCGGCAGCGCGCCGCGCGTGCGCCCGCCCGATCGCCCCGCCGCCCCGACCGCGCCGCCCGCCCGGCGCGAGGTCTACCGCCGCCTGGACCGCGGCGGCGTGGCGGTCATCGCGCTCGCCTACCCGGCGGTCGGTCGATCCCACCGCGACCGCGCCGCCCTCGAGGTCGCCGCCGAGCTCATCGGCGGCGCGCGCGCCGCGCTGCTCGCCGACGCCGACCGCGGCAGCATCGTGCTCCACCGCGCCTGCCGCCCCGACGACGTGACCGCCGCGCTCGCCGCGCTGCGCGCCGCGGTCGATCGCCTGCGCGGCCCCGGTCCGGACGAGGCGGAGGTGCGGCGCGCCGCGGGGCGACTGGCCCGCGCTCGCCGCGCCGCCCTGGCCCACGCGCCCCAGGCCGCCGCGTTGCTCGCCCTCTACGAGCTGCTCGGCCCCGGCGCCGAGCACGCCGCGCGCCACGCCGCCAGCCTCGATGCGGTTCGCGCCGCCGACGTCGCCGCCGCCGCCCGCCGCTATCTGCGCCCCGAGGTCTCCGTCATCGCCACCGCCTCGCCGCTCCTGGCCAGCCCCGAGGCGGCGCGGCGCCTGCGCGGCGTGGTCCGCCGCAGCTCGAGCAACCGCGCCCGGCCGGTCCGGGCCCGCCCGCACAAGCGCCAGCGCGCGAGGCATCGATGACCGGCGCGCGCCGCGCACCTCGCGCACCGCGGACGCCCCGCCGCGCGCCTGCCGCCCGCCGATCGACCGGCCCGTCGCCGTTCGGCCGCGGCGATCTGGCCACCAGCCTGCTCCTGGTCTTCCCGCTCTTCCTCGCCTACGAGGTGGGCGTCATGTTCTCGCCCACGGTCAACGGGGTCGACTTCGTCACCCGCTGGGTGTTCGCCGCGGTCGGCTACGATCGCGAGCGCTTCCTGCTGGTCCACCTCGTGCTCGCGCTCGGCTTCCTCGGCCTCCTGCTCCACCTCCGGCGAAGTCGATCGTTCAGCCTGCGCGTCTTCCCGTCGGTGGTGCTCGAGGCGGCGCTCTACGCCCTCACCATGGGGACGGTGATCGCGCTGCTCATGGAGCGCGTGCTCGGCCTCGGGCTCGACCCCGGCAACCTCGCGCTCGGCCATCGCACCCAGGCCGTGGTCCTCTCGCTCGGCGCCGGTGTCCACGAGGAGCTGGTCTTCCGGCTCGGGCTCATGGGCGGCGCCTCCGCCGCGCTGGTCCTCGCCGGCGTCAAGCGCAGCGTCGCGGTCGCCATCGCGCTGGTCGCCTCCGCCGCGCTGTTCTCGGCCGCCCATCACGCCGGCCCGCTCGGCGAGCCGTTCGAGCGCGGCGTGTTCGTCTACCGCGCGCTGGCCGGGATCGTGTTCGGCCTCATCTTCTACTTCCGATCGCTGGCCCACGCCGCCTACGCGCACTTCCTCTACGACCTGTACGTGCTGCTCCTGCGCGGATAGCCAGCCGCCGCTAGTCCATGTACTTGTCCTCGTACTCGAGCTCCATGCTCTCGAGATACAGCTCGACCTTGCACCGCTTGATCGACTCCGCGTTGGCCTCGCTCTTCTCGACGTTGAGCTTGTGGATGCCGAGCCGGTTGAGGTTCACGGTGAAGATCACCGTGTGATTGTCGGGGCCGAGGAACTCGATGAAACCGTCGCGCTCCTGCTTGGTGCCCTTGGCGCCGCGCATCACGAACTCGTCGTACCAGCCCATGAAGTCGTCGGCGTGATCGGCCGACATGGTCACGACGATGTTGCTGAACTCGACGCCGGTCGGCTCGACCTCGGGGAAGCGCGAGACCCCCGTGTAGAGCTGCTTGGTCTTCTGAGTCACCGAGAACGACTCGATCTTGTTGACGTAGGTGCAATCGACGCCCTGGATGTCGAGCCTGAAGTTGCTCGGCAGCCACAGCTTCTGGTTGGTGCCGACCTTGCCCTGCACCGGGCGGCCGTCGCCCTTCACCGTCTTCACCTGCTCCGGCAGGAGCGTGACCGACAGATAGGCCGGCTCCTTGGCCGAGCCGTCGAGCGGCGGGAACTTGGTCTCGGTGATGAGCGCGTTCTCGAACCACTGCTCGAACTTGCACTTGAAGTCGAAGTCGGCGTGGATGATCGATCCGCTCCGGCGCGAGAACTGTCGCCGCCACGATCCGCGGATCCACTCGAGCAGCGGCTTGGACAGCGCCATGCCGATCTCGAGCTGGATCGGGTCGATCTCGACGGCGCCGAGGTGCTTGAACTGGAGCGAGACCGGGCCGGCCTGATCGCCCAGCACCGCACCCTTCACCATCCCGCCGGAGACCGACTTGACGTAGGCCGCGCCTTCGCCACCGCCCTCGTCGACCTGGAAGAGGAAGTGGCCCGCGGAGTAGCTCTTGCGGCCTGACGCCATGTCACCTTGTACTACGGCTCGACCGGCACGGTGGCTTCCCTGCCGCCGCCGCCGCCGCGCTCGGCCCCGCCCGGCTCGCGCCCGCGCCAGGCCGTATATCGTGAGGGATCGCTTACTTGACGGCGGACGAGGCCGACCCCGCGGCGAGTCGGCTCGAATCGCGTCCGGCGTCGCAGCGCCGTCGCTGGCGTCCCGATCCCGCGCCATTCACCGACGCGGCGACGGACGCCGTCGATCGACCGCGCCGCGACCAGCGGGCGGTCGCGCCGTCCGCGACGCTCTCCGTTCGCACGTTCGCGGTGATGCCGCCGGCCCCCACGCGCCGACGACACCACCCGGGTGATCGCGTGCCGATCCGCCCGACCGTCACCCTCGCGCGCAGGTGCATCGCCGCGTCGCCACCGCGCGGTTCTCGCCGCGATGGATGACCGGCCGCTGGCTTGCGGGGCGCGCGGTTTACACATACGCTGAGCGCTTCATGGCGACCTCCGGCAAGGTCGATATCGCTAAAGAGTACCGGGAGTACCTGACTCGATTCGAGTCCGAGTACGGCGATAGCGACTTCGGCGTGTTCGTCAAGCACCGCGGTCGGCTGGTCAAGAAGATGCGCCTCGAGGAGTTCGAGCCGGTCTACCGCGAGTTCTCCGACATCGCGAAGAGCTACTTCGACAGCCTCGACCGCGGCGACACGATCAACGACGTGGTGGTCAAGATGCTGCGCGAGCGCGCGATCGAGCTGCTGCTCAGCTCGCCGGTCTGAACCGGCGCGGTCGCGCCCATCTCGCGCCTCTCACGGATTGGGAGGCGGCAGCTTGTCGATGTCGAGCTGGCTGAGCGCGTAGCGGATGAGCTGCGACTTGTTGGCCTTGGTGTAGCCGCGCCGCTTGAGCTCGGCCACGGTCGCCTCCAGCGCCTCGATGTCCTTGGTGTAGAGCGAGATGCACACGACCTTGTAGTGGGTCGGGCGCGGCTTGGTGGGCGGCGCCGGGCGCCGGACCGACCGACGCTCGTCGACTCCATAGAAGTCCTGGCGCAGGATCGCCTCGGTCTCGCTGAGCGGGTCGTGCTTCAGGATCTTCGCCTCGGACATGACTCCTCCTAGTCGTCGTGGGATGGCGGCCAGGCGCGCGGTCACGCCGCGCCGGCGGCCGCGGCGGCGACCGCGGCGATCTCGCCCTCGCCGTCACCATCGGCGCCGACCGTCTCGTCGCCGATCACATCGGACTCGTCGACCACCACGTCGGACGCCGCGGGTCGCTCCACCGCCGCGCCGCCGAGCATCCAGTCGACCACGCGGGCGTAGTCCTCGGCGCCGTTGGAGTCGGGCGCGTGCTCGAAGATGGTCCGCCGGTGACTGGGGGCCTCGGCCAGGCGCGTGTTGGTCCGGATCGGCTGCAGGCACCTCTCCTTGAAGTGGCCCTGCAGCGCGGCCAGCACCTCGCACGCCAGCCGCGTGCGCGCGTCGTAGAAGGTCGGCAGCACCGCCGAGATGCGGACCGCGTGGTGCAGGTGCCGCTCCACCTCGCGCACGGTGCGGAGCACCTGCTTGACTCCGACCAGCGCCAGGTAGTCGCAGGTGACCGGGATGATCACCTCGTCGGCGTAGCTGAGCGCGTTCTGGTTGAGCAGGTTCAGCGAGGGGCCGCAGTCGAGAACGACGTAGTCGTAGCGGCGCGAGATCTGCATCAGGTTGAGCCGGCGAGTCAGGACCCGCGCCCGCACGTCCGTGCTCTGGCGAGCCAGCCAGATCTCGGCGGCGGCCAGGCTCGGGTCGCTGGTGATGACGTCGAGGTGCTTGCGGACCGGCACGACCGCCTGGGACGGATCCTCACCGTCGACCAGTATGTGATAGAGGGTGCGCTCGCCGTGGATGCCGAGCGAGACGCCGACGTTGCCCTGGGCGTCGGTATCGATGAGCAAGACACGCATCCCGCGCTCGGCGATGCCGGCGGCCAGGTTGATCGCGGTGGTGGTCTTGCCGGTGCCGCCCTTGTGGTTGAGGATCGCGAGCCGGCGCGCCCGCTTGGCCCGGAAGGCCTCGTCGCCGAGACCCTCGCGACGGCAGTCGAGGGAGCAGAACAGCAGTCGCCCGCGATCGGCCGTCACCGCCAGCTGGTAGACGTACGCGGGCACGAACGCCGCGCCGCAGGCCGAGCAGGTCTCGTTCATGCGCTTATGGAACGCCGCACCCGTGCCACAGGCAACTTTTCGGACCTGCTCGCCGCCGTCGGTAGGCCCGGCTGGACTGCTATAGTGGCCGAGGGGGAGAACAGGGATGGCCGACCGGAAGCGGACGGGGAGGGGGCACGGACAGCCGAGTCCCAAGGGAGCGCGCCGCCCCGCGGTGCGCCGCCCGATCGGGCTGAGCGGCGCCGACACGGTCGAGCTCCAGCGCGTGCTGGCCGAGCGCACCCGCGAGGTCGAGGAGAAGAGCGCGCAGCTCGAGGCGGCCCAGGACGAGCTGCGCGACCTCATGGACAACCTCGACAAGCTGGTCCGCCAGCGCAGCCGCGCGCTGGTCGAGTCGGAGGCGGAGCTGCGCCGCAAGAACGCCGAGCTCGGCCGCATGAACAAGATGAAGGGCGAGTTCGTCTCGATCGCGGCGCACGAGCTGAGGACGCCGTTGACCAGCATCGTCGGCTACCTCGACCTCATGGCCGAGGGTCGGTTCGGGGCGATGCCGCCCGGCCTGCGCCGCCCGGCCGAGTCGGTCCGGCGCAACGCGCACCGCCTGATGCGCCTGGTCGACGAGATGTTCCACGCCAGCCGGATCGAGACCGGCCGCATGACCCTGTCACCGCGCGACTGCGACCTGGTCGAGATCGTCCGCTACGTGGTGGACGACCTGGCCCCGCTCGCCGCGACCAAGCGCCACGAGCTAGGCACCCAGTTCGAGGACACGCCGCACATCCGGGCCGACCCGGACAAGATCCAGCAGGTCGTCTCCAACCTCCTCATCAACGCGATCCGCTACACGCCGGAGGGCGGCAGGGTGGTCGCGATGGTCGACCGCGCCCCGCGCGAGCGCTACGCCGGCTCGTGGGCGCGACTGCGCGTGAAGGACAACGGCATCGGCATCCCGGTCGACCTGCGCGACCGCATCTTCGAGCCGTTCTCCGACGTCCACAGCGCCAAGCACCACACTTCGTCCGGTCCCGACTCCGCCGGACTCGGCCTCTACATCGCGCGCGGGCTGGTCGACATGCACGGCGGGATCATCTCGGTCGACTCCGAGGAGGGAGCCTTCACCGAGTTCACTGTGCTGCTCCCCCTCGCCCGGAGCTGATCTTCACCCATCGGCGGCGCCCCCGCGCCGGTCAGCGTCAGCGGCGGCGCGCCTTTGACGGCTTCTTGCCCCTGGCCGCCGCGGGCTTCTTCTTCCGCGCGGGCGCCGCGGCCTTCTTCTTCTTCGTCTTCTGGCCCGCTCCCGCACTCTTGCGCGCGCGCTCGGCTGCGGCCCGGGCACGCTCTTTCTCGCGGGCGGCCTGAACGCGCTCCCGCTCCTTCTGCGCCGCGGCCCGCTCCCTGGCCTTCTGAGCCGCCGCCCGCTCTCTCTCCCGGGTGGCCTGGGCGCGCTCCTTCTCCTTCTGCGCCGTGGCCCGCTCCTTCTCCCTCTGGGCCGCCGCCTTGTCGCGCTCCTTCTGGGCCGCCGCCCGCTCCCGCTCCTTGTCCCTGGCGGCCTGGACGCGCTCCTTCTCCTTCACCGCCGCGGCCCGGTCCTTCTCCCTCTGGGCCGCCGCCTTCTCGCGGTCGGCGTCCGCCTTGGCCTTGGCGCGATCGCGCTCCATGGCGAGCCGGGCCCGCTCCTTTTCCTTCTGCGCGGCCGCCAGCTCCCGACCCTTCTGCGCCTTCTCCAGCTTGCGGGCCTTGTCCTTCTCCACCTGGGCCAGCTTGCGGACCTTGTCCTTCTCCGCCTGGGCCAGCTTGCGGAGCCGGTCCTTCTCCTTCTGTGCCTGGAGCTTCTCCTTCTCGGCCGCCTTGCGCAGGCGCTCCACTTCCTTCGCGGCGGCCTTCTGCGTCTTTTCGGCCTCGCGTTCCTGGCGCTTGCGCTCCTTCTCGGCCTCGCGCTCCAGCCGGCGCCGCTCCTTGCGCTGCGCCGGGGTGACCTCCGACTCGTCCAGGCCACCCCCGGTGGCGGCCATCTGCATGGTCCGGAGGCGCCTCTCCTCCACCGCCCGCTGCGCCGCGGCCAGCTTGGCCGCCGTCTTCTCCGGGTCCATCTCGACCGGCACCGGCTCGGTCCGCTCGTTGAGGAGGCGGGCGGCCAGCTCGCTGGCTCCCCCCTTCTTCCGGCGCTTCCGCTTCTTCACGTCCCGGGGAGCGGGCATCTCCGCAAGATCAGGCATCTTTGTGGCCAGATCGGAGCGGTTGTGGACCAGCACCCGTCGCTCGTCCTTGAAGGAGATCTCGACCTTGTTGTCGGGGAGGAGCTCGGTGACGAACCCGGTTCCGAACTTCGGGTGCGACACGACGTCCATCTCCTCGTACGTGTCGCGGATGGAGTAGGGCCGGCAGCTGGCCAGCTCCGCCTCCGTCACCTGGGACATCGCCTCCTCCCAGGTCGGCTTGCGGCTCAGCTTTCGTCTGCTGGCGACCACCTCCTCGGTGGCCTCGACGGCGTCGCCGCGCGGCTTCCGGAAGGCGTGAACATCCGAGCACACCTGGCACTGCACGCGACGGATCTCGTCCTCGTACATGCTGATGACGGTGTGGTTCGTGTCCGCCTTGCAGCGCGGGCTAGGGCAGTAAGCCTCGATCTCACTCCCAACTTCGTCCTGGTCGTCATCGAAGAGGGAATCCATGGCGGTCGACTGTCTCCGGTCTTCCAAGCTGATGAAATTTCAATTGTTTCTGAGCAGCGCGTCCTAATCCGGAGTACCCGGAAGAATGCGTTAGCGTCCTAACACAGCTCGGTATTCCAGGCAATACCACGCCATCGCGGCGTTTTTCCCTCTTCCGGCTACCATTTCGTTCCGGTGTATCGGCGTCGCGTCTTCTTCGGCCTCATCGCCGCGGTCCTCATCGCGGCCATCGGCCTCACTTACTACAGCTACCGGAACACGCCCACCGAGCGGCTCGTCATCCTCGACACGATGCGCGAGCTGGCCAGCGAGAAGATGATCGGCATCCAGTCGGAGATCGCCAAGGCCGCGACCGACATGTTCGAGAGAGTCGATCTCGACAACCTGTCCGCGCTCGGCGCGCAGATGGAGACCTCGCCGCTGCTCAGCGTCCAGGTGCTCGACATCGACAAGAAGGCGGTCTCGGGCGGCTCGTTCACCAAGCGAACACCCTCGGAGGACGAGCCGTTCCAGCGCCTGTTCCGCGACAAGGTCATCCCCGACCTCGACCTCGACAAGGTCATGGTCGGAGAGCGCCGCACCCTTCACAAGTACTACGGCGACCTGTCGTACCTGTTCACCTGCACCCGCAAGCTGCAGGACGGGAAGTGGTTCTTCGTCGTCGTCGAGACCGACATCACCTTCCTGTTCGCGAGCGTCCTGCCCAACTTCTTCGACAACATCGGCCGCCACGTCTACCAGATCGTCGACCGCTCGGGCGAGCTGGTCTATGGCCTGCGGTTCGGGGGCGGGCCCGACGCCGACGTGGTCGAGCTGCCGTTCCCCACGCTGACCGAGTGGCGCCTGCGGGTGGCGCCGCGCGACGCCAACCTGCTCGCCTCGCGCGCGTCGCGGCGCGCTACCCTCGACCTGGTCCTGATCGGGACCTCGCTGGCCGTCATCCTGACCGGCTTCGTGGTCATGCTGATCTCCATGCAGCGCGAGCGCCGGCTCAACGAGCTGAAGAGCGAGTTCATCTCCAACGTCTCGCACGAGCTCAAGACCCCGCTCTCGATCATCAGCATGTTCGGCGAGCTCCTCTCGATGGGGCGCACCCGCTCCGCCGCCCAGGCGACCGAGTACGCCGAGATCATCCGGCGCGAGAGCGTGCGCCTGTCGCGGCTCATCGACTCGGTGCTCGACTTCTCCAAGATCGAGCGCGGCGGCAACGTCTACGAGTTCGCCGACGATCAAGACCTCGCCGAGGTGGTGCGGCGCGCGCTCGACCTCAGCCGCCACCGGCTCGAGCAGGCCGAGATGGAGCTCGACGCCGACCTGGCCGACGATCTTCCGCTGGTGCGGATCGACACCAACACGATGACCGTCGCGGTGCTGAACCTGGTCGACAACGCCATCAAGTACGCCGCCGAGGGCAAGCGGATCGAGGTCGGCCTGCGCCGCTCGCATGGCGGCGTCGAGCTCGAGGTCCGCGACTTCGGCCCGGGCGTGCCCGCCGACGAGCGCAACGCCATCTTCGAGCGCTTCTATCGCTCGCGCACGGTGCGGCTGAAGCCGATCCGCGGCTCCGGCATCGGGCTCGCGCTGGTCAAGCACATCGCCGAGGCCCACGACGGCGAGGTGCGGGTGCGGCCGGGGGCCGGCGGCGAGGGCTCGATCTTCCGGCTCTGGATCCCCGCCCCGGCTGGTGCGTAGTCAGCTGGTAGTCGCTCGGCGCCCATGGTTAAGGTACCGCCAGGATGACCGTCCCCCCGCCCACCGACCGGAAGCAGATCCTCATCATCGAGGACGAGCCGGACATCGTGCGCGGGCTGGAGGACGCCCTCGAGTTCGAGGGATTCCAGGTCCACTCGGCGTCGACCGGTGAGCAGGGGATCAGCCTCGCCAAGGAGACCCAGCCGGACTGCGTCCTCCTCGACCTGATGCTGCCCGACGACAACGGCTACCGGGTGTGCGAGCAGCTGCGGGTGCTCGATCCGGTGGTGCCGATCATCATGCTCACCGCCAAGGTCCAGGAGGCGGACAAGATCCGCGGGCTCGAGGTCGGCGCCGATGACTACGTGACCAAGCCGTTCTCGGTCGCCGAGCTGATCGCGCGCATCAACGCCATCTTCCGCCGGCAGGCGCGCATGGCCCTGCACGACGACACCTTCCTCATCGGATCGTGGGAGGTGCACCCGCGCAAGCACGTCATGGCCCGCGGCCGCACCAGCAAGCGGCTCAGCTTCTACGAGCTGGAGCTGCTGAAGCTGCTGCGCGAGCGGTCCGAGGACGCGGTCTCGCGCGACGAGCTGCTCGAGAAGATCTGGGGCGTGCAGCCCAACCCGCAGAGCCGCACCGTCGACAACTTCATCGTCAAGCTGCGCCGCAAGCTCGAAGAGGACCACAAGAACCCGAAGCACATCCTCACCGTCTACGGGTTCGGCTACAAGCTGGTCCCCTGAGCGCGGCCTCAGCGCCGGCGACGGCGCAGCACCAGCGCCAGCCCGGCGAGCGACAGCAGCGCGACCGGGCCGGATCCGGAACCGCCGCCGCCTCCGGTCGAGATCGCGCAGCCGCCCGACTTCAGCTCGGCCGCCCGGCACTCGCGCGGATCGTCCTCGAGCGGGTAGATCGCGCAGATCCCGGCGACGTCGTCCGACTCCGGCGTGCCCTTCTTGGTCTCGCCGCAGTCCTGGAAGTTGAACATGGTCGAGTTGCGCACCTCGTCCGGCAGGTTGGGGTCGAGCGAGCAGAGCGGCAGCGGCTCCCCCTCGTCGTCCTCCAGCCGCACGCCGGCGCTGATCCAGCAGGTGTGATCGAGCCCCATGAGGTGGCCGACCTCGTGGGTGAACGTGTTGGCCAGATCCGAGGAGCAGGGCGGGCCGTCGCTCGGCTGTCCATCGATCGTGACCCGGAAGTTGATCGCGTTGAGCTCGATGTCGGCGTCCAGCAGCGCCCCGTTGCGGTCGCTGTCGGCGTCGTCGATGAAGTGGAGGGTGGTGAGCCCGGCCGCCGACGGGTCGTGACAGTCCTCCGGCTCCTCGTCGGTGGCGGGCACGCACCAGCGGTCCTCGCGGAACTTCACGATGTTCACGCCGTCGAGACCGACCTCGCTCGCCTTGCGCCCCTCCAGGCTGACGTAGAAGTACGAGCAGTCCTCGACCGCGTGCTGCCAGCGGAGGAGCACGCGCTCCATCTCATCGAACTCGAGGTCACCCTCGATCTGCGAGTCGCCGGCCTCGTCGAAGGAGAGCTTCGCGCAGCCGGACTCCCAGTAGACCTGGGCGCGCGTCTGGGTCGCCTCGGTGCGCACGTACGGGATCGAGCCGATCCCGCCGGGGCCGCTGCCCGCGCCGCCGAGCGCGTACAGCCCGCGCACCGGTCGGCTCTCCCGGCCGCGCCGATCGCGCGCGACCGCGACCCGCGCCGACACCCGGTCGCCCGCGCGCAGGAGCGGCTCGGCGTGCAGCTCGACCATGCGGACGCCGTCCACGCTGCCGCCGCGCTGGCGCACCGTCACCTCGCGGCCCGACCGGGTGCGAATGACCGACTCGGTGACGATCTCGGTCCTGCCGCGCGCCCAGCGGCTCGTCGCCGAGATCACCTCGCCGGAGACCACCTCCTCGACCCCGCCGGCCGGGTCATTTCCAGCCGCGCGAGCGCTTCGGTCCGGGATCAACAGCGCGGCGAGCAGGGCACCCGCCGCTGCGGCGGATCGAAGGGAGCGCACTTCTCCAGGCTAGCACGGCGTGCTACAAGCTGGGGCTTCGATCCATGGATCCCGCTGCGCCCGTCACAGCGCGCCCGGTCCGCGTGCGAATCGCTCCATCGCCGACTGGCGATCCACACGTCGGGACCGCGTACATCGCGCTCTTCAACTACGTCTTCGCTCGCCAGAGCGGCGGCGCGTTCGTCCTCCGCATCGAGGACACCGACCAGACCCGATCGCGCGCCGACAGCGAGGCGCAGATCATGTCGGCGCTGCGCTGGCTCGGGCTGCGCTGGGACGAGGGTCCCGACGTGGGCGGTCCGCACGGCCCGTATCACCAGTCGGCCCGCCTGCCGATCTATCGCGAGCACGCCGACCTGCTGGTCGCGCGCGACAAGGCGTACCGCTGCTTCTGCACCGCCGAGCGGCTGGCCGAGCTGCGCCAGAAGCAGCAGGCCGAGAAGCTGGCTCCAGGCTACGACCGGCACTGCCGCGGGCTCGACCCGGCCGAGTCGGCCAGGCGAGTGGCCGGCGGCGAGGCCCACACCATCCGGCTGGCGGTGCCCACCACCGGCTCGGTTCGCTTCCGCGACCGCCTGCGCGGCGACGTCGACATCGCGGTGACCCAGGTCGACGACCAGGTGCTGCTCAAGTCGGATGGCTTTCCGACCTACCACCTGGCCAACGTGGTCGACGATCGCCTGATGGAGATCACCCACGTCATCCGGGCCGAGGAGTGGATCTCGTCCACGCCCAAGCACGTGCTCCTGTACCAGGCGTTCGGCTGGGACCCGCCCGAGTGGATCCACATGCCGCTCCTGCGCAACCAGGACCGCTCGAAGATCTCCAAGCGCAAGAACCCGGTCTCGATCGACTTCTACCGCGACGCGGGGATCCTGCCGGCCGCGCTGCTCAACTTCCTCGCCATCATGGGCTGGTCGTTCGGCGGCGACCGGGAGAAGTTCACGCTCGAGGAGATGGTCGGCGTCTTCTCGTGGGACAAGGTCTCGCTCGGCGGTCCGGTCTTCAACATGGACAAGCTGCGCTGGCTGAACGAGCAGTACATCCACGAGCTCGACTACGCCCAGCTTGCCGCCGAGCTGGTGACCTGGCGGCTGGGCTCCGACCGGCTGATCCCGATCATCCGGCTGGTCCGCGAGCGCATCAAGCAGCTGTCCGACTTCGTCCCGGCCACCGAGTTCTTCTTCTCGCTCGACGTCGACCTGGCGCCGGTGGCGGCCGAGCTGGTGATTCCCGACGTGGCCGGTCGCGACCTGGCCAAGGCGCTCGCCGAGCTCCTCGAAGGCTACGAGCAGCTGCCCGCGTTCACCGCCGGCGAGCTCGAGGCCGCCAGCCGGACCCTGGCCGAGGCGCGCGGCTGGAAGACCAAGCACCTGTTCATGGTGCTGCGCCTGGGCCTGACCGGGCGCAAGGCGTCGCCGCCGCTGTTCGACACCATGGAAGTGCTCGGCAAGGAGCTCTGCCGGCACCGGCTGCGCCGGCTCGCCGACCTCGTCGGACAGCGTCCGTGAGCCTGGTCGGGCGCCTCCTCCGTCGGCTCCTGGTCGACAGCTGGCGCCAGATCGAGGCCGAGCGCGATCCGGACGACCCGCCACTCGCCGAGGGCAAGGTCGACCTCCGGCCGCTGGTGGTGCTGGTCACCGTCTGCGTGGCGCTGACCCTGCAGGAGTACATCGGCGAGCGCGACTTCTTCCGCCAGTACTTCCCCGGGCTGGCCGAGGGCGACTACGGCGAGCTGCGCGCCTATGCCTGGTGGTCGGGCTGGCGCTTCACCGGCTACGTGCTCGTCCCGGCGCTGGTCATCGTCTGCATGCCGGGGCAGCGGCTGCGCGACTACTACGTCAGCCTGCGCCAGTTCCGGCTGCACTACCGCATCTACCTGGTCCTGTTTCTCCTGGTGCTCCCGTTCGTGATCGGGGCGGCCCAGTTCCCCGCCTTCTACTACACCTATCCGTTCTACAAGGCGGCCAATCGCTCGGCGTTCGACTTCTGGGCCTGGGAGGCGCTGTACGCGCTCCAGTTCGTGTCGCTGGAGTTCTTCTTCCGCGGCTTCATGCTGCGAGGGCTGCGCCGCCGGTTCGGGGCCGGCGCCATCTTCGTGATGGTGGTGCCGTACTGCATGATCCACTACGGAAAGCCGATGGCCGAGACCTTCGGCGCCATCGTGGCTGGCCTGGTGCTCGGCACCCTGGCCATGCGCACGCGCTCCATCTGGGGCGGCGCCGCGATCCACATCGCCGTCGCCCTGACCATGGACCTCCTCGCGGTGAGCCAGTGTCCGCCGGCCGACTCCGGGCTGCGCTGCCCGGCCCACGGCGAGCTCCTGGAGTGAGCCGTGCTGGAGCTGGCGTGGTGGGCCTACGTCGCTGTGGTCGCCGCGCTGGCGGTCTACGCGGCGCACCGGCTGCACCTGGTGGTCGCCTTCTGGCGCACGCGCGCCGCCGCCGCTGATCCGACGTCCGCGCTCGCCGATCCGCTGCCGGTCGTGACCGTGCAGCTGCCGATCTACAACGAGCGCTTCGTGGTCGAGCGGCTGCTCGACGCGGTCGCCGCGCTCGACTGGCCGCGCGATCGACTCGAGGTCCAGCTGCTCGACGACTCGACCGACGACACCGCCGCGATCGCCGCCGCCCGGGTCGCCGAGCTCCGCGGCCGAGGCCTGGCCATCGAGCACGTGCGCCGGGCCAGCCGGGCCGGCTACAAGGCGGGCGCGCTCCAGCACGGCCTGGCCCGCGCGCGCGGCGAGCTGCTCCTGGTGCTCGACGCCGACTTCGTCCCGCCGCCCGATCTCCTGCGCCGCATGGCCGGATCCCTGACCGAGGGCGTGGCCATGGTCCAGGCCCGCTGGGACCACCTCAACCGCTCGGCGAGCCGCTTCACCTCGCTGCAGGCCCTCCTCCTCGACGGCCACTTCGGCGTGGAGCAGAGCGCGCGCGCCCGCACCGGCTGCTTCTTCAACTTCAACGGCACCGGCGGGCTGTGGCGGCGCGCGGCGATCGACGACGCGGGCGGCTGGCACGGCGACACGCTCACCGAGGATCTCGATCTGTCGTACCGGGTGCTGCTGCGCGGCTGGCGCTTCGCCTACCTGCTCGAGCAGGCGGTGCCGGGCGAGCTGCCGGCCGACCTCAACGGCTTCCGCTCGCAGCAGTTCCGCTGGGCCAAGGGATCGATGCAGGTGGCGCGCAAGCTCCTGCCCGCGGTGCTGACCGCCCGCCTGCGCCCGGCGGTGCGGCTCGAGGCGCTCTTCCACCTCACGCACAACCTGCCGTACCTCCTGACCGCGACGCTCGCGCTCCTGGCGGTCCCGGCGCTGGCCTGGCGCGACTCGCCGGCCCCGGCGTCAGCCTGGATCGAGGCGACGCTCGCGCTCGGCGCCGCCGCGGTCAGCGTTGCCTACCTGGTCACCGCCCAGCGCGCGGTTCGCGGCGCCGCGCTCGGCCTGCGCGCCGCCGTCTCGGTGGCGCTGCGCGCGCCGGCCCTCATGGCGCTGACCGCCGGCATCTCGCTCGGCCAGGCGCGCGCGGTGCTCGAGGGGCTGGCCGGCCGGCCGTCAGAGTTCGTGCGCACACCCAAGCAGGGCAGCGCGCCATCCGCGGGAGGCTACGCCTCGGCGGCGGGCTGGTTGCCGGTCCTCGAGCTCCTGACCGCCGCCTATCTCGCCACCGGCCTGGTACAGGCGCTGGCCGCGCACCGCTTCATGGCGGCGCCGATCCTGGCCGTGTTCGCGATCGGCTTCGCCTGCGTCGGCGCCGGTTCGCTGGCGCACGATCGTCGAGGTCGCCGAGGTCGAAGGCAAACCCGTCCGGAAAAAAAAGCGGGCAGCGAGGCGCTTGACCTCGACCACCCGTCTTTTCCGAGCCAGCAACCGTTCGACCGGTGAGTACTTATTCTATCCCCTACGTATACGTAGGTGGGCTCCGCGATGGCCGATATGGGCTTCCCGACTGGCGGGCGTGCACGCCTCGGCTAGAGACAGATCCCAGGATAGCCGTTGTAGGGAAAAGAATTGGCTCTGCCGAGTCGAACAGTCCTTTGCTCGCTCGTCAGAATATCACCGGCGACTCGATCGTCAAGCGCGATCCACGCGCGGCACCGACGACGATGCAGCGCGATCGCGTTCGTCACGCACGCGTCGACTCGCGCGCGCGATCACCGTTGACACGCGCGTCGACTCAGCTCAACCGCGACGCCATTCCGGACCGGTGCCGCCCTGCACCGCGATCGATCGCGTGCCCATCGCCAGCATCTCGTCCTTGTCGATCACGCCGTCGGAGCGCTGCTCGACCGGCAGCGCGTGCTTGCCGGTATCCATGCGGATCGCGTCGCACGGGCAGGCCTCGACGCACAGGCCGCACACCACGCAGCGCAGCTCGTCGATCTCGAACACCGCCGGGTACTTCTCGACCCGCTTGTCGCTGGTCTCGGCCGGGATGATCGTGATGCAGTTGGCCGGGCACACGGTCGGGCAACACATGCACGCCACGCAGCGCACCGAGCCGTCGTCGCGCTGCATCAGCCGGTGCAGCCCGCGCGTGCGGGCCGGATACGGCTTCTTCTCCTCCGGGTACTGGATGGTCTCGACCTGGGAGCGGGTCACCACGTTCTTGAAGAAGTGCTTCACCGTGATCTGGAGGCCCTTGAGCGTCGCGTGCATGAACGAGGCGTCCTGCAGCGGCGGCCGCGGCACCCGGACCGTTCGGACGTTGGCGTTGCGTCGCGAGACGCTCACGACCTCGAGGCCGGCCGGCTTGGCCGCCGGCGGGGTGTGCTGTGAACTCGCCATGGATTACCTCACATGCCGGGCAGGACGGCCGCCGGCGCGCGCAACGACCACAACAGCCAGAGGATGAGCGCCGTCGCCATCACGTTGACCAGCGAGAGCGGCAACAGGCGCTTCCAGCCCAGCTGCATCAGCTGATCGGGCCGGAAGCGGGGCAGGGTCCAGCGGATGGCCAGCTGCAGCCAGCAGAAGAACACCACCTTGCCGCCGAAGGTCAGGAACTGGATCAGCACCACCGCCCAGTGCGGCAGGAATGCCACCCAGCCCAGGAAGTGAAAGCCGTCGGTGTAGAGGAAGGGGAACTGCCAGCCACCGAAGAAGACCGTGGTCATCACCGAGGCCAGGAAGACGATCTCGATGAACTCGGCCAGGAAGAACATCCCGAACCGCATCCCCGAGTACTCCACGAAGTAGCCGATGATCTCCGGCTCGCCCTCGGGCAGATCGAACGGCGCGCGCTTGGTCTCGGCGATCGCCGCGGTGAAGAACAGGAACAGCGCGGGCAGCTGCACCGCCCAGCCCCAGTGGATGGGGTTGGGTCCCTGCCACGCCACCATCGCGCCCGGCTCGAGGGTGCCCATGACCAGGAACACGCCCATGAGCGACAGGCCCATGGTGACCTCGTACGACATCATCTGCGACGAGGCGCGCAGGCCGCCGAGCAGCGCCCACTTGTTGTAGCTGGCCCACCCGGCCAGGGTCGCGCCGTAGTTGGCCACGGTCATGATCGCGAAGTAGAAGATCAACCCGAACTCGGCCGAGTAGACCTGCATGTCGATCGCGTGGTTCGTGCTCGGCCCGACCCGCATGTCGATGACGCGGAAGAACTCGTCCGGGTAGATGGTCGGCCCGAACGGGATCAGCGCGAAGGCGATGAAGACCGGCGCCAGGGCCAGGATCGGCGCGAGGGTGAACAACGCCCGGTGCGCCTTCTCCGGGACGAAGTCCTCCTTGGAGATCATCTTCAGCGCGTCGGCGACGAAGTGGAGGATGCCCCACAGCTTGATCGGACCGATGTTGGCCCGGTTGGGGCCGAGCCGGTCCTGCATCATCGCGCTCTGCCGCCGCTCGGCCCACGTGAGCAGCGAGGCGAGCGGCATGACCAGGAGCAGGATCAGGAGGACCCACTTGAGTGCTCCCGAGTCGAGGACCCAGAAGATCCAGTCGGTGGCGGTCCAGGAACCGCTTTGAGAGGTCGTCTCCATGGGCCCTTTACCCGCGCGAGTTGGCGAAGCGGAGCTGGATGGGGCGAGCGTCGCTGCCCCACACCGTGCCGCGGAAGTCGGCCACCTTCTGGACCATGTCGTCGAACACCTGGCGCGCGCTGCCGTAGCCGAGCGCGGCGCCGGACGCCTGGGCCAGCCGGGTGATGACCTCCCAGGCCGGCAGGGCCTGTCCGCCCGGCTCGTAGGCCGCCTGCATCCGCTGCACCAGCCCCTGCCGGTTGGTGACCGTGCCGGCCACCTCGGCCCAGGAGGCGCTGGCCAGGGCCACCTTGGCCCGCAGCGTCACTCCGTCCTCGGTGTCGGCGATGACGACCAGCGCGTCGAGCCCGGCCAGCCGCGCCATCGCCTCGTCGGACAGCGGCAGGTGATGACCGAGCACCAGCAGCGCCTTGATCTCGCCCTCGAGCAGATCCTCCTCGAGCACCGCGGCGCCCGCGGCCAGCTCGCCGCCCAGGATCGCGCGGATGCCGCGGCGGTTGGGATTGACGTCGGCGTCGCGCAGGATCTTGTCGGCCCGCTCCGGCACCGGCGGCTTGCCGCCGACGTAGAACCGCTCGATCCGCCAGATGTCGCGGGCCAGCCGGGCCAGCGCGTGGTTGTCCTCGTTGGTGTGCTGCGGCGAGAACACGACCCCGACCTTGTCGCGGTCGGTCTCGAGCACCGCGCGCAGCGCCACCGCCGCCGCGGTCAGCGCCTGGTCCCAGCGGGACGGCAGCCCGCCGACCAGCGGCGAGACCAGCCGCTTCTCGCGCAGCGCGTGGTACGTGAAGCGGCCCTCGTCGCACATCCAGTAGTGGTTCACGGCCGGGTTGGGGCGCGGCACCAGCCGCCACACTCGCTCGTTGCGGTGCTGGATCTCGATGTTGCAACCGGTCGCGCAGCCCTGGCACACCGACGGCGTGGCCAGGAGCTCCCACGCCCGCATGGTGAAGCGGAAGTCCTTTGCGGTCAGCGCTCCGACCGGGCACACATCGACCGTGTTGATCGAGTACGGGTTGTCGAGCACCTCGCCGGGCGCCACGCACAGCTCCTCGTGGTCGCCGCGCCGCTTCATCTCCAGCTCGTGCTCGCCGGCCACCTCGTCGCACACGCGGATGCAGCGGGTGCACAGGATGCAGCGCTCGGCGTCCAGCACGATGTTGGGCCCGAGGTCGACCACCTTCGGCTTGTGGACCTTGGGCACGTCCAGCCGCGACGGCGCGTTGTCGTGCTCGAAGTAGAGCGACTGCAGCACGCACTCGCCGGCCTTGTCGCAGATCGGGCAGTCGACCGGGTGGTTGAGCAGGGTGAACTCGAGCATCTGCCGGCGCGCGCCCCGCGACGTCGGGTCGGTCGTGTGGACGACCATGCCGTCGGCCGCCATCGCCTGGCAGGACGGCTGCAGCTTGGGCTGGCCCTCGACGGTGACCAGGCACTGGCGGCACACCGCGACCACGCTCAGGCCCGGGTGGTAGCAGAACGCGCTGATGTCGATGCCGAGCGCGCGGGCCGCCTCGATCACGTTGGTGCCCTTCGGCACCGTCACCGGCATCCCGTCGATGGTCAGGGTGACGCTGGCAGGCGCCTCCGGCCTGGCGGGTGCGGGTGCTTCCTTGTCTGCTCTGGTCTCGGCGCTCATATCACTTGTCGCATTCCCCGCCGATCATGTTGATCATCCCGAAGATCGGGACCACGTCGGAGATGAGGTGGCCGTGGATGGTGCGAGAGATGGTCGACAGGTTGATGAAGCTGGGGGAGCGGCAGTAGCACTTCCACGGCCGCCCGGTCCCGTCGGAGACCACGAAGAAGCCGAGCTCGCCGTTGCCGCCCTCGACCCAGGAGTACGCCTCGCCCGGGGGGACCTTGATCCCGTCCATGATGTGCTTGAAGTGCCGGATCATGGCCTCGATGGTGTTGTAGGTCTCCTTCTTGGGCGGCAGCGTCACCCGCGGGTCGGCCGCCATCACCGGACCGGCCGGGATGTCGCGCATCGCCTGGCGCAGCATGCGGATCGACTGGCGCATCTCCTCGAGCCGCACGAGGTAGCGGTCGAAGCAGTCCCCTCGGGTCCCGACCGGGACGTCGAACTCGAGCTGGTCGTAGACCAGGTAGGGGTTGTCCTTGCGCACGTCGTAGTCGACCCCGCACGCGCGCAGGCACGGGCCGGTCAGCCCGTAGCCGAGCGCCACCGATGCCTCCATCGCGCCGACGCCCTCCATGCGGTCGCGGAAGATGCGGTTGTTGGTGAGCATCACCTCGACCTCGGCCAGCACGCCCTCGGTCCTGCGCAGGATGTCGGTCAGCCGGTCGTCGAAGTCGTCGGTGAGGTCGTGGGCGACCCCGCCGATGCGCACGTAGGAGTAGGTCAGCCGGGCGCCGGACAGCTCCTCGAGCAGCTCGAACAGCCACTCGCGCGCCTTCAGGAAGTAGAGGAACGGGGTGAACGCGCCCAGCTCCATCGCGGAGGCGCCGATGCAGGTCAGGTGGTCGGTGAGGCGCGAGACCTCGCTGACGATGACCCGGATGTACTGGGCGCGCGCCGGAACCTCGCTGACGATGCCCATCAGCTTCTCGACCGCCATCGCGTAGCCGACGTTGTTGATCATCGGCGAGACGTAGTTCAGCCGGTCGGTGTACGGAAAGATCTGGGTGTACGTCGCGTACTCCGACTCCTTCTCGAAGCAGCGGTGGAGGAAGCCGGGCTGGACGTCCGACTCCACCACGCGCTCGCCGTCGACGGTCAGCACGATGCGGACGGTGCCGTGCATGGCCGGATGCGACGGACCCATGTTGACGGTCATGAGCTCGGTCGGGAGCTCCTGCTCGTCATCGAGGTCCTCGATGTTCTTCCGGCCCAGGACCAGCTTCTTCAGCTCTGCCATGTCACTCGTCCGTCCACTCGCGCCGGACCAGCGGCTGGCGGCGCTCCTTCGGGTAGTCCTTGCGCAGCGGATGACCGATGAACTCTTCGTACATGAAGATCCGGCGCAGGTCGGGGTGGCCCTCGAACGAGACCCCGTACATGTCGTAGGCCTCGCGCTCGAGCCAGTTGAAGGCGGGCCACAGGCCGGACAGCGAGGGCACCACCAGGTCGTCCTCGGCGAGGGGCACCTTGAGCCGGATGCGCTGGCCGTGGACCAGCGAGCGAAGCTCGTAGACCACCGCGAACCGCGCCCCGGGCGCGCCCGAGCCCTCGCCGCGGGTGCGCGAGGCGTACGCGGTCGGCACCGTCCCGGCCGACGGCTGCAGCCCCTCGAGGCCCAGGTAGTCGATGCAGGTGCAGTAGCAGGGCAGGGCGAACGCCATGGCCGGGTCGTCGCGCAGGTAGCGCGCGATGTCGAGCAGGGCGCCGCGCGTCACGATGGCGACGTCCTCGCCGTGGTGGCTGGAGGTGGCCAGGATGCCGGCGCCGAACTTGCCGCGCAGCGCGTCGAGGACAGCCTTGGCCATGTCAGCCTCCCGTGCGGAGCAGCTGCTCGCGCTTGTGGCGCACCTGGGAGTGGCCGCGCCCCTCCTGCACTCGTTTCATGAGCAGCATGATCGCGTCGAGCACCTGCTCGGGGCGGGGCGGGCAGCCCGGGATATACACATCGACCGGGATGACCTGGTCGGCCCCCGGCATGGCGCTGTAGTTCTGGTAGAAGCCGCCGGTCGAGGCGCACACGCCAAAGGCGATGACCCACTTCGGCTCGGCCATCTGGTCGTAGACCCGCTTCAGGATCGGCCCCTGCCGCTCGGTGATCGTCCCGACGATCATGAGGAGGTCGGACTGGCGCGGCGAGAAGCGCGGGAACTCGGCGCCGAACCGGGCCAGATCGTACTTGGGCGCCGCGACCGACATGAACTCCATGCCGCAGCAGGCGGTGACGAACGGATACGTGAACAGCGAGAACTTGCGGCCCCAGTTGGCCGCGTCCTCGAGCTTGCTGGTGGCGATCTCTAGTCCCATCCGATTGCCTTCTTTCGCCAGACGTAGGTCAGCGCGACGACCAGCACCAGGACGAACAGCATCATCTCGGTGAAGCCGAACAGGCCGACGCCGCCGCCGGGGGCGACCGAGAGATCTCCGTAGAGGACCGCCCACGGGTACATGAAGGCGGTCTCGATGTCGAAGACCAGGAACAGGATGGCGACCTGGTAGAAGCGCGTCGAGTAGCGGGCGCGAGGCGAGCCGATTGGCTCGGAGCCGCACTCGAACGGGCCCAGCTTGGCGGGCGTCAGGCGCTTGGGCCCGATCAGGACCGCTAGCCCGGTGAAGAGCCCGCAGAAGGCGGCCGCGAGGACGAACGACGCGCCGAGAGGGATGTAGGCTTGGAGCTCCAAGGCGGGCGAATCATAGAGCGAAGCGCGGCGCCTGGCTGCTCATGGCCTGCCAAAAGAGAGTGAACCGCAAAGACAGCGATCTGCTCGCCCGCTGGACGCCGCGCGGTGACGCGCTCGCGCGACGCGGAGCGAGAGCCAGCTGAAGCGGCGCGCTAGAAGCCCTGCTGCGCGTTGCGCAGGGCTTCCTCGAACGCGGCGACCATCTCGGCCGAGGTGTCGACCAGGTAGATGACCTCGGGGAACGCCTTTCTATGGGCGCGGATCTCTTCCACGATGGCGCGCGCGGCTTCCTCGACCCCGACGCCGCCGATCCCGATGCCGAGGCCCGGGATGGCGAGCACCTGGTACTTGTTGGCGTGCGCTGCGATGAGGGCGGCGCGCGCGGCGCGGCGGACGTTCTCCGCCGCGATGGTCATCCCCGGCTCCTCCATGGTGGGGACGTGGATGACGAACCGGGCAGGCAGCGAGCCGCCCTTGGTCACCAGGGCCGCTCCGACCGCGATCGGAGCCCGGCTCATGGCCTCCGTCTGGATCTCGTCACCGCCATGACGGCGGATGGCCAGAGCCACCCCGCCTCCCATTATCCCCTTGGAGTTCGCGGGATTGACGATGGCGTCGACAGGGAGGTTCGTGATGTCGGCCTGGGCAACGTGGACCTGCATCGGCTCCGCGCGCGACACTACCATGCAGGTATCAGCCTAGCAAGACAAGGACGAGCGTTTTCAGCCGTTTATCAGCTCGACCTGGTCACGCCCGGGCGCCCAGGGCGCCCGAACGCCAGGAGCGATCAGGCGGCGAACGCCTTCTCCAGCTCCTTCTCCACCTTCTGCTCGGTCCAGTTCCTCGCGACCGAGAGCTCCTTGACGATCAGGTTCTTGGCGGTGTCGAGCATGCGGCGCTCGCCGAACGAGAGCGTCTTGGTGCTCTTCAGCCGGTAGAGGTCGCGGAACACCTCGGCGACCTCGAACAGCGACCCGGTCTTGATCTTCTCCATGAAGCCGCGATACCGGCGATTCCAGGTCTGCTTGTCGATGTGCACGTCCTGCTCGCGCAGGATATCGAATACTTCGTCGACTTCCTCATCCGTGGCGACCGGGCGCAGCCCCACCTGGTCGGCCTTGTCCTTGGGGACGAGAATCTGCATCTCGCTGTCCAGGACCTTGAGAACGTAGAAGGAGATGACCGTACCGTTGATCTCCTTGGTGTCGATACCGACCACCTTGGCGACTCCCTGGGCTGGGTAAACTGCTTTGTCGCCGATCTTGAATTCGATCATCGTCCCGGACCTCCGTTGGTGAGGATAGAGAAGGGCTCGGCGGTGCCCGGCAAGCAATCGGAATGCCACTGCCTGCTGGGGGGCGAAAGAGCGAGTGACTACGGGGGGATAGCTGCGGGGGGCGCTCTTTCGGCCTGAACCGCCTGTGTCAAGGTGGCGCAGTCTACCTCACAGACAGTACGCTCGCAATGAAAAAAACCCCCGTAGGCTCGCCGGGTTCCGTGGTGGCTGGCCGCCTAGCCCGGGGGGCGGCGACTCGGCCAGCCGCCTGGAGGGTACAGCAGGGGTGACGTGCTAGCGTGAAGCGATGCGCGGTCGGGAGGATCCGCTCGGCGTTCTCCTCGTGCGCTCCGGCGCGCTATCGGAGGACGAGGTCGGCGACCTCCTCGAGCTGCAGGCGCAGCGCTGGCCGATCGCCTCGCTCGGGTACGCACTCGGCCTGGCCGACGAGGAGACGCTGGTGCGCGCGCTCAGCCACCAGCTCGGCGTGGCCGGAGTCGTGCTCGACCGATCGGTGATCGCGGTCGACGTGCTGGACGGCGTCGCCCCCGAGCTGGCTCTCGAGCACCACATCCTGCCGCTGGCCGAGGACCGTCACTGCCTGCTGGTCGCGTGCGAGCAACCGTCGGCGGTGCCCGAGGTGCTGCGCGAGCTCGAGTTCATCAAGGGGAAGCCGGTCATCGCGCACGTCGCGCTCAGCCTGACCCTCGAGCGAACCCTGCGCGCGTGCCTGCGGGCGCGAGCCCGCGGTGAGCGAGTGGTGGCCGGGCCGCTGGCGCGGATGCCGGAGGCGATCGGGCTGGACGCGATCGTGGTGGTGGGCGACGCGGCGGCCGATCCGGCGAGGGCGGCGAGCACGGCGAGCGGGTCGGGCGTGGCGATCGCGGCGGTTCCCGCGGGCGGGTCGGGACTGATCACCCCGCCGGGGCCGGCACGCCCGGCGACGCTGGCGCTGGCGCCGGCCGGCCCGACCGGGTCGGTGAGCGCGGCGAGGCCGACGCCCGCGCTCGCGCCCGCCCTGGTCGTCGAGGACGTGACCGGCGAGGTCGGGTTCGAGGAGGTGATGCTGGCGGTGACCGAGGACGTCGCCTCGGTGCGGATGTGGCTGGACGCGCCGCGCACCGAGCCGAACGCGGACCCGATGCTCGGCTCGCTCGATGTGGCAGTGCCGGCCGATCTGTCGAGCGACGGCGAGTCCGGATCGCACCCGCTGGTCTCGGCCGACACCGCGGTGGCCCAGCTCATGCGGCGCGGCGCCACCGCGGCGATCGAGCTCATCGACCTCGACGGTCGCGACGGAGTCGAGTACCGCCCGGTGCGCGGCACCGGCGGGCGCGTGCTGGTGGTCGACGACGACTTCGCGTCGCGCCAGTTCCTGGTCAAGGAGCTGGTCCCGCTCGGCATCGAGGTGCAGACCGCCGAGCACGGCGGCGAGGCCCTGGCCCGCATCACCGAGGAGCCGCCCGACGCGATCGTGGTCGACGTGATGCTGCCGGAGATCGACGGCTTCCACATCTGCCGCGCGGTCAAGCACAGCCGCAAGTACAGCCGGATCGGGGTCATCCTGATCTCGGCGGTCATCGACTCCGGGCGGGTGACCGACGAGCTTTTGCGTCGGCACGGCGCCGACGCCTACTTCGAGAAGCCGCTCCAGATGGACCGGCTCAAGGCGCGCCTGCACGACCTGCTGCTCGCGCGCGGGGCCGGCGACGGGCGGGGCGGGCAGGTGTCGTTCGAGCGGGCGCTGTCGCTGTATCGGGTCGGCGAGCTCGACGAGGCGATGGGCGAGCTCCGCCGCGGGATCGACCAGGACCCGCTGTCGGCCAAGCACCACTTCGTCCTGGCCAACCTCCTTCACAAGAAGGCGCTCATCGTCGAGGCGATCGACGAGTACGAGGCGACCCTCGAGCTCAAGCCGGACTACTTCCCCGCCCTGACCCGGCTGGCCTATCTGTATTACAAGCAGGGCTACGCGGCGCGCGCGATCGACACCTGGCGCCGGTCGCTGCCGCTGTGCTCCGACCCGGGGCTGCGCCACAACATCGAGGTGTTCATGCGCAAGTTGATCGGCGACCTCGACGGTCGCTGAGCGCGGGACGAGACTAGTGCACCGCGGCCGAAATGACGTCAACGAGGCGGTGTGGATCGCCGTCGAGCGCAAGGCGCGACGACGACGGGCTACTCGCTGTAGCTCGAGGAGTTGCAACGCAGCGATCGGCGGTGAGGCGCACCGGATCGTTGATGTCATTTCGGCCGCGGTGCACTAGCTGCCGGGCTTCTTGTCGGCCGCGCCGGCGCCCTCTTCCTCGCCGTCGCGCGGGGCCGGGCGGGCGTGCACGTCGTCGATGCGCCACTCCTCACCCTCGAGGCGGAGGATGATCTTGTACTGCATCTCGCCGTCGTCCCACTGCAGCTCGGCGCGGTCGGCGCCGACCGGGGAGACCTTGTGGCGCGCGTCGGCCAGGTGGCGGACCAGGCTGGCCACGAAGTCGTCGACCTGGCGGCCGATCCCCTCGCGCCGGCGCGCGGTCAAGATCTGCATGACCGCGTCGTAGTCGCGGGAGGTCAGCGCCTCGGCGAAGACCTCGACCGCGACGTGCGGGGTGGCCGCGTGCACTCGCGAGACCAGCGGCCCGTCCAGCCGCCACGAGCCGCTCTGTCGGTGCAGGCTGAGCGCCTTGCCGTCGGAGAAGGAGATCTTGGCCCGCTCGCCCAGGTCGGCGCCGCCGCGCAGGTCCTGCTCGAGGGCGCGGGCCTGCTGCTTGCGCTCGGCCGCCTGCTGCTTCCACTGCGCGGCAAAGGCGTCGTACGAGATCTCGCGCCGCACCTCGTCGGTCAGGAGCGAGTAGGCGCGGCGCGGGTCGTCGGAGCGCAGGGCGTCGAGGTAGGCCGACACGCCGTTGGCGGCCGGCTCGCGCGCGCGAGCGGCGCCGCCGCACGCGGTCGCCGCCGAGGTCGCGATGGCGAGCGCCAGGCCGATCGCGGCCGGTCGAGACATGGCGAAAACCTATCGCGGAACCGCGGCATGCGCCAATCCGCGCAGCCGCTCGAGCTCGACCGGGTCGTGCGCGCAGAAGACCTCGACCTCGCCGGCGTGCTCGCGCGCGAGCTGGCGCAGGCCGGCCTGGCTGCGCCGGCGCGTGGCCGGGTCGTGGTCGGTCGCGCGCTGGAACAGGCGCAGGAGCGGCGGCTGGGTCGAGTCGAGCTCGTCGCGGTGGTAGTAGGCGTCGCCGGCGTGGAGCAGCCAGCCGCGCGCGCCGCGCACCGCGACGCCCGAGTGCCCGTGGGTGTGGCCGAACAGCGGCACCAGGGCGAGGTCGCCGTCGAGGCCATCGAGCGGCCGCACCGCCGAGAGCCCCATCCACGGCTCGCCCTCGCCGCTGTAGGTCTGCCACCGCTCGTGGCCGTCCAGCTGGGCGGCGAGGTAGCGCATGCGCGTGCGGCGGGTCGGGCGGCGCGCGGCCTCGAGCTCGCGCGCGTGGACGTGCACCGTCGCCCACGGGAAGTCGGAGATCCCGCCGGCGTGGTCCGGGTCGAGGTGGGTGACGACCAGGTGGCGGACGTCGCGCGGGTCGAAGCCGAGCTCGCGCACTCGCGCGAGGGCGGTCTCGCCCGGATCGAGGCGCGGCGCGGTGACCGCGCGGATGAAGGGCGGCAGGCGGCCGGGCGGCTCGACGTCGGCGGTGCCGTACCCGGCGTCGACCAGCACCAGGCCGCGGTCGGTCTCGACCAGGAGGACATGGGCGATGAGCAGGCCGCGGCCGAGCCAGGGGCCGCCGCCGCTGACCAGCCGGCCCAGCGGCGGGCACATGGTGGCGCAGTTCAGGTGGTGGATGCGGGCGGCTGGCACGGGCGAGTCGTAGCACGCCAGGTGGCACGCCGAGGCTCCGCAGGTGATGGCTGGAGACTGCTGTCGGCGCAGCGTTTTCGGAGTGTTGGGTCGGCGTGGGTTGGCATCCGCCTCTTGCATGTAAGAGACGATGGTGGAGTGGGAGCGGCATCCATGGCGGCCCGGGATCGTCGCCGCGGTGGCCGGCCTCGCCATCGGATGCGGCGGTGCGGGCGGTTCCGCCGCGGCCGGGGACAGCGCGGGCGCGGGCGGGGACGGCACGGCCGGGCACGCCGAACCAGGTCCGGGTGGAGCGGAGATGGCAGGGGCGGAGCCGGTCGTCGGGAAGCCAGGCACGGGCGAGCGATCGCGCGCCGGAGACAGCGCGCAGCCCTGGTCGCGCCGGGTCGCCGACCGACACGACGGCGGAGCCTCGGCGCGCGGCGAGCGATCGGTCGACGGGTTCGCGCGCGCGTGCGACGGCGGCGACGCTCGCTCGTGCGCGCTCCTCGGCGAGCACTACGAGCGCGGGCGCGGGGTCGATCGCGACGTGCGGACGGCGGCGGAGCTGTACGACCTGGCCTGCCAGCGGGGTCTGGCCGAGGCGTGCACGGTGCTGGGCACGCTGTTCGAGGCGGGCGGCGGCGCCCTGCCGCGCGATCACCGGCGCGCCGCCGCGCTCTACGTGATCGCCTGCGACGGCGGTGAGCCGGTCGCGTGCAAGAACCTCGGCGTCGCCTACCGGCTGGGCAAGGGGGTCAAGAAGAACAGCCCGCGCGCGGCCCGCTTCTTCCTCAAGGCGTGCGAGATGGGACACGGCTCCGGCTGCGCGGCGCTGGCCGAGCTGTTCCGCCGCGGCGAGGGGGTCGACCGCAGCCGCGAGGCGTCGCTGTATCTGGAGCTGAAGGGGTGCCTGGCGGGCGAGCGAAGCGCGTGTCGCGCGCTCGGGCGGGCCTCGGCGCGGCGCCGGCGCTCGGTCTCGGCCCGCGCGGTGCCGCGATCGCGCCAGCTGGTCGCGCGAGCCGAGCGCGAGTGCTCGGCCGGCAGCGAGGCCGCCTGCGTGGTGCTCGGGCACATGGTCCGGCGCGGGCGCGGGGTGCGGCGCAACCCGGAGCGGGCCGCCGGGCTGTATCGCCAGGCATGCGACATGAACCACGCGTTCGGCTGCCTCGCCCTGGCCGCCATGTTCGCCCGCGGCGAGGGGATGACCGCCGACCTCCGCCGCGCCGAGCAGCTGCGCGCCCGCGCATGCGAGCTCGACCCGCTGACCTGCCCGCACGAGGGCCGCTGAGGTGGCGGAGCGGCCGCGGCGTGCGGATCCGGCGGCGGCGGTCGCGCTCCTCGGGCTCGTCGCGCTCCTCGGCATGCTCGCCGCGATCGCGCCGGCCGGATGCGCCGGGCCGCAGACCGAGAGCGCCGCCGCGCGACCGCCGCGGACGGCCGCCCCGTCGCCTCGGCCGGCGCCCGACGCCGCGCTGACCCCGGCCCAGATCGCGCGCCGCGCCACGCCGGCGGTGGTGCAGATCCGCGCGCCCGGGCGGGTGGGCTCCGGCTTCGTGGTCGGGGCGGACGGGCTGATCGCGACCAGCCTGCACGTGGTCGAGGACGCCGATCAGATCGCCGTGGTCCTGGCCGACGGCCGGACCTTCGAGCGCGTCCGGGTGGTCGCCTTCGACCAGGCGCAGGACGTCGTGGTGCTCGCGATCGACGCGGATGGGCTGCCCGCGCTGGCGCTCGCCCGCCACCCGGTCGAGGCCGGCGAGCGCGTGGTCGCCATCGGCCACCCGCACGGCCTGGCCAACACCGTGTCCGACGGGCTGGTCAGCGCGCTGCGGGTCGACGCCACCGGCGGCGAGGGGCTGCAGATCTCGGCGCCGATCTCGCCCGGCTCGTCGGGCGGACCGATCCTGAACGACCGCGGCCAGGTCGTCGGGGTGACGACGTCGACCGACCGGATCGGGCAGAACCTCAACTTCGCGACCCCGGCCCGTCACCTGGTTCCGCTCCTGCGCTCCCGTGCGCGCCTGCCGATCTCGGCGCTGCCCAGCCGGTTCGCCGCCCGCCTGTTCGCCGGCTGCGGCGCCGCCGAGCTGGTCGCGGTCTACCGCGGCCTCGGCACCGCCCGGGTCCGCCGGGTGCGCCGCAGCGCCGACGCCACCGAGCGCGCGATCATGGACCTCGTGCTCGAGCTGGACAGCTGCCCGGGGGTGAGCCGGATGCTCCTGTTCGCGCTGGAGGAGGCCGCGGCCCGGCCGCGCCGGTCGGAGCGGCTCGCCGTGCTGGTCATCGTGCTGGCCCAGATCGACGAGGCGCTGCGCCACATGATGCGCTCGCCCTGACCCGCGCCCGCCGCCGCGCCACCGCCGCCGAAAAGCGAAACCGCCGGGTCACCATGACCCGGCGGTCCTCCGCGAAGCGTGGCCGTCCGTCGTTTGTGTGCGTCGCGGAGCTCTCTCTCGGTCTTAGCGAGACCGGTGCCAGTCGCCGCGGCAGGCCTTTCCGCGGTCTTGCGCGCCGCTTGTGACCCGCGGTTCACGGACCGTGGTGTGACCGCCGGTTCGGCAGCCTAGAGCGGAGGGCCGTCGGTCTGGTGCAGGACCGTGTCGCGCTGCCAGCGCGTGTCCTTGTCCGGGTAGTCGACCGTGTAGTGCAGCCCGCGCGACTCCTTGCGCCGGCGCGCGCTCTCGATGACGAGGTGGGCGACCAGGGCCAGGTTGCGCAGCTCGACGATGTCCGAGGTGACCCGGAAGTCCCAGTAGTACTCGTCGATCTCCTGGCGCAGGAGCTCGATCCGGTGGCGGGCCCGCTCGATGCGCTTGGTGGAGCGGACGATGCCCAGGTAGGACCACATGAACCGCCGCACCTCGTCCCAGTTGAGCGCGACCACGATCGCGTCGTTGGAGTCGGTGGCGTCGCCCGCGGTCCACGGCATCACCTTGGCCGGCCGGACCAGCTCGGCCTGGCGGACCGCCTCGGCCGCCCGGGCGCCGAACACCACCCCCTCCAGGAGCGAGTTGGACGCCAGCCGGCAGGCGCCGTGCAGGCCGGTGTGGGCCGTCTCGCCGATCGCGTAGAGGTTGCGGATCGAGGTGCGGCCGTTCTCGTCGGTGACCACGCCGCCGCACTGGTAGTGCGCCGCCGGCACGACCGGGATCGGCTGGCGGGTGATGTCGATGCCGAGCGCCAGGCAGCGCTCGAAGATGGTCGGGAAGCGGTCGCGCACGAAGCTGGCGTCGAGCCGGGTCATGTCGAGGAAGACCGAGTCGTCGCCGGACCGCTTGAGCTCGTTGTCGATCGCGCGGGCCACCACGTCGCGCGGAGCCAGCGACTTCAGCGGGTGGTACTTCTCCATGAAGGCGGTGCCGTCGGCCAGGCGCAGCTCGCCGCCCTCGCCGCGCAGGGTCTCCGAGATGAGGAACGACTTGGCGTGGGGGTGGTAGAGGACCGTGGGGTGGAACTGGACGAACTCGAGGTTCGCGACCGGGGCGCCGATCCGGTAGGCCATGGCGACGCCGTCGCCGGTCGCCACGTCCGGGTTGGAGGTGTAGAGGTAGACCTTGCCGGTCCCGCCGCTGGCCAGCACGGTGGCGCGGGCCAGGACCGTGATGATCTCGCCGGTGGCGCGGTCGAGGACGTAGGCGCCCAGGCAGGCCGGCTCGCCCCCGTACTTGGCCATCGACAGGAGATCGATCGCGATGTGGTCGGGCAGGATGCGGATCTGGCTGTGGCGCTCGGCGGCGGAGCGCAGGGCGAGCTGGATGGCGGCGCCGGTGGTGTCCTTGTAGTGGGCCACGCGGCGCGCGCTGTGGCCTCCCTCGCGACCGAGCTCGAACCCGCCCTCCGGATCGCGGGCGAAGTCGACGCCCAGCGTGGCCAGCTGGCGCACGTGCTCCGGCCCCTCGCGCACGCACATCTCCACGATGTCTGGATGGCACAGCCCCTCGCCGACCCGCAGGGTGTCCTCGATGTGGCCCTGCAGCGTGTCGCCGTCGCCCAGGACGGCGGCGATCCCGCCCTGGGCCCAGTTGGTGGCCGAGTCGTCGGGGCCCTTCTTGGTCACGATGAGGACCCGGCCGTGCTCGGCGGCGCGCAGGGCGAAGTAAAGTCCAGCGATTCCCGACCCGATGACCAGGTAGTCTGCCGTCAGCTCTTCGCCCATGAGGCGAAATCTACCGCTTTTGTCGCCCGGCGCGCGGCTGGTAGGATGGGGTTCTATGGCGCGAGGGGGAGTGGCCGCCCTGACAGTGGTGGCCCTGCTGGTGATCGGGGTGGGCTCGCGGACCGCGGCGGCGGACATCTATTCGTACACCGACGCCGCCGGGGTCGTTCACTTCACCAACATCAGGCCGCGCGGCAAGGGCGCCGGCCGGTGGAAGAAGGTGCTGGACGACGGCGCGGTCGGCAAGGCGGCGGCCCGGCGCGGCAGCTGCGATCGCTGCGACATGGTGCCGTCGCGCGACCACTCGGCCGATCGATTCTCGCGCTTCGACGGCTTCATCCACGAGGCGTCGATGCTGTACGCCATCCCGGTGCCGCTCATCCGCGCGGTCATCCGGGTCGAGTCGGACTACGACCCGCGGGTGGTGTCGTCGATGGGCGCGCGCGGCCTCATGCAGCTCATGCCGGCGGTGCTGCGCGACATGGGGGTCGCCAACGCGCACGACCCGCGCGAGAACATCCTGGGCGGCACGCGGCTCTTGCGGGTGCTGGCCAACCGCTACCAGGGCGACCTGGTCCGCACCATCGCCGCCTATCACGCCGGCACCGGATCGCTGGCCCGCTACGGCGACACGGTGCCGCCGTACCCGAACACCCGGAAGTACCTGCGCATGGTGGTCGACCGCTACTACCAGTACCTGGCCGAGGAGCGCCGGCTGCGCGCCTCGAACTGATCGCGGCCAGATTTCTGGCCTCGGGTCAGGCCCGGGCCGGATCGACCAGCGGCAGGGTGAACCAGAACCGGCTGCCGCCGCCCGGCGTCGAGTCCACCCCGATGCGGCCGCCGTGCGCCTCGACCAGCGACTTGGCGATAGCCAGGCCGAGCCCCTCGCCGCCTCGCACGCCCTCGGTCCGCCAGTACCGGTCGAAGATGTGCCGCTGGTCGGACTCCGGCACGCCCGGCCCCTGGTCCGAGATCGCGATGCAGCAGTCGCCCTCGCGGCGCTGGAGGTCGACCACGATGCAGCCCCCGGCCGGGCTGAACTTGATCGCGTTGGTCAGGAGGTTGCTGAGGACCTGCGCCACCCGCGGGCGGTCCGCCATCACCGCGCCGCCCGCCGGGCCAGGCACCTGGATCCGGATCGCGCGCTCGGCGGCGAGCGGGCGGAGGAGATCGATCACCTCGTCGAGCAGCTCGCCGGCCGCGCACGGGCCGGGCTGCAGGGTCAGGCGGCCAGCGCGCAGGCGCGACAGGTCGAGCAGGTCGGCGATGAGCTTCTCCATGCTGGCGATCGCGCGGTCCATGACGTCGGGCAGCTGCATCATCGTGCTGCGCTCGCGCTTCATCCGCAGCGAGGCGACCGCCACCCGCAGGGCGTGGAGCGGGCTGCGCAGGTCGTGCGAGACCACGCCCAGCACCTCCTCGCGCGCCGCGATCGCCTCGCGCGCCTCGCGGTAGAGGCGGCAGTTCTCGACCGCGATGCCGACCCGGGCGGCCAGGTCGAACAGCAGGCTGCGGTAGTCGCCGTCGTGACCGCGGCCGTCGCGGCGGATCACCGCGATGAGCCCGGGGCTGGAGTCGTTGCGGAACGGCACCGCGATGAGGCGCGCGCCGGCCAGGCGGCTCCACGCCGACCGGCTGGCCTGGTCGCCGGCGAACGACGCGATCATCTCGTCGGTGAGCGTCACCTCCCACACGCTGCCGTGGGCCAGCGCCGCGCTCAGCGGATCGCACGGTCGATCGCGATCCGCGCCGATCTGGAGCGAGCGGCCCACCTCGGCCATGAGATCGGTGTGGGCCAGCGCGGCTCGCTCCAGCCCCCGCTCGCGGTCGACCACGTCGATCCAGCACACGTCACCCAGCTCGCGCACGACCAGCGCGGCGACCGCCTCGAGGATGGCGCAGTGATCGAGCGACGCGCCCAGCGCCTGGCTGACCTGGGCCAGAAACGTGGCCCGCCGCTCGGCCTCCTCGGCCTTGTTGCGCCACTCCTGGGCCTGCAGGAGCGCGCGCGACCGCCGCTCGGTCCGCTTGCGCTCGACCGCGAGGCGGAGCGCGCGGGCGGCGGCGGGCGGCTCGAGCCCGCCCCAGACCCAAGCGTCCTGGGCGCCCAGGCGGATCGCCTCGAGCGCGATGGAGTCGTCGTCGCGCTGGAGCAGGGCGATGAGGGCGAGGTCGGGCGCGGCCTGGTGGCAGCGGCGCACCACGTCCACGCCGGCTCCGTCGGACAGGGCGAGGTCGACCAGCAGCGCGTCGAAGCGGCGAGCGCTGGCCAGTTCCAGCGCCTCGGCCAGCGAGCCGGCCCGCGTGACCGCGCGCGGAAGCGCGGCCTCGTCGCCGAGCGCCCGGTCCAGCTGCTCCTCGCTGCCGGGTCTCGCGCCCGCGAACAGGATCCGCACCGGGCGGTCGATCATGGCGCCGCGATCCACGGGGCGGTGGGCGCGCCGGCGGCAGCGGGGTGGGGCAACGCCCGGCCCGACACGGCAGTGAACCCCGCTCCCCTCCGGTCGACTTGCATCGAACCCAACCTGATTGGCCGTGCGAAACGAACGCGCATCTTAGTGGATGCGGCGGCCGTCCGTCTACGAGGCTGATTCGGCGGCGCCTTGACGGGAGCGAGGCCAGCGCTTCTAATGCCTTCGCGGTGCTGGAGACGCGCGCGAGTTCGGCGAGCCCCGAGGAGTTCGAGCAGCTCCTGGTCACCGGGGGCGAGCTGCTCCGACGGGACGAGGTGACGGCGGCGCGCGCGCAGCTGACTGCCGCGCTGGCGATTCGCCCCGACGATCTCAAGGCGCTGGGGCTGTTCGGGCTGGCCTGCTTCCGCCAGAACGCGTTCGACGACGCGCTGCCGGTCTACCAGAAGCTGGTCGAGCTTCGCCCCGACGACGCGTCTCACCGGCTCAACCTGGGCCTGGTCTATCTCAAGGTCGGGCAGGCCGAGCGCGCGCTCCACGAGCTCGGCCGCAGCCGCGAGCTCGACCCGAGCCAGCAGCGCACGGTCAGCTATCTCGGCCTGGCCCACGCCCGGTGCGGCGACTACGGCGCCGCGTTCGAGGCGTTCCTGCGCGCCGGCCAGGAGCAGCTCGCGCTGGAGATGGAGCAGTACCTGTCGCGCGAGGAGCGGGCGATCATCCGCGCGCGAATGGCGGGCGGCGACGCGCGGGCGACCCAGCAGGACCGGCGCGTGGAGATCGGTCTCGACTCCAGCGTGTACGAGACGGTGGAGCGGCGCGCCGCCGAGATCGTGCCCGACGGCGCGGACGCCGGCGCGGACGCCGATGTCGACGACTTCGACGAGGACGACGCCGGCGGGGATCCCCGTCCCGCCAGCGACCAGCAGCTCGACGACGACGTCGACGAGGTCATCTCCGAGTTCGAGGAGGAGGGGGTCATCACTCGCGCGGTGGCGATGGCGGTCCCGGCCGCAGCGGCGACCGGCACCGGCACCCGCGTCGGGGTCGGCCAGGAGGCTCCCCGACCGCTGACCGAGCTGGCCACCAGCCGCCTCATCCGGCCCGAGGACGGCGACTACCCGTTCGAGATCGGCGCCGGCGGTGTCCTGGTCGTGCGGGTCGTCGACCGCATCCTCTCGCGGCTCGAAGACGTCATCGTCCTCGACGGTGACCTCGCCTTTGCGCCGGCCACCCGGCACGTGCGCGGCGCCGACACCGGCGAGGTGTTCGGCGACGCCGAGCATCCCATCTGCACCGTCACCGGCCTCGGCTACCTGGTCGCCGCCCCGGCCGGGCAGTGCTTCTCCGCCGTCGCGCTCGACGACGACATCCTCTACCTGCGCGAGAGCCTGGTGTACGCGTTCGAGGATCAGCTCCGCTGGGAGAACGGCCACGTGCCGGGCGCCAGCGCCGAGCTGCGCATCGCCCTGCGCGTGGTGCAGTTCCGCGGGCACGGCTGCGTCGCGCTGCGCTCGAAGCGCCCGCTCCTGTCGCTCAAGCTGGCCAGCGATCGCACGGTGCGGATCGAGGCGCGCGTGCTGGCCGGGTGGATCGGCCGCGTGGTGCCGCGCCTGACTGGTGCGGCGGTGGGCGCCGCGCCGCGATCCGCCTTCGTGGAGTGCTCCGGCGAGGGCGTGGTGCTCCTCGAGGATCAGGGCGGCGCTTGAGCGAGAGGTCGGACGAGGGGGACGAACCGCCGGTGCTTCGCCCGCTGCGGGACGAGATCACCGACCTCCCCAACGTCATCACGCTGATCCGGATCGCGTTCATCCCGCTGATCCTGATCTGCGTCGACAACTACAGCCCGAAGCTGTCGACCCTGGCGGCCACGCTGTTCACGGTCGCGGCGGCCAGCGACGCGCTCGACGGCTACCTGGCCCGCCGCATGGGGCTCATCACCGTGGTCGGCAAGTTCCTCGACCCGCTGGCCGACAAGCTGATCGTCCTGTCCACGCTGGTCATGCTGGTGGCCAAGGGGCGCGCGCCGGCCTGGCTGGTGATCGTGCTGACCGCGCGCGAGCTGGCGGTCACCGGCCTGCGCGCGATCGCCTCGCAGGAGGGCTTCGTCATCTCGGCCGGGTCCGGCGGCAAGGCCAAGGCGGCCCTGCAGATGGTCGGGATCGGCTTCCTCCTGGTCCACTTCCGCTACGACCTGCTGTTCTTCGGGTACTCGCTCGACTTCCAGCAGGTCGGCATGATCCTGCTGTACGTCTCGCTCATCCTGTCGGTGATGTCGGCGTTCGACTACTTCCGCTTCTTCGTGCAGGCGGCGCAGAAGCAGGCCGGCCAGCTCGCCGCCCAGGGCATCACGCGCGAGGGGCTGCGCGAGCTGGCGCGCGAGCGCCGCGAGCGGGTTCGCCGGACCAGGCGGCGCCGGCGGGTGGAGCGAGGCGAGCGGCGGCGCGAGAAGCTGGCCGCCCGGCGCGAGCGGCGCCGCGCGCGGCTCGATCGCCGCCGCGGCCGCCACGAGACCAACGCTTAGATCCCGCTCATCAGCAGGTCGAGCGATTGCCCCGGCGAAGGAGCGGGCCCCTGGTGCTCACGGGACCGTGACGGTCGCCCAGGTGAGAAACCCGGGCTCGACCGGGACGATGACGTCGACCGGCGCGCCTGCTCCGGTGACCACGCTGAGCTGGGCGGTGCCGGTGTCGGCCGGGACCGAGAGTACGATCGCCGCGCCGGCCGCGCCGGTGTCGGTGCCCAGGTTCCACTCGTCCGCCGCGGCGCCGTCGAAGTAGGGTGGGTTGGCGCCTTCGGGCTGGATCACATCGGCCCCGGCGACCGGGTCGCCGTCGCCGTCGCGCACGTAGAGGACGATCGACGCGGTGCCCTCCGCCTCGGTTCCGCTGATCGCGTCGCGCAGATCGTCCCACGCCTGCTGCGCGATGGACGGCGCGCGGACGCCGGCGCCGTCCCACATGGCGACCGGGATCAGCGCGTCGCGAACGGCGCCGTCACTCGCCCCGGTCCGCAGGGTGAGGTTGCCGCGCAAGGCGACCTCGAGGTCGAAGGTGCCGCTCGCGTCGGTCAGGTCGCTGGTCTCCGAGCTCACGTCGACCACGTCGATCCCGCTCATGTCGGCCGCCGCGCAGGCCAGCGGCTGACGCAGGTCGGTCGCGTTGCACAGCTGGCCGGCCAGGATGCCGATGGCCGCGTCGACCGGCTGGGCCGCGTCCACCGCCGCGTCGGGGGCACCCGCATCGATCCGATCGCTGCCGCCGCCGGCGCCGACCCCGCCGCCTCCGCCGGGTGGGTAGTGATCCTTGTCGCCGCATGCCGCCGACGCGCAGGCGAGCGCCAGCGCGAGCCCCATCCCCACCCTCGAGCACTTCATCCCGTCACTGTACCGGCTGGGCACCACCCTGACCACCGCGCCGTGCCCGGGCGACCAGCCACGCACCGGCGCCGACCGCGGGGATCGCGATGAGTTGCGAGGTCGACAGCGGCCCCAGCCCACCTCGCGGATCGTCGCGCAGGAGCTCGAGCGCGAACCGCACCGCCCCGTAGCCGATCAGCATCCAGCCGAACGTGCCGCCGCGGCCGCGCGGCCGGACTGCCAGCCCCAGCAGCGCGGCAAGGGCGATGTCGGCGGCTGCCTCGTACAGCTGAGTCGGGTGCACCGGCGTCGCGTGGCCCGGCAGTGTCACCCCCAGCGGACCACGGGTGACCGCTCCGTAGCAGCAGCCCTCGAGGAAGCAGCCGATCCGACCGATCGCCTGGCCGACCAGCAACCAGGGTGCGCACAGGTCAGCCACTCGCAGGAAGTCGAGCCGCTTGCGCCGGCAGTAGAGGATCGCGCCGGGCACCGCCAGGAGGAGCGCGCCGTACAGCGTGAGTCCGCCCTGCCAGAACTTCACCGCGGCCAGGCAGTCGCGCGGCGGGTAGCACATCGAGCGCCGCGCCCCGGCCACGACGTCGTCGCGCGCGGCGAGGTTGCAGAGGTAGTCGAACCCGCACTGCTGATCCGTCGCGCACAGCGAGACCCGCGCGTCTTCGCCGCTGACCCGGGTCGGATCGGTGCACAGGTGGACGAAGTCCAGGAGCTTGCCGTCGGTCAGGACTGCGAGCAGGCGGGCGCCGAGGAGGCCGAGCGCGAGGCAGAGGATCGCCATGTCGACCACCCGCTCGCCGTCGAGCCCGGCCCGCCGCGCCGCCGCGCGCGCCCCCACCGCCGCGACCACGAACCCGACCATGACCATGGTCAGGTACGACGGGAACACGACGTGCCCGACCAGCGGCAGGTCGAGCTGGAACAGGATCGGCCTCACCCGACCGGCTCACCGGGGCGCCGGCCGGGCGGCGCCGCGATCCGCCGGCCGCCGCGGCTCATCCCTTCTCGGGGGCGGTCTCGCGGGCCCGCTTGTCGTCGCGCTGCTGGCGGCCGAGATCGAGGAACAAGAGGCCAACCCCGACGCACAGCGCCGCGTCGGCGACGTTGAAGGTGGGCCACTCGTGCTCGTACCACTTCCACACCACAAAGTCGGTCACCCTGCCGTAGGCCACCCGATCGACCACGTTGCCGATCGCGCCGCCGCCGACCAGGCCGAGCGCCGCGACCAGACGGCGCTGTCCGTCGGTCGCCTTGTGCACCATCCACAGGATCGCGCCCAGCGCCACCACCCCGACCACGGTCAGGAAGATGCGCGCGCCGTTCACGCTCGAGAACAGCCCGAACGCGGAGCCGGTGTTGTACGAGAGGCGCCAGTCCCAGAAGTTGTCGACGATCGGGACCGGGATGCCGTAGCCGCGCGAATCGGACGGTAGGGCGCCGCGCGCCCAGAACTTGGTGAGCTGATCGGCCACCAGGGTGATCACGCCGAACGCGGTGAACCACTTCCACCGCCGGGGAACGGACTCGAGCAAGGCCATCCTCTACTTTCTCGGGTTCTCCGCGCGCGCGTCGGCGCCGGCGCGGAACTGGTCCACCGCCTCGGCGCAGCGACGGCAAAGCGCCGGCGCCGCTGCCGCCATCTCCTCGTACCACCGCCAGCACCGCTCGCAGCGCGAGCCGGGCGCCGGGCCGACCTCGATCACCGGCTCGTCGCCCGGCGCATCATCCGCGGCGAGCGCCACCCGCGAGACGATGAACAGCTCGGCCAGGAGCTCGAGCCGGGGCTCGAGCAGCGCGCGGTCTCCGGCCGGCGGCGCGATCACCACCTGCGCGTCGGTCGACCGCTGCCCGCCGGCGCGAAACGGCTCGAGCTGGCGGGTCACGCGCTCGCGATAGCCCAGGAGGCGCGCGAAGGTGACCGCCAGCGGGTCGTCGGCGGCCAGCTCGCGGCCGAGCGGCAGATCCGCCAGGTGGACCGACACCGCCCCGTGCGCGCGCGCCGGCAGGTGGCGCCACACGTCCTCGGCGGTGAAGCACAGGATCGGCGCGACCAGCCGGGCCAGCGCCGAGGCCACCGAGTAGAGCACGCCCTGCGCCGCGCGCCGGGCCGGCGAGCCGGGCGGCTCGGAGTACAGGCGGTCCTTGGCGACGTCGAGGTAGAGCGCGCTCAGGTCGGCCGCGACGTAGTCGACCAGCGCCCGGTAGACCGCGTGGAACTCGAACGCGTCGTAGTGGGCCCGCACCCGCGCGATGAGGTCGCCCAGGCAGGCCAGCGCGTAGCGGTCCAGCTCCGACAGCTCGAGCGCCTCGAGCGGGTGATCGTCGGGCGCGAAGTCGGCCAGGTTGCCGAGCAGGAAGCGGCAGGTGTTGCGGAGCTTGCGGTACCACTCGCTCAGGCCGGCCAGGATCTGCGACGAGAACTGGATGTCGGTGCGGAAGTCGGTCGACGCGGTCCACAGGCGCAAGAGCTCGGCTCCGCTCTTCTTGATGACCGCGTCCGGCGCCACGTACTCGACCTTCTTGCCCTCGCGCCGCGCCTTCTCGAGCTCGCTCTTGGAGTAGGGCCGCCCGGCCTCGTCGAGGACGAAGCCGTGGGTCAGCACCTGGCGATAGGGCGCCACGCCGCCGACCACGATGCCGACCAGCAGCGACGAGTGGAACCAGCCGCGGTGCTGATCCGATCCCTCGAGGTAGAGATCGATGGCGCCCAGCGCCGGATCGCGCGACGCCAGCGCGAACCAGGACGCGCCCGACTCGAACCACACGTCGACGATGTCGGCCTCGCGCTCGAGCTGGCTCGCCGGCGCGCCGCACTCGCCGCAGGTGGTCCCGGGGGGCAGGAGCTCCTCCACCGGCGCGGTGTACCACGCGTCGGCCCCGCGCTCGGCGAACAGGTCGGCGACGTGATCCATCACCGCCGCGTCGGCGCGGGCCGCGCCGCACGCCTTGCAGTGAAAGGCCGGGATCGGGACACCCCACACCCGCTGGCGCGACAGGGTCCAGTCGGGACGGTTCTCGATCATCCCGGCGATCCGGCCCTTGCCCCACGGCGGGATCCACTCGGTGTTCTCGATCTCGCCGAGCGCTCGCTCGCGCAGGGCGGCGTGATCGATCGATGCGAACCACTGCGAGGTGGCGCGCAGCACCACCGGCCCCTTGCACCGCCAGCAGTGCGGGTAGCTGTGCCGCACCGTCGCGCCCTCGTCGCCGGCGCGGTTGAGCAGCGCGCCGAGCTCGACCAGGCGGGCCACGATGCGCGGGTTCGCGTCCCAGATGCGCTGGCCGCGCCACTCCGGCACCTCGTCGGTGAAGCGCCCCTCACCGTCGATCGGTGCGTAGGCGTCGAGCCCGTGGGCCACGCCGATCCGGTAGTCGTCGCCGCCGTGGCCGGGCGCGGTGTGGACCAGTCCGGTCCCCTGATCGAGTGTGACGTGGTCGGCGAACCAGACCCGGAAGTGACTGTCGGCCGCCGGCCGTGCGACGAGCGGGTGGCGATAGCGGGCCCCCTCGAGCAGGTGCACCGCCGGGCCCGGGATGGCGACCAGCGACGCCGGATCGAGCTCCGCTCCCATCGCGCGGAAGAACGGCCCGGCCAGGTCACGCGCGACCAGCAGATATTCGCCCGGGTCGCGCGGCGACGGCGCCGCCACGTACGCGAAGTCCGGGTGGAGGACGATGGCCAGGTTGGCCGGCAGCGTCCACGGCGTGGTGGTCCAGATCGGCAGCGCCAGGCGCGCGCCGGCCAGCGACGGGTGCAGGCGCGCCGCGTCGAAGTCCTCGAGGGGGAAGCGGACGTAGACCGACGGCGAGGCGTGCTCGGCGTACTCGATCTCCGCCTCGGCCAGCGCGGTGCGGTCGTTCGGGCACCAGTAGACCGGCTTCTTGCCGCGATAGAGGTAGCCGCCGCGGGCGAACGCGGCCAGCGCGCGCACCACCGCCGCCTCGTAGTCGCGGTCGAGGGTGAGGTAGGGGTGCTGCCAGTCGCCGAACACGCCGAGTCGCTCGAACTCGTCGCGCTGGATCGCGACGAAGCGGAGCGCGTACTCGCGGCAGGCGGCGCGCAGCTCGGCCGCGGTCCAGGTCGCGCCGCGCGCGGCCAGCTCGCGCTCGACGGCCAGCTCGATCGGCAGGCCGTGGGTGTCCCAGCCCGGGATGTAGGGCGAGCGGAAGCCGGCCATGGTGCGGTACTTGACCACCATGTCCTTGAGGACCTTGTTGAGGACGTGGCCGTGGTGGAGGTGCCCGTTGGAGTAGGGCGGCCCGTCGTGGAGGACGTAGCGCGGCGCGTCGGCGCGCAGATCCTGCACCTGACGGTAGAGGTCGATCCGCTTCCACTCGGCGAGCAGCTCCGGCTCGCGGCGGGGCAGATCGGCTCGCATCGGGAAGTCGGTCACCGGCAGGTTGAGCGTGTCTCTGTACGCGCCGGGCCCGGACATGGCGAGGCGGGACTATAGCAGCGGTCTCGCGACATGGGCGCGGGCGGCTGGTAGGCTGCCGGCGCAATGACCGCCTCCACCGAGCCGCGCCCGCCGAGGGCGTCGTGGGACGATTACTTCATGGCGATCGCGCGGGTGGTGTCGTCGCGCTCGACCTGCGATCGCAAGTTCGTCGGCGCGGTGATCGTCCGCAACCGGACGCTCCTGTCGACCGGCTACAACGGATCGATCCGCGGTCTGCCTCACTGCAGCGAGGCCGGCCACATGATGGAGAACGGCCACTGCGTGGCGACCATCCACGCCGAGGTGAACGCCATCCTGCAGGCCGCGCGCAACGGCGTGATGATCGACGGCTCGACCCTCTACGTGACCGCCAGCCCGTGCTGGAACTGCCTCAAGGCGTCAGCGAACTCCGGAATCGTGCGCATCTGCTACGGCGAGTTCTACCGGGACGAGCGCATCTTCGAGGTTGCAGGTCAGGCCGGCATCGAGCTCATCCACATCCCCGTGACGTCCGCGCTTGAAGCGGCCTTGGGAAACCTGTAGCGTCATCGAAACGGTCGCCGTATTCTTCAGTCGCGACGCGGGTTTCGCGACATGCACCCACCCAGGACCCCCGGGTAGGTGCCCTCCCCCCACCGGTCACGCAGGAAAAATATCTCCATGAGGCTAGGCCCCCTGACCACCGCTGGCGTGCTGGTTTGCGCTGTTCTTCTCACCTCGGCCCAGGCCGACGCGAAGCGCAAGGGGATGGGCAAGAAACGGCGGGGGGCTTTCACCGGGCACGGGGTCGATGGAGTGGAGCTTCGCAAGGAAGCGGTGCCGCTCCCCTCGGGCGATGTGTGGGTGTACGCCGTCAACCTGCGCGAGGATGTCCGGGTCAACATCTACCGGCGCGACACGGCCGGCACGGTCGTGATGAAGGACGAGGACGGGGCCGGTCCGGGCGAGGCGACCCCCCAGTTCGACGAGCAGGCGCTGGCGTCGCTCGACCACATCTTCCGCTGCAAGCGCACCGGTGAGACCCGCGCGGTGGATCCGCGGCTCTACCAGACGCTCTCGACCATCTACGACAAGTTCGGCGGCAAGCGGGTCGAGCTGGTGAGCGGGTTCCGCTTCCAGCGCGAGGAGGGCAGCCGCCACTACCACGCCTCGGCGATGGACATCCGGGTGCCGGGGGTCAGCATCCGCCAGCTGCGCGACTTCGCCGACTCGCTCGACACCGGCGGCATGGGCGTCGGCATCTACCCGCGCGCCGGCTTCGTGCACGTGGACTGGCGCGCGCCGGGCGAGCCCAGCTTCCGCTGGACAGACCGCAGCAAGCCGCACGACGGCGGTGGCAAGCGCCCGTCGCGTCGCTGGAAGAAGCGGCCGCAGAGCTGAGCTGCGACGGCGGCTGAATCGTGGGAGGCGGCGCCGCGGCGTCGCCTTTCGCCGTTTCGGCTCGCGGCAGGGCGTTCAGGGGGCCAGCGCCGAGATCAGCCACGTGCTCGACGGCGTGACGACACCCTCGGGGCCGGCGCGGCGGGACGTCAGCTCGTGGAGGGCGGCGAGGACGGCCGGGCGGTGGCGCTCGCCGTCGGGGCCGGCCAGGCGGAGGAGCTCGCCGGCGGGACCGATCTCCATGGCCACAGCGACGGCCTCGTCCACGTCGCGGCCGATGCGGATGTCGTGGTCGTGGCGCTCGAAGCTGGGGCGGGTGAATCCGGCGGCGAGGAGCTGCGCGCTGACCGTGTCGGGGTCCGCCATCGAGAACGGGCCGGGGCCGCAGGTTGGCTGATCATTCTTCGGCGCCCACCTCGCGGCTTCAGCGGCCGCGGGCGCGGCTGGCTGGACGGACCGGCGCGGTCGGGCGGGCGGGGCGCTCGGCCGCCTTGCCCTTCGCCACCGGCGCGGGGACCGCCGCCGCGGCCAGCATCGCCTCGGCGTGGGCGCGCGCCTCGACGGTGACCGCCGCGCCGCTCATCATTCGCGCGATCTCGTCGCGCCGGTCGGTGGCCTCGAGCCGGCGCACGCTGGTCTCGGTGCGCCCGCCCGCCTCGGCCTTGCTCACCATGAAGTGATGATGGGCCAGCGCCGCGATGGTCGGCAGGTGGGTCACGCACAGGACCTGACGGTGGGCCGCCACCTGCCGCATCTTCTGACCGACGACCTCGGCCGCCTGGCCGCCGATGCCGGCGTCGACCTCGTCGAACACGTAGGTCGCGACTGGATCCGCGCGGCGCAGCGCCAGCTTGAGCGCGAGCATGATGCGGGACAGCTCGCCGCCCGACGCGATCCGGGCCAGCGGCTTGGCCTCCTCGCCCCGGTTGGCGCGCAGCATCAGCTCGACCCGATCGGCTCCTTCCGGCCCGAGCGCGGCCGGCTCGATCGCCGCGGTCAGGCTCGCCGCGCCCATGCCGAGCTCGCCCAGCGAGCCGCCGACCTCGCGCACCAGGCGGTCGGCCGCCGTTCGCCGGGCAGCGGTCAGCGCCGCGGCGCGCGCGGTCGCGGCGCGCTCGGCCGCGCCTCGCTCGGCGTCGAGCTCTTCGAGCCGCCCGGCCGCGCCGTCCAGCTCGGCCAGCTCGGCCTCGAGCGCGGCCATCCGGGCCAGCACGTCGCCGAGCTGCCCGCCGTACTTGCGCTTGAGCCGGGCGAGCAGGGCGAGCCGCTCCTCGATCTCGGCCAGCCGCTCCGGGTCGCCCTCGACGTGATCGGCGTAGGCGCCGAGCCGGGCGGCCGCGTCCTCGACCAGGATGCGGGCCTCGGCCACCGAGCGGGTCGGCTCGTCGAGGGCCACGTCGATCGCGCGCAGCCGCTCGAGCTCGCGCAGCGCCGCGTCGAGCCGCTCGACCGCCGCTCCATCGCCGCCGTAGAGCAGCTGCTCGGCCGCGCGGGCACCGCCGCCCAGCCGCTCCACCGACGCGAGCTTGCTGCGCTCGCGGCCGAGCTCCTCGTCCTCGCCCTCGCGCAGTGCGGCGCCGGCCAGCTCCTCGAGCTGGAAGCGCAGGACCTCGGTCCGCTCGGCTCGCCCGCCGGCGCCGGCGCTCGCGGTCAGCCGTGCGATGGCGTCCTCGACCGCGCGCAGCTCGCGCCAGGCCGTCTCCATCGCGGCGCCCAGCTCGGGCTGGCCGGACAGCTCGTCGAGGATGCCGGCGTGGCGGCGCGGGTCGACCAGGCCCTGGTGCTGGTGCTGGCCCGACAGGTCGACCATGAGCTCGCCCAGCTCGCCCAGGCGGGTCGCCGTGGTCAGCGCACCATTGATATAGGTGCGGCTCCGCCCGCCGCGGTGGATGAGCCGGCGGACCAGGAGCTCGCCGCCGGTCCCCTCGCCGTCGTCGTCGGCCCCGGCCAGCCCGGCCTCGACCAGGCGCGCGTGCACCCGCTCGCGCAGGTCCTCGGGCACCTCGAAGATCGCCTCGACCACGGCCTCGTCGGTGCCGGCGCGCGGGATGTCGGCGCTGGCCCGCCCGCCGCGCAGGAGGTTGACCGCCTCCACCACCAGAGACTTGCCGGCGCCGGTCTCGCCGCTCAGCACGTTGAGGCCGGGCCCGAAGTCGAGCGCCACGTCCGACAGGATGGCGAAGTTGGTGACGCGCAGATGCCTGAGCACGCGGGTTCCTCCTCGAGACGCTCAGCGCTCGGTGCGCGCGCCCCAGTGGAGCTTCTCGCGCAGGATGTCGAAGTAGCCCTTGTCGGAGCGGAACACGCGCAGCGGCGCCGCCGTCGCGGTGATGTCGATGCGGTCGCCGGACGCGAAGCTGCGCGCCCATTGCCCGTCGACCGTGACCACGGCGGTGCGGCTGTCGTCGCCCCCCGAGAGCGCAACGGTCACGGTCCCGCTCTGGGGCACGACCAGGGGGCGGGCGGTGAGCGAGTGGGCGCAGATCGGGGTCATGACCATGGCCGCCTGGTCGGGGGTCAGGATCGGCCCGCCCGCGGCCAGGTTGTACGCGGTCGATCCGGTCGGCGTGCACACGATCAGGCCATCGGCCCGGTACGAGGCGATCAGCCTGCCGTCGAGGCGGGCCTCGAGATCGATGAGGCGGGCGAGCCCGCCCTGGTGGATGACGGTGTCGTTGAGCGCGATGCGCTCCTCGGCCGGGCCGCCGAGCGCGCGATGGGTGACGCGCAGCCGGGCGCGCTCCTCGATCGCCAGCCGCCCCTCGAGCGCCGCGGTCATGGCGTCCTTGGCCTCGGACGGGTCGAACGGGGTCAGGAAGCCGAGCCGGCCCAGGTTGATGCCCAGGATCGGGATGCCGTGGTCGGCGACCACCGAGGCGGCGCGCAGCATGGTGCCGTCTCCGCCCAGCACCACCGCGATGTCGATCGCGTCCGACATCGCCTCGTCGGTCACGACCTCGGCCCCGCCGGGGACCTCGAGGCCCTCCTGGGCCAGCACCACGGTCCGCAAACCGCGCCCGTGGAGGCGCGGCACGAGGTCCGCCAGGAGCGCCGGCGCTTCGGTGCTCTGCGGCTTGAGGATGAAACCGACCCGGTTCACGAGGCCACCATACGGCGTAGCAGGCGAGTCTGACTAGAGCACGGCCGGACGCCGGTCGGGTCAGGCGGGGGGCCCGGAGCGGCCGCGTGGTCGGCGTCCGTCACCTCGACCGCGAGGTTGCGCACGCGAGCCGTGGAGCTCCGAGAATCGCCGACCCGCCGCGCGTGGGGCGGGAGCCTACCCGGCGAGGGCCGCGGCCCCGAGGGGCGACGAAAATCCAGGCCGAGCGGGTGCTTGTCAGGACCGCGAGCAGTATAGTGCGGCGCCTTTGGCGCGCCCGAGGGGTCGCCCACTGGTTCCAAACCGCGGGAATCCCTGTCCTTGCTTGACTTCAAGCCACCGCTCCTGTAGACGATCCACCTCTTTCATCGTCTCGAAAGTCGGAATCGATCGCATGGCCAAGCTTCAGATCCACCCTGCTCACCGTCCAGGAGGCCCACGAACAGCGCGAGTGGTTCGTGGCCGATCTCAAGGACCAAACTCTGGGTCGCGCCGCCACGCGCATCGCGATGGTGCTGCGGGGCAAGCACAAGCCGACCTACACGCCAAACGTCGATTGCGGCGACTTCGTCATCGTGATCAACGCCGGCGAGGTGAAGCTGACCGGTCGCAAGATGACCGACAAGCTCTACCGCCATCACACCGAGTTCCCGGGCGGCCTGGTCGAGATTCCGGCCGGCAAGCTCCTGGCCTCGCATCCCGATCGCGCCATCCGGCGCGCCGTGTGGGGGATGCTGCCGAAGGGTCCGCTGGGCCGGCGCCTCATCAAGAAGCTGAAGATCTACGCCGGCAGCGACCACGGACACGAGGCGCAGACCCCGCGCCCGCTCGCGCTGTAGCAGGAGGCTGGTTCGATCATGGCAAAGGCAGAAGAGCGCACCTACGCGACCGGCCGACGCAAGACGGCAGTCGCCCGCGTCTGGCTCCAGCCGGGCGGCGGCAAGTTCACGATCAACGAGCGCGACGACGAGAACTACTTCGAGCGCGCCACCGGTCGCATGGTCATCCGCCAGCCGCTCGAGGAGACCGAGCTGCTCGGGCGCTTCGATGTGCTCGCGACGGTGCGCGGCGGCGGCAGCTCGGCCCAGGCCGGCGCCATCCGCCACGGCATCACTCGCGCGCTCATCAAGATCGACCCCGCGCTGCGCGGCAAGCTGAAGACGGCCGGGTACGTGACTCGCGACCCGCGCAAGAAAGAGCGCAAGAAGTACGGCCAGCGTGCCGCTCGCGCTCGGTTCCAGTTCAGCAAGCGCTAGTGGGGGTGGGCCGGGCCCGTCGGGGCCCGACTCGTCTCGTGGATCAGGTGTGGATCTCGCCGTGAGGAGCTTCGCGGCATCGCACGGAGCGCCTTGACCGCCCGCGTACCCATCGCGGTGGTCGGGGCCTCCGGCTACACCGGCGCCGAGCTGGTCCGGCTCTGCGCCGGTCACCCGCGCCTCGAGCTCGCCGTGGTGTGTGGCGAGCGGAGCGCCGGCTCGCGCATCGAGCACGTCTTCCCGCACCTGGCCGGGCGGGTGTCGATGGAGCTCGAGCCGTTCGACGCGGCGCGGGTGGCGAGCCGGGCCGAGGTCGTGTTCTGCGCGCTGCCGCACGGGCAGAGCGCGGCGGCGGCGGCCGAGATGGTCGGGCGCGGCCGGCTGGTCATCGATCTGTCGGCCGACTTCCGGCTGCGCGACCCGGGCGCCTACGCCGAGTGGTACGGGCCACACCCGCACCCGCGCCCGGACTTGCTCGAAGGCGCGGTGTACGGGCTGCCCGAGCTCCATCGCGACGAGCTGCGCGCGGTGAAGGGCGGGGCGCGAATCGTGGCCGCGCCGGGGTGCTACCCGACCGCGGCGATCCTGGCGGTCGCGCCGCTGCTTCGCCGCGGCCTGCTGGCGGATCGGTCGCTGGTGGTGGACGCCAAGAGCGGCGTGTCGGGGGCAGGGCGATCGCCCGGGCTGGCGACCCACTTCCCGGAGGTGGGGGAGGGGGTGCGGGCGTACAAGGTGTCCGGCCAGCACCGGCACACCCCGGAGATGGAGCAGGAGATGAGCGCGGCGGCGGGGCGGCCGCAGGTGGTGACCTTCACCCCGCAGCTGGTGCCGATGTCGCGCGGGATCCTGGCGTGCGTGTACGGCGAGCCGCGCGATCCGTCGATCGGCGAGGCCGAGCTGCGCGGGGCGATGGTCGACTTCTACCGCGACGAGCCGTTCGTGACGGTGGTGGAGGGCGGGCTGCCCGACACCAGCCACGTGCGCGGGACCAACCGAGCGCATGTCGGCGTGCACCTGGACCGGCGGGCCGGCCGCGTGCTCGCGATGGCCGCGATCGACAACCTGGGCAAGGGCGCGGCAGGGCAGGCGATCCAGTGCCTGAACCTGGCGTGCGGCTTCGAGGAGACCGACGGGCTGCGCGGGGTGGCCGCGTTTCCGTGATGCGCGATCGATCGCCATGGCAGCGCCAGGCGTGGAGGAGCGCGAGGCCCGCGATGTGCGCGGCGCCGGAAGGGGAGCGAGCATGAGAGCGCGATGGCTGGCGCTGTCCGCGGTCGCGCTGATCGCGGCGTTCGGCGCGGGATGCGGCGATGACGACGACGATGATGATGTCGGTGACGGCGGCGATCAGGGCGCGGTCATCGACGCCGCGGCGGGCGACGGCGCGGACGCCGGCCTGCCGGATGCGGGCGCCGCGCCGGACGCTGGCGCGGTGGATGCCGGCGGGCTCGACGCGGGCGACGAGGTCGACGGCGGAGGCGATGCGGTGAGCCGCACCTGCGCCGAGCTGTGCACCGCGTTCGCCGAGTGCGACGGGCAGGTTCCGGATCCGCTGTGCGATGCCGACTGCATCGAGGACCTCGGCGTGTGCTCGGGCGGCGAGGTCGACGACCTCGGCGCGTGCGCGGCCGGCCCGTGCGGCGATCTGGTCGACTGCGTCCTCGCGGTCGATTGCGCCGTGGGCGCCCCGGCGCCCTGAGCCGCGGCAGCGACCGACGCGCGGCGCTCCGGGAGTCAGGCGTGAGTCGGCCCGGCGCCGCGCCCCGAGATGACAGCGCTCGGGTGGCGCGGTGCGCCGTCGGGCTCAGCGGTGGTGGACGCGAGCCGGGGCCGACGAGCGCGTGGGTGGCGCCGGCCGGGCGCGGTCTCCGCTCGACGCTGGCGCGCTGGCCGGCGGCGCGGGACGGCTGTTCGGGGCCACGCGCACCGGCGGTCCGCTGGGCCGCGGCGGGGGGCCCGACGGCTGCGCGATCCCGCCCGGCGAGCTCGGCGCGCTTCGCGACGGCGGCGCGCCGGGGCGCGACCAGCCGGTCGGCGCGCCCGGCCGCGACCACCCGCCCGACGAGCCGGGACGCGACCAGCCGGTCGGCGCGCCGGGGCGCGACCATCCACCGGAGCTGGGCGGAGCCGGCGGGGCGACCATCGTGCCCGGACCGCTCGGCGCGGCTTCCGGGCCGCGCTCGGGAGCGGCGCGGGACGGCATGCCGGGGCGATCCGGCCGCGCTCGCGGCGGAGGGATGATCACCACGCCGCGCGGACCGCCGCCGTCGCTGGCCCGGTCGGGAGCTCGACCGCTGTCGCGCTGGTCGCCCCGTCCGTCGACCACATCGGAGGCCGCGTCGCTGGCAGAGACCGTCCCGACCGCGTCGGGCGCGTCGGCCGACCTGGCCGGCGCCGCTCGATCCGCGGCGTGCCTCGGGCGCCGCGGCGGGACCGAGATGACGTAGTCCCCGCCACCGCGGTCGACGACGCCGCGGTCGTCGCCCCGGTGATCGCGCGGCGGCTTCTGGTCGGGCTTCTCGCCGCGGTGGTCGCGCACGTCGCCCCCTCGGCCGGTGCGGTGATCGCGCACGTCGCCGTTGCGGACGGTGCGATGATCGCGAACCGGCCTGTGGTCACCCCTCACCCAGCGGCCGGGTACGTACAGGCAGCTGGCTCCGTAGGCGTAGTAGGCGGGCGGGAGGAAGACCTGGTCGTCCACCGGGGCGACCCAGTCGCCGCCGACCCACTGCCAGTCGTTTCCATTCCAGTCCCAGTAGCCGTCGGTCCACACGTAGCCGGGGCCGGGCTGATCGAGGGCCTCTTCCTGCAGCGGAGCGGGTGGCTGGCTTTCGGCCATCACCGCGCCGGGAGCGTTGCTGGCGTCACAGCGATCGCAGATTCCGGACGCGCTCGACGCGCGCGGCTGGTCGTCGCGCACGTGATGCACCTCGTGCACCTCGCGGATGACGCAACCGGAGAGGAGCAGTGCGCTGGCCGTCAGCCAGGCCGTCGTCGATGTCATGAACTCCTCCGTGACGGGGAAAGCGAGTTTGCACCCTCAAGGCTGCACCAGCTATGGTCCCCGGAGGCGCCAAAAAAGTCGGCGCGGCGGAAAAAAGCGCATGTCGAAGAAGTCCCCCGCACCGACGCAGCTGATGGAGCTGTTCCTGGCGGTCGCCGGCGAGCTCGGCTTCGTGTCGGACCGGGACGTCGGTGCGCTGGCCGACGTCGGGCCGGAGAACGTGGCCAACTGGCGGAGCGGCGCTGTACGCGAGTTCAAGAATCAGAAGTTCCGCGCCGCGGTCGACAATCTCTCCTCGCACCTGCGCGCCCTCCGCATCCAGGCCGGCCAGCTCGACCCCACCGCCGACGGCGGCTGCCTGCATCCGCTCGAGATCGAGGAGGGGTCGAGCCCGGTCGATCTGCAGCGACAGTTCCGCGACCGGGTCGGCTACGACTACCTCGGCCACCGCTTCCTCTACTTCGACCCGCAGGGGGCCCTGGCCTGGGAGAACCTCATCAACGCCGGCTACGGCCAGGACCGCTGGCTGCTCGGCGTCGAGGAGTGCGCCGACGCGTGGCTCAGCCTGGCGCGCGAGCCGAACGGGCAGGTGCACGGTCCGATCGCCCGCGCGATCGGGCTCGGCCGGCGCGACCGGCCGCGCGGGATCGACATCGTCAGCCTCGGGCCCGGCGACGGCAGCAAGGAGGTCCGCATCCTCCAGCGGCTGCTCGCCGCCGAGAAGGAGGCGCGCCAGCGCGCCGCCTGGATCACCTACGCGCCGGTCGATGTCTCGATCGCGCTCCTGCTCGCGGCCGGAAAATCGGCCCGCCGCGCGCTGCTCGGCGAGACCGGCGCCGACGAGGCGGTGTCGCGCTCGGTGCTGCCCTTCTGCGCCGACTTCGAGGAGGGGCCGCTCGGGTTCTCGCGCCGCCTGCGCACCGCGCTGCCGGGTGCCACCGACGGGCTGCGCCTGGTCGCGATCCTCGGCAACGTGTTCGCCAACCTGCGCGACGAGGAGCAGTTCGTCCGCCAGAAGCTGGCCCGCCTCATCCGCCCGGGCGACTTCCTGTGGATCGAGATCGCGATCCGCCCCGACAACATCGAGAGCGATCCGCTCTACGCGATGACCCGCGCCGACCACGAGGAGACCGCGGCCGAGGCCAACCGGCGGCTCCTGATCGAGGGGCCGTACCGGCGGTGGGCGGCGGCGACCGGCCGGGCCTCGCCGAACCTCGACTCGCGCGTGTGGGTGCGCGAGGACGACGACAGCACCCGCGTGCCCGGCTCGTGCAACTTCTGCCACGACCTCATCATCAAGGACGAGCGGCGGGTCTGCACGATGCTGTACAGCCGCCGCTACAACCTCGAGCTGCTGTGCTCGTGGTGGGAGGCGCAGGGATACGCGGTCGAGGGGATCCAGCGGATCAAGGACGCCAAGAGCCGCAACCTGCTCGCCCACCTGCTCCTGCGCCGGCGCTGACCCGCCGCCCGACCGCCTAGAACGCGATCTGGCTTCGCACCAGCAGCGCGTTCTCGGCCGGGCGATCGGCGCCGCCGGCCGCGCCGCCGTCGAAGGCGGTGCGCTCGTAGTTGAGCTGCACCTTGAAGACCACGTTCAGGTACCAGCTCAGCCCGACGGTGATCGCCCGCGCGCGCCGCGCCGAAGAGTCCTCGCTGGCCAGCCCCTCGTCGAAGACGTCGCCGTCGACGTCGAGCTGGGAGTAGCGGGCGCCGACCTCGACGGCGCCCCACTGGCCGGCCTGCGGGTCGAACGGGTGGAGCGGCTCGACGGACTTGTAGCTGGCCGCGTCGCCGGTGACCAGGAAGGTGGCGGCGGCGGCCCACGCGCTGTGCGCGAACTCGCCCGAGGCGGCGCCGGCGCTGACCTCCTGGCGCGACCACACGTACTCGCCGAGGAACCCGAACGGACCGTCGAACAGGTAGCCCTGACCGGTCAGCCGCACGTGCTCCCCGTCGGCGATGACCGGCGCCGCCTCCGGATCCGGCGGCGCGTAGGCGAAGATGTTGCTGCCGCCGGCGGTCTTGTACGGCGCGATCTGCGGGACCTCGGCGGTGCCGAGGCGCTCACCGCGGGTGGCGGCCGCGCCGACGCCGACGCCGCGCAGGCCGGGGATGCCGGAGCGCTTGAACGGCTGGGTGAAGACGCGCCCGACCAGGTCGAAGTGCTCGTCGTCGTTCGTGTCCACCGACAGACCGTCGGGCACGCCGTCCATGACGCCGACCTGGTAGCTGAACAGGCCGCCGCCCACGTCCCCGTAGAGCTGCACGCCGATGTCGCGGTTGGGGACCAGCTGGGTGGGCAGGCCGCGCTCGATGAACTTGATGTCGGTCGCGCTCTGCAGCCGCTCGAGCCCGAACGGCGCCTTGGCCTTGCCGAGGCGGAGGACCGCCCATGGCACGTAGCGAACGTCGGCGTACACGTCCAGCACCTGCACCCTGCCGCCGGCCAGGTCGATCAGGAACTTGTAGTCGAAGTGGTCCCACAGGGTGCCCTGGAAGCGGGGCCGGATGCGCTTGAGCTCGAAGCGGTCGTTCTGCCGGTCGTCCTCGTCGTCGGGGAAGAAGCGGCCGTCGGCCTGGATGTAGCCGCCGAGCTGGTGCTTGGCCGCGGGTGGCTCGGCTTCGCGCTCGGCCTCGGTGACCGGGGCGGGCTCGGGTGCGGGCTCGGCGGCGGGCGCGGGTGGCGCCGGATCGGCCGGCTGGGCCCCGGCGACGCCCTGACCGGCAAGGACCGCGCTCGCGATGGCGAGCGCGGCGAAGCAGACACTGCTGCGCGACATGGTTCACTCCAGAGAGACTGCGCTCGCTCCGGTGTGTCCGGTCGCAGGACAGCTGAAAGGCTTGTGGGGAGAAGCCGCTCGTTGCCGAGCAGGCCAGGTCGATCGATTCAGCCCCTGGCGATCAGCCCCGGGGCATCAGCCCCTGGGCAGGAGCAGCGGGGGCGGGTTGGGGCGCAGCTTGTCGGTCCGGTCGATCTGCACGACCTGGCCGTTGTGTACCTGGATGACGACCTCGCCGTAGCGCAGGTCGTTGAGGGCCTCGCCGACCAGCCGCAGCACCTCGCCGAGCGCGCTGGTCCGGGTCGCAGTGGAGCTCATCACGCGCCTCCTTTTCCGTCGGTGCCGACCGGCGTCGGATCCGTGAACACCCGCATGCGCCGGGGCGTGACCTGCACCCGGTCGCCGACCGCGAGTTGATCGCGGGCCAGCTCGTCGGCCGACAGCGTGGCGTGGAGCGCCCCACCGGCCGCGTTCTCCAGCTCGATCCGCACGCTCGGCCCGGCCGCGTTGACCCGCACGATCGTGGCGGAGAAGCTGGGCTGGCCGGCGCCGTCGTCGTCGCGCGCCACGGTCAGGTCGTGCGGGCGCATGAACACGCGCGCGTTCACCCCGTCGGCGCTGGCGCTGGTCGCCTCGAGCGGCACCGCGGCGCCCAGCTCCTCGACCTGCACCTTCCCGTTGCTGATGCGGCCGTGGAAGCGGTTGACGTCGCCGAGGAAGCTCATCACGAACTCGCTGGCCGGGTGGTGAAAGACCTCGTCGGGCGTGCCGACCTGCTCGATGCGGCCCTGGTTCATCACGACCACGCGATCGGCGACCTCGAGCGCCTCCTCCTGATCGTGGGTGACCAGCACGCTGGTCACGCCGATCTCGGCGTGCAGCCGGCGCAGCCAGGCGCGCAGCTCCTTGCGCACGCGCGCGTCGAGCGCGCCGAACGGCTCGTCGAGCAGGAGCACGCGCGGCTCGACCGCGAGCGCACGGGCCAGGGCGACCCGCTGGCGCTGTCCGCCGGACAGCTGGTTGGGATAGCGGTGGGCCAGCGCGTCGAGCTGGACCAGGCGAAGGAGCTTGTGGACCCGATCGTGGATCTCCTCCCGCTCCGGCCGCACCCGGCGCGGCCGCACGGTCAGCCCGAACGCGACGTTGTCGAACACGGTCATGTGCTGGAACAGCGCGTAGTGCTGGAACACGAAGCCGACCCGGCGCTCGTCGGCGCGGTCGCCGCCGTCGCCGAAGTCGACCGGACCGGATCCGGCGTCCGGCACGTCGAGCCCGGCCAGGATGCGCAGGAGCGTCGTCTTGCCCGACCCCGACGGGCCGAGCAGGGCGAGCAGCTCGCCGTCCTCGATGGTCAAGCTCACGTCGTCGAGCGCGGCGAACCGGCCGAAGCGCTTGCTCAGCCGCTCAAGCGTGATGGGCATAGACGACCTCCTCCCGGCCGGCTTGATCCTCGAGCCGCGCCGCCTCTTCCTGGGCCCGCTCCGCCCGCCGCTCGACCCAGGTCTTGAGGACCAGGGTGACCAGCGCGAGGATGGCGAGCGACGACGCGACCGCGAACGCGGCCACCGTGTTGTACTCGTTGTAGAGGATCTCGACGTGGAGCGGCAGCGTGTTGGTCTTGCCGCGGATGTGCCCCGACACCACCGAGACCGCCCCGAACTCGCCCATCGCGCGCGCGTTGCAGAGCACCACGCCGTGGAGGAGCGCCCACTTCACCCGCGGGAGCGTGACCCGCCACAGGATCTGCCAGCCGCCGGCGCCGAGCAGGCGGGCCGCCTCCTCCTGCTCGCGGCCCTGCTCCTCCATGACCGGGATGAGCTCGCGCGCGACGTACGGGAAGGTGACGAAGATGGTGGCAAGCACGATGCCCGGGACCGCGAAGATGATCTGGATGTCGTGGCGGGCCAGGAAGGGCCCCAGCCAGCCCTGCAGGCCGAACAGGAGCACGTAGACCAGGCCCGACACGACCGGCGAGACCGCCAGCGGCAGGTCGATGAGCGCGGTCAGCAGCGTCTTGCCCCGGAAATCGAACCGGGCGATCGCCCACGCCGCGCAGATCCCGAAGGCCACGTTGGCCGGCACCGCGATGGCGGCGACCAGGAGGGTGAGTCGCATGGCCGAGCGCGCGGCCGGATCCGAGAAGCTCTCGGCAAAGGCGCCGAAGCCGCGGGCCAGCGCCTCGCTGAAGATCGACACCAGCGGCAGGAGCAGGAGCAGGGCCAGGGACACCACCGTGAAGCCGATCAGGCTCCAGCGGACCCAGCGCGGCTCGCCCAGCCGGTGACGGCCGGGATGGCTCGTGTGGTCGCCGCTCATGACGTCGCCTCCTGGCGGCGGTGCCCGGCCCAGCGCTGGAGCAGGTTGATGGTGACCAGCATGAGGAACGACACCACCAGCATCACGATGGCGATCGCCGCCGCGCCGGCGTAGTCGTATTGCTCGAGCTTGCCGACGATGAGGACCGCGGCGATCTCGGTCTTGCCGGGCATGTTGCCGGAGATGAAGACCACCGAGCCGTACTCGCCGAGCGCGCGGGCAAACGCGAGCGCGAAGCCGGTGGCACAGGCAGGGACCAGGGCGGGCAGGAGCACGCGGCGGAACGTCTGCCAGCGGCTGGCGCCCAGGCTGGCCGCGGCCTCCTCGGTCTCGCGATCGAGATCGGCGATGGCCGGCTGCGCGGTGCGGACCATGAACGGCAGGCCGATGAAGACCAGCGCGATCACCACGCCGCCGCGGGTGAACGCGGCGTGCAGGCCGATCGCCTCCAGGTAGCGGCCCACCCAGCCGTTGCCGGCCAGGAGCGCGGTCAAGGCCAACCCCGACACCGCCGTGGGCAGCGCGAACGGGAGGTCGATGGCGGCGTCGAGCAGGCGCCGGCCGGGGAAGCGATAGCGGACCAGGGTCCATGCCACCGCCAGGCCGAGGAACAGGTTGATGACCGCGGCGAGCAGCGCGGCCAGGAAGGAGAGCTCGAGCGAGGCCACCACGCGCGGCTCGCTGATCGTGTGCCACAGGCCGCCGAGGCCCAGGCCGCTCGCCTTGACCAGAAGCGCGGAGAGCGGCAGCAGCACGATCAGCCCGAGGTAGGTGACCGTGATCCCGAATGTGAGCCCGAAGCCGGGCAGCACCGTCCGTTGTCGGATGAGCGCCATGGTCGCCGCGGCTCAGCCGCCCGGCTGGTAGATCGAGTCGAAGACGCCGCCGTCGTCGAAGTGAGTCTTCTGCGCTTCCTTCCAGCTGCCGAACGCGTCGTCGATGCGAATCAGCTCCAGCTTGGGAAAGCGAGCCAGGAGATCGGCCGGCACGGTGTCCGGCTTGCTCGGCCGGTAATAGTGGCGAGCGGCGACCGCCTGACCCTCGGGCGTGTAGAGGTGCTCGAGGTAGGCGCGCGCCACCTCGGTGGTGCCGTGCTCGGCCGCGCGCTTGTCGACCACGGCGACCGGCGGCTCGGCGAGGATGGACACCGACGGGACGACGATCTCGATCTTGTCGGGGCCGAGCTCCTCGACCGCGAGGAACGCCTCGTTCTCCCAGGCCAGGAGCACGTCGCCGATGCCGCGCTGCACGAAGGTGTTGGTCGAGCCGCGCGCGCCGGAGTCGAGCACCGGGACCTTCTTGAACAGGTCGGCGACGAAGGCCTTGGCCTTCTCCTGCGCGGCGGCGACCGCCTCGCGCTTGGTCGGATCCTTCAGCGCGGCGAGATCCCCGCCGAGCTCGCGCCTGAGCACGAACGCCCACGCGGCCAGGTAGTTCCAGCGCGCGCCGCCCGAGGTCTTCGGGTTGGGCGTGATGATCTTGAGGTCCGGTCGGGCGAGGTCGCCCCAGTCCTTGATGCCCTTCGGGTTCCCCTTGCGGACCAGGAACACCACCGTCGAGGTGTACGGCGCGCTGCGGTCGGGCAGCCGGCCCTGCCAGTCGGCGGCCAGGAGGCTGCTCTTCTGGGCGATCGCGTCGATGTCGTAGGCGAGGGCGAGGGTGACGACGTCGGCGGCGAGGCCGTCGATGACCGCGCGAGCCTGCTTGCCGGAGCCGCCGTGCGACATCTCGATCGTCACCTGCTGGCCCGTCTTCGCCTTCCACGACTTCGCGAACACCTCGTTGAAGTCCTTGTAGAGCTCGCGGGTCGGGTCGTAGGAGACGTTGAGCAGCGTGACGGAGCCGGGCTTGGCGCCGGCCTGCTTGTCGGCGGCGGCGCTCTTCGGCGCGCTGTCCCCGGGCTCCTCCTTCTTGCTACACGCGCCCAGCGGAACCGCGAGCGCGAGAGCCAGGAGGAGCGGCGCGGTCGGTGATCCGGAGGCGCGAGAGTGGTGAGACAGGTAGGACATGGCCCCCGTGGGAAAGCAAGCCGTGGGCCGGTCATGAAATTGCTGAGGAATCAATGAAATGCGAAGTCGGCTAGCCAGCTTCTATCATATGTCCTAAGTATTCCGTGACACGCGGGACAAGTTCTGGTCATTTCCCATCGGGAATGTCTACTCCGCGACGACAATCGAGAGAACGCGGCCCCGGTCGAGGAGCCCGATCCGGCGCACGCGCGGACGGCGCCGCGCCGGCGACGCTGGCCGATCGCGACGGGCTCGACGATCGAGTGATCGGCGCCGAGGGCGGCCTCCGCCCGGTCCTCCAGCGAGTGGCGCAGGTGGCGCGGTCGACCGCACCGGTGCTCATCCTGGGCGAGACCGGGTCCGGCAAGGAGGTCATCGCGCGCGCGATCCACGCGCAGTCGAGCCGGGCGTTCGGTCCGTTCATCCGGGTCAACTGCGGGGCGCTGCCGACCGAGCTCATCGACTCGGAGCTGTTCGGTCACGAGCGCGGCAGCTTCACCGGCGCGATGGCGACCCGGCGCGGCTGGTTCGAGCAGGCCCACGGCGGCACGCTGCTGCTCGACGAGATCGGCGAGCTCAGCCTGGCCGCGCAGGTCCGCCTGCTGCGCGTCCTGCAGGACGGTCTCCTGCAGCGAGTCGGCGGCGAGCGGCCGCTGTCGGTCGACGTGCGGGTGATCGCGGCCACCCACCGCGACCTGGCCAGCATGGTCGAGAGCGGGCGCTTCCGGCAGGACCTGTGGTACCGGCTGGCGGTGTTCCCGATCGCGCTGCCGCCGCTGCGCGACCACCCGGAGGACATCCCGGCGATGGCCGAGCACTTCGCGCGGCGCGCGGCGGCGCGGTTCGGCGTGCCGTTTCGCTCGCCCAGCGAGCACGACCTCCGGCTCCTGTCCGGCTACACGTGGCCCGGCAACGTGCGCGAGCTGGCCGCGGTCATCGACCGCGCCGTGCTGATCGGGGAGGGCGTGCGGATCGACGTGGCGCGCGCGCTGGGCGGACCGTCGCCGGCGCCTCCATCGCAGCACGCCGAGCACGTCGCGCAGCACGCCGCGGCTCCGCTGCCGGCGCAGCGCGGATCGGGCGGCGGCGAAGGGCGCGCGGCGGCGGTGCCGCGGCCGGACGAGATCGAGCCGCTCGACGACGTCGTGCGCGCGCACATCGAGCGAGCGCTGGCCGCGACGCTCGGCCGGGTCGACGGGCCGTTCGGCGCCGCCCGCCTGCTCCGCATCAATCCCCACACCCTGCGCGCGCGGATGCGCAAGCTCGGGGTCGACTGGCGCCGCTACCGCGGTCGGTGAAGCAATCGAGGTGGGACTCGCGCCCCGGGCACTCGACCTCCTCGCCGGCGCACGAGAGCTGCGGGACCGTGGAGCAGGCCTCGTCGTCCTCGCCACAGGCGGTCTTCAGCGCGCAGCCCAGGCCGATCGCGATCGTGAACAGAAGCGCGCGCGTCCACCGCGGCGCACATGGGACGACTCGTCGGGAGGCGACCATGCCTCGATCGAGAGCGAGGTCGGCGCCAGGACGCGCTGGCCGCGGCCCGAGGGGACGGCACCTCAGGCGGGCGGCTTGCCGCCGTCCTTCCCGGCCGCGGCGGGGGTCGCCTCGTCGCGCGTGCCGGGGCTCATCTCTGCGCGCATGCCGGGCACCTGCGGCACCCGGTGCTCGCCGGGGGTGAAGTCGCGGTGGTACATGCGCAGGAGGGCCAGGAACAGCGCGACCACGATCGGCCCGACCACCAGCCCGATCGCGCCGAACGCGGCCAGCCCGCCGATGAGCGCGAAGAACACCACCGCGCCGTGGAGCTCCATCCCGCGCCGGATGAGCAGCGGCTTGACCAGGTTGTCGACCAGACCGACCACGACGACGCCCCAGACGGCCAGGAAGATGGCCATGTAGGGATGGCCGGTCACGAACAGGAGCAGCCCGGCGACCAGGCAGACCGCCGCCGCGCCGATGGCCGGGATGAGCGCGACGAAGAACGTGACCGCGGCGAAGAAGATCGGGTTGGGCACCTGCGCGATGAGGTACCCGACCAGCGCGGCCGCGGCCTGCACCGCGGCGGTGATGGCGGTGGACACGATCACCGCGATCGAGACCTTCTTGAACGTGTCGAGCAGCTCGAGCGTCTGCCCGCGCCTGAGCGGCGACACGCTGTCCAGCCAGCGGACCAGCTCCGGGCCGTTGGCGAGCAGGAAGAAGAGCGCGATCACCATCAGCGCGGCGCTGAACACCACCGAGCCGGTCGCGGCCACGGCGGCGCCGACCGCGGCGGCCGCCTCGCTGCCCTTGACGTCCGCCTTCTCCACCATCTCGCCCAGGTCGCGCGGCAGGTGGGCGATGGCGTTGGTGACCGCATCGCGCGCGGTCTCGGGCAGGTGGTCCACGAGCGCGGCGACGTCCGGGCTGTGCACCGCGTTGGACACGAAGCGGATGCCGTCGCTGCCGTCGCGGATGACGAAGGTGACCAGCGCGGCGAGGGGGCCGAGCACGAGCACGATGACCCCGACAGTGAGGATGCCGGAGGCCAGGCCGACTCGCC
>Ga0193753_10000187_pt1 | contig 59566 bp, 43 predicted proteins | sample H1c2metaG_FD_144925 | JGI IMG/M metagenome (GOLD analysis project Ga0193753, IMG submission 144925) | Soil microbial communities from a riparian zone of the East river system, Colorado, United States - H1c2 | ecosystem: Environmental > Terrestrial > Soil > Riparian zone | place: USA: East...
ATGGGAGAAACGTGCCGCTTGAGGCAGTGCCGAGGGACCGTAAACTTCTTCCCCCCAAAGCCCCCGCCGACGCCACCTGGCTCAACCCCTTCGGCCCGCTCACGACCAAGGCGGCGAAGAATGCGGCGGCGGCGATTGGGAAAAAAGCCGCGGCGAGCGCTCGCCTCGCCCCCACGCCGGAAGTGGATTACGTGATGGTGTACGAAAAGACCAATTCTCCGCCGCCTTTTTGGAAACCAATCGCCCGCGATGTGCTCGGCCACAAAACCGCCGCGCGCGTGGGCATTGAAGTTCTCGATTCAGTGCAGATGAACCCGGGCAGATACAACAGGCAACCCGTGTTCGGCATCCTGCACTTCTACGGGGTGATCAGCCATAAAACCGTTTACTGCGATGAATTGATGATTCACAGCATGGTGGCTTTTCCGACCAACCGCCTGGCCGGAGAGCAGTTTCTTCGCACCGCTCGGGCCGTGTTGGAAACGAACTTTCTGATTGTCGCTTCAGAAACCGAAAGTGAGATCCATTTCGCCGCGACCAACTACAACGGGTTCATCGACGCGCAAGTGGCCTCGGCCGCCGAAACCCTGCGGCGCTCCGGCCACCCCCCGCCGATGGCAAGGTTACAATCTTTTCGCGGCCCCATCGCCGATACGATGGCGCGCACTCCCAATCGAAAGGCCCCGAGAAAGGATTCCATTCCCCTCCGCGCCGGCCTTTCCCCCGAACAGCGCATGACGGTGAATCTCGATTCGCCTACCGTGGCCCAGGCGCTGGCGGTTTATGCGGAACTCACCGGGCGGCAACTTCTCCCGAAGACGAATTCTGTCGCCGAGCGCATGGACGATTTGCTCGGCGGCATGCTCAGCCAACTGAAATTTATCGCGCGCGCGCCGACGCCCGACCGCGGAGTGCGCGAACACAATGACGGGGCGCTCACGGCGGCGGAAGTGAAGGAGGCAATTGAAGCACAGTTGCGAACGAACCGGCTATTGCTGGTAGCGGTGGGCGCGAATGGCTTCGCCCTCCAACGTGCCCCCGGCGTCCCGCCGGGTTCCGGATCAGAAGCGAGCAGCGGCACCACCATTGGTAACACGGGAACCCGGCGGGACGCCGGGGGCACGTTGGCGGCGAACGCGGAGAAAGCCTGGCTCGCGAAACACGAAAAACCGCTGGCACTGCTCTACACTTACTCGCTCATCATCGCCATCGTCTGCGGCACGGCGGGGTTGCCGCACATCCTCGTGCGCTTCTACACGAACCCGGACGGCACGGCGGCCAAAAAGACCACGATGTGGGTGATGATTCTCATCGGGGTGTTCTACGTCTTTCCGCCGGTGTTCGGTGTGCTCGGGAGAAACTTGATGCCCGATCTCTACACGGGATTGGCGGGCATCAAGGGCACCGATCAAGTGGTGCTCAAATTGCCGGTACTGTTGAATGAGAAATATCCGCCGCTCGGATCGATTCTCAGCGGCATCACGTGCGCGGGCGCGTTCGCGGCGTTCATGAGCACGTTCAGCGGTTTGCTCGTCTCGATGACGGGTGCGCTGGCGCATGATGTTTATGGAAGAATCCTTCGGCCCAAGTCCACGCCCGAGCAACGCATGAGGATGTTCAAGATCGGCGCGGTGCTGATCGGCGGTATCGCGGTGCTGCTGGGATCGTTTGTCGAGCCGCTGGAAATCAACTTCATGGTGGGACAGGCCTTCGCCATCGCCGCGGCGAGTTATTTCCCGTTGCTCTTCATGGCCGTGTGGTGGCGCAAGCTGACGATGAAAGGCGCGGCCGTCGGCATGTTGACCGGTGGCGTGTGCGCGCTCGTCGCCGCCGCGCTGACGAACTTCAGCAACCTTGCCAGCGACAAGGGGCCGATGGGCAAACTCTTCGCCGGCTTCGCTCCGCTGAATGATTTCTGGGCCGCGCACCCGTTGCTGCGGATTCTGTGCGAACAGCCCGCCATCTGGGCCGTGCCGCTCGCGCTGGCGCTGATGATCATTGTTTCCAAGCTCACGGCGAAAACCGTCCCGAGCGACAGCCGCATGAAAATGCTGGTGCTGCACGCGCCGGAACAATTGGGGCTGAAGCAGGAATACATTCAGGAACACAACGCTTCGTCCGGGCATTGAAGGGTCCGCGAAAGAGCTTGTGCCGAAAGTGAACCTGCCTACATTCGCGCGCCGTGCTGGAGTTTTGCGGGGAGTTGGTTAGATTAACGCCCGTTCGGCGTCACGCACTTTTCGGAAGCCAGTTTAGCTCAGTGGTAGAGCAACGGTTTTGTAAACCGTCGGTCGTCGGTTCAAATCCGACAACTGGCTCCATTTTGCGCAGCAAATGCGGCCTCCAAAGTAGGTTTTTCCGGAATTCGACCGTTTCAGCAAAAATGCCGTCTATCACTTTTTCCTTCTGCGAGGAGTGATGGCGGTTCACACCAAGCCATGTCCTCCGCAACATCTCCGCGCGCGAACAAAGACCCTGGCGCATCTGGTGGCATTCGCATCCGTCCCCTTTAAAATCGCTCGGGCGCCGTCAGCTATCGAGTGGAAGTCCCCGAATCTGTGACCGGTCGCCGGATTCGACGCTGGCATTCCAGAGCCTTCTCGCTCGTGAGCGGTCGGTGATGTTTTTCCCTCCACTTACTTCGCCACTGCTGGAGACCATTGGCTTCATTAAGAATCTGCTGGGAACAAAAAAACGCCGAATGAGTTGGAACTCACCCGGCGTTTCTCAAAGCGACAGGCAACCCCTCAGAAACCTGCCGCGCTGTCATTTCTCCAAGCCTCCTTCGGTTCGGAATCGAACCGTCTTCGATCAATGACGAGCGCAGACTAGCGGCGATGAGGTTCTCCGCTATCAGGTGAGCTTCGCAAAAATTGGCCGGGACAATCACCGAAAGCACGTCAGGGAAAAAATGTACCCAAGTGCCACTGACCTTTGCACGTTCCACGCGCAACGTTCCAGGTTGAAACCAATTGCGTCCCCTGCCCCGCCTGTTCACACTCCGGCCAACGCACTCGAACCATACTGCGGCTCCGTGCCTTTGAATGAACGAAGCCGATACATGCCGGAAATTCGTAGTCCCCAAGCTGCAATCCGCTGGCTGGGATAGCGAGCCGCATTCCAACGCGGAGCGACGCACGATTACAGATGGTCGTATTGTCCCGCCCGTGTCGGATCACGGACAAATCGGTGACATCATCAAAATATTCGGCGGTGGACAAACTCTTCGCGGCACGGTGAATGAACTGCAAACGCTGCTGTATGCGGCATAACATCAATGGCTGAATTTATTTACTCAACGGTGTCGGAACTGCGTGGGCCGTGGCTGATTTCCCGGGATTCACTTGTTGAGCTTGACCAACTACTTGAAAACGAATTTCAGAGATTAATGGTCGTTCGCACTGAATTGGTCAAAAAAGCAGCGCAGGAGCGGCTAAATGAGTGGGTCAAGTTAGCGTCAACATCCCAACGTGATGAAAAGAAGCGCGAAGAATATTACCAGGCGGCCTTGGACCAAAGCGAGGGCCGCTTGGCAACATTCCTCGTCAAAAACGGTTACCCTCCATTTGGTCTCCGGGGCATCGACGCGGGTAAAGAGTTTTCAAGAAGCGATGCGAGATCCGGCACTGATGAACGAAACAGTGCGCGGCTTCCATGTCGAACTGAAGTGCGCAAGCGTCGAAGCCACAGTTAATCTATCGAGGCGATACTGTGAGCTCACCGTGAAGGTGGCGCCTGAAAGCAGTCAACTCGCGCGCGAAATCTTTTCTGTTTTGATGCAATGGCAAAAGTCGAATCAGCCGCCCGCCTGGCAGCGTATTTGGAAATCAGCAGCATCTTTTGGCGTTCATTGGATCGCTTGGATTTTCGTCGTCCTGATGGCGCTCACGTCCTTGGCAGAACGCGATCCAGGAAAATTGTCTGTAAAACATGAAGCGCACACACTTTTAAAAACTGGTGTCTCAGCAACGAATCAACTGAAAGCGCTGGAACTTCTGCTTAGTCTTGAATCCGGTTACTCACCACCAGTTTCAACTTCGCAGTGGCCGCGATGCTTCTTGCTCTTTTTATTCGGTGGCCTGATTGCCTGCATCATCCTCTCAGTTCCTCCAAATACCGTCATCGGAATTGGACGCGGTGATGAACATCTGCGTTACTGGCGCTGGTGGCTCAGGTTCGTTTTTTACTTAGTGCCCGTCTGGCTTATCAGCACGTTTGTCTGGCCGCACGTTCAGCCAGTTGTACAAGGCCTGTTCAAATAGCCCGGATTCTTGTTTAATTGAACACGCCCACCACCGCCCAATCGCTCGGTTCACTCCTGAAATCCGCGCGCGACATCATGCGCAAAGACAAGGGGCTGAATGGTGACCTCGACCGCTTGCCCATGCTCACGTGGATCATGTTCCTCAAATTTCTCGATGACCTGGAGCTTCAGCGCGCGGAGGAGGCGAAGCTCGCAGGGCCGAAGAAATCGACACCTCACCCTGGCCTTCTCCCCGATCGAGGCGGAGAGGGAAACGCATGAGCAGTGGCAAAATGGATGCGTTGCTGGCGGAGGTGGACGCGGTGAAGCTCCTGCCGGTTCGTTTCCGTCGTGATCCTGCTGACCTGGCCAGGATCGATCCTGAACGCGGGACCATGCGAGCCAAACATCCCAGGGCCTATTATCTGGATGGGCTGACGGCGGTCTTTCAGCCGGGCGTGTCCTTTACTGGCACACTTCGGGTGGATCAAAAGTTTTCGGGTGCGGAGGTCGCCTTGCTGAATCCGGGGCCGAACGCCGTCGAAGTCCTGGGAATTCTGGACCGTTTTCCGGAGATCAAGTGTTTGCACATCATCGAGTCGTGCGAGAAGAACATCGATGCGATCCGTTCAGAGCTTCAGGAGGAGGTGGGAGGCCGGGGGCTCCCGGAGATGGCGGGTTACGTAACGGATATCCGTCATCTGCCCGAAGAGCTGGCCGGCCGCTGCGACCTGGTGGTGGAGATCAATATCGTTGATCCGAAGGCCGACAAGTTGTTCCGTCAGGATGCCGTCCACCAGATCAGCCGGGTGCTTAAGCTCGGCGGGCTTTTCTATTCCGCCGGAGTGACGGTCCGCTGGACGGACAGGGTCATTCCCCTCAGCCTGGTCGCTGTTCCTATCCGGGCGAAGATCCTCAAGCGTGTCGGCTATGCCGATGCCTTGCCAAGGCCGGTGTTCTACCTGAAGCACTCACCCGATGTGCCCATCGTAATGACAGAAGAAGGGAGATGGCGCGGTTGGTGGAGGAAGGGCCTGAAGTTGATCGGTCAAGGAACGAAGGAGGCGGATGGCGTTGCGGTCGAGGCTCCCTTTGTGCCTCGCGTCGAAGATGGGCGAGGCGAACGCAACGCGGCGCCATGGGATTTTCTCATCACCAAGCCCGCTGTCCGGCGGCCGGCGCTGGATTGGACGCCCAAGGCCGGCGACCGTTTTGGGCATTTCACGCTGGGATCACTTCTGCAATTTAATCGCGACACCGGAATGTATGTGTTCCGGATCCAGGAATGTCCGGACGTCGTGCTCAAGCTCATGAAGCCGTTCGAGGGAGATATTCCCGATGATCCTTTGGAGTGGGACAGTCTTCGCAAAAGCAAAACCCTGAAGCGCGAGAATGGGGCACTCAAGCTTTTGCAGGGGCTGGAGTTCATTCCACAGCGGATCGCCCACGGCTATGATCCGGCAACGGGATGGTACGCTATTGTCGTCGAGTATGAGAAGAGCCGCTCGTTCAGGAATCTTATCGACCGGCATTCCAACCGGCGGTCCCGGCGTCATGAGACCTCCGCTGATGTCGAGAGCGCACTGGCACCGGTGCTGATGATCCTCAACTCGCTGGCGATCGTCCACGACAAGGGGTTGGTGCATGGGGATCTTAAGCCCGGGCATGTGTTTCTGCGGCCAGCTTCCCCCGAAGCGGTCCTCATCGACTGGGGCTTGGCCCGCAAGATCGATGAGCCGCTCTCCGAGGAGAGACGGAGCGGTTCCTGGAGCCACGCGCCACCGGAGCGGGCGGATATTAACGTCCTCACTTCCGCTGTGGCTCACCAGGATTTGTATGCCGTGGGCGTCATGCTGCTTCAACTGGCGAGTGACCTGGACCTGGACGAGCGGCCCCGCTTCCTGATGGATCATTTCTTTAAGCATGGCCGGATGCCGTCGGCGGACGAGCTTGAGTTAAGGCCGCATTGGAAATGGGCGGCGCCGGTCATCGCCCGGGCCATCAGTTCGCGGAAGGATGTCTCCGGCTACGCCGATAACCGCTATTCGAGCGCCCGGGACATGGCCCAGGATATTGTCCGCAGCTACGGAAAACCGTTGGTTCCATTTGGTTCGGAAAAATCCTCCTCAGTTCCGGGCACTGAAGGGGTGCCTGCGTCGCAGGTAGCAGGGACGGATAGGGATACGGTTCAAAACTCTGCAGATAAGAAATGACCGCCCGCCGACACCCACTGTGCGCAGGGGCAGAACTCTGCCGCTCGATTCGGTCATCCTCGACCGCGCCTTCAAAGGAGAATTAAAATGTCACTGATAATGAAATTCCTGATGCTTCTTGTCGCGATTTGCTTTGCTTGTCCAAAATTTTCGCTGGCGGCAGAGCCTCCGGCCTTTCCTGCGGACCCGCTGCAAGGTCTCGAACGCACCAGTTTTCAAACTTCGAAAGCATGGAGCGAGCAAGGAAACCTGCGGGCCGACGTGGCCATGGTCTATGGCATCGACAAAACCATGCCGGAGCGAGTGAAGAGCTGGCGCGACCGTGGCTACCGGGTGCATTTGATGACAGGCGTTTCGTGGGGCCAGTATCAGGATTATCTCTATGGCCGCTTCGATGGGAAGAATCACGAGGACAATGCGCAAACGGATCGCAATGGAAAGAAGATCAGCCACGGCGGTGATGTTTATTACATGTGCCCGGCGGAAAACTTTGGCGAATACCTGAGCGTCGGTGTGCAACGTGGTCTTGATGCCGGCGTGGAAGCCGTTCACCTGGAGGAACCGGAATTCTGGGCGCGTGCGGGTTACTCGGAAGGCTTCAAGCGGGAGTGGCAGAGTTTTTACCATGAACCCTGGCAAGCGCCGCACGAGTCGGTGGACGGTCAGTGGCGTGCGTCGAAGTTGAAATACTTCCTGTATCGCCGCGCACTTCAACAGGTGTTCAGTCACATCCAGGCTTTCAACCAACGCACCGGACGCAAGGTGCGCTGTTACGTTCCTACGCACAGCCTGATCAATTACGCGCATTGGTGCATCGTCAGTCCTCAGTCGAGCCTGGCGATGCTTGATGGGTGTGACGGCTACATCGCGCAGGTGTGGACGGGCACGGCGCGGACACCCAACCACTTTCGCGGCCAGCGCAAGGAGCGGACCTTTGAGACGGCGTTCCTGGAATACGGAGCAATGCAGAATCTCGTGCGGGCGACCGGGCGCTCGGTCTGGTATTTGAACGATCCTATTGAAGACAATCCGCGCCACGACTGGACGGATTACCGCAACAACTGGGAATCGACCCTGACCGCGTCGCTGCTTCAACCGGAAGTCTGGCGGTACGAAGTGGCACCTTGGCCGGAGCGGATTTTCGGCGGAACGTATCCGCGCAACGCTCGCCGCGAAGACCGCAAGTCGATTCCGCCCGAATACGCCAGCGAACTGCAAGTGGTGATGCAAGCCCTGAACGACATGAAGCAAACGGACGTGGAATGGGATTGCGGCACAAGGGGCATCGGGGTGCTGGTGAGCGATTCCATGATGTTTCAGCGCGAACAACCGACGCCCAGTGATCCAAACATGGTGCAATTTTATGGGCAGGCGTTGCCGCTGTTGAAACGCGGCATGCCCGTGACTCCGGTGCAACTGGAGAACGTCACACTGCTTGGCTTTCTGGATGAACAGCGCGTCCTACTGCTGACCTATCAAGGTCAGAAACCGCTCTCGGCGGCGGTCCATTCACCCTTGGTGGACTGGGTCAAAAAGGGTGGCGTGCTTGTAATGGTGGATGACGACACAGACCCCTACAACCGGGTCCGCGAATGGTGGAATGACGGCGGCAAGAATAATCAGATTCCTCGTCAGCATTTGTTTGAGAAACTGGGCGTGAAGGAAAAAGATTTCAGCAAAGGCCAGGCACCGATGGTCGGTGTCGGAAAAGGCGCGCTGGTCTGGCTGCGGGAAAATCCCGTTCGATTCGCACTCAGCCTTGAAGCTGATGCGCGGCTGGCCACAGTGATGAAAAAGGCCGTGAGTAAAGCAGGGCTGTCCTGGAAAGAAAACAACTACCTGGCCTTGCGGCGAGGTCCGTATCTGATCGGCGCCGGTCTGGATGAATCGGTAGAGGCTCCGGCGAAACGGTTGAAGGGACGCTTCGTCAATCTGTTCGATCCGGAACTCAAAGTGCAGCGGACCATCACGCTAACACCAGGTGTTCGTGTGTTCCTTCTGAATCTGGAGGCCGTGAAATCGAATAGCCCGCGACTGCTCGCTTCTGCCTGCAAGGCACTACCCACCAAAAGCGATGACGGTTCGTCGTCGTGGATTGTCGAAGGTATCGGCAAGACGCCGGCCACCATGCTGATCTCCACCGCGAAACCACCCCGCGCGGTTGAATTGGAGCAACAACCGCTCACCTCCTTTACCTACGATGCTGCCGAGGGTTTGCTTTATGTGCGGTTTCCCAACGAAGCGCGGCCGAGGAACCTGGTCGTGCAGTTCTGAACTGCCCGAATTCCTTCGCCGTTCCTTCGACAACGCTCATTGCCGGGCGAAGCTCTTTCCATCGGCGTGAACGAATTGGCTTGTAGAGAAATCCTGACTGCCTTGCCGATGCGTTCTGCGCGACTTAATCGCGCTTCCATTCGTGACACGCACCCATACTCGTGGCACAAAGTTCAAACATCACTACACATGAACCGGGCAACATCAAAAGAACTTCTCACGCGCCTTCAGAGATGACACTTCCATGATGAACCATCGCATTCTTGACCCATTGCGTCCGTCTTTCGCCCTGTTTCTCGCATCCATTCTACTCGGAAGTGCCGCAGACTTCCAAAAAGAGATTCGTCCGATCCTCAAAGACTACTGTGTAGCCTGCCACTCGACCGAGAAACAAAAAGGCGACCTCGACCTCGAACGGTTCACATCGCTCGACGAGGTGAAGAAGCATCCGAAGATTTGGCAGGGAGTCATCGAGCAAATCTCGCTTGGCGAAATGCCGCCGAAGGAAAAGCCGCAACCGACTTCGGCCCAGCGCGAACAACTGCTGGCCTGGGTGAACGCCGTGCTCGATGAAATCGCGCTGGCCCGCGCGGGCGATCCCGGTCCCGTCGTGCTACGCCGGCTCTCCAACGCGGAGTACAAATACACGGTACGGGATCTGACGGGTGTGGTGTCGCTCGATCCGGCCAAAGAGTTCCCCGTAGATTCAGCTTCGGGTGAAGGATTCATGAACGTGGGCAACTCGCTGGTGATGTCGCCGTCGCTCGTCACGAAGTATCTCGACGCAGGCAAGGACATCGCCAGCCACGCGGTCCTGTTGCCGGATGGGATTCGCTTCTCGCCGAAGAACACGCGGCGCGATTGGACCGAGGAATTGCTCGCCGAGATCCGCGGGACGTATCGCAAGTTCACAGACAAGGGCGGCGGCACCTCGGTGAACCTGCAAGGCATCCGTTTCGACACCAAGGACGGCGGCGTGCTGCCGCTGGATAAATATCTTGCGGCGTTGCTGGATGAACGAGCCGGCAAGCGCAAGGCTTCAGACACGCCGGCCGGCTTGAGCGCGAAGTACCTTCAATCGCTGCGCGCAATGTTGAATAACAAACAGCCCAACTTGCTTCTCGATCCGATTCGCGCTCGCTGGCTTTCGGCGAAACCGGGCGATGCATCGGCTCTCGCAAAGGACATTTCCCAGTGGCAACACGCGCTGTGGAAATTCAATTCTGTCGGTCACATCGGAAAGAAAAATGGCCCGGCAGCGTGGATGGAACCGCTCACGCCGTTGCAGTCAAAGCAAGAGGTGCGTTTCAAAATTCCAGCCACGGGCCAAGACGTTACTCTCCACCTCAGTGCCTCGGACGCGGGCGACGGCAACAAAGGTGACTTTGTGATTTGGGAGCAGCCACGCCTCGTCGCGCCGGGTCAGCCGCCATTGCTGCTGCGCGATCTGCGTGACGTCAGTCGCGAATTGTCCGCGCGCCGGGACCGGACGCTGGCGAGGACTGCGCATTATCTCGCCGCCGCCACGGAAGTCGAAGCGGGCCAAACCGACCTCGCCACGCTGGCGCTCAATCACAGCATTGAAGCCGATGAACTGGAAGCGTGGTTAAATTATCTGGGCATCAGTTCCACGGGACCGGTGAAACTCGAAAGACATTTCACGGATATTTACACCAACGGCTCCGGCTTCGCGTTCATCAATGGCTGGGGCAAGAGTGGAACACCGAATCTCGCCGCCAATTCTTCCGATGAGAAAGTTCGCATTCCTGGCAACATGAAACCGCACAGCGTGGCCGTGCATCCATCGCCGAAACTCGCGGCAGCAGTAGGATGGCGCAGTCCGATCGCCGGACGCTTCCGCGTGGCTGCAACCATCCAACACGCGCACCCCGAGTGCGGCAACGGCGTGACGTGGTCGCTTGAGCTTCGCCGGGGCGTGAATCGCCAGCGCCTGGCCAGCGGCGTTGCTCAAGGCATCAAGGAAGTGAAGCTCGCGCCCGTCGAGAATCTTGCCGTGCAGACCGGCGACGTAATTTCGCTGCTCATTGGCCCGCGTGACGCGAATCACTCCTGTGATCTGACCGCAGTTGATCTCACGCTCACGAGCCTGGGCGAAGGCGGTCGCGAATGGGATTTGGCGAAGGATGTTTCGCCCAATGTGCTCGCGGGTAATCCGCACTCCGATCGTTTTGGCAATGAAGGCGTCTGGCACTTCTACACCGAGCCGGACAAAGGCGGCCAATTTGGACCCGTGATTCCCGCAGGATCGTTGCTGGCTAGATGGCAATCCGCCGCGACGGTCGAGGAGAAAGCAAAACTGGGGACTGAGATTCAGGATTTGCTGACTTCCATTGCGCCCGAGAAGAAGGATTCACCGGATGCGTTGTTGCATCGGCAACTCACCTCGCTGGTTGGGCCATTGTTCAGTGGAATACTTCGCAGCAACGGACGTGAGTCCGCTCAAAATAATCCCAACCAACTCACGTCGGTTGCCACCGAATCCTTTGGCCTGAATCCCGCGCAATTCGGCAAGCATCCAAACGGCTCCGCCATAGACGCTGCGAATCTCTGTGTCCAAGCGCCGTCGGTCATCGAAATTCGACTGCCCGCTGATCTTGTCGCCGGCTATGAATTCGTCACCACGGGTGTGCTCGACAAAACGACGGGCGCGGAAGGGAATGTGCAGCTCCAACTACTGACGAACAAACCCGCGAGCAACTCCGGCCTCCTCACCATCGAGGCGAAGACTGCGGACGGCGAAGGGCCGTGGTATTCCAACAACCGCACCACTTCGCACAACACGCCCATCGTCGTGAACGACGGAAGCGTGGCGCGCAAACGGATTGAGGTCGCGTTCGACGAGTTCCGGGGGTTATTTCCCGCCGCGCTCTGCTACACGAAAATTGTGCCCGTTGATGAGGTCGTCACGCTCACGCTTTACTACCGCGAGGATGATCACTTCAAACGGCTGATGCTCGACGACGCGCAGGCCGCGCGGCTCGACCGCCTCTGGAACGATATGCACTACGTCGCGCAGGATGCGCTCACGCTCGTTGATGTCTTCGAGCAACTCTGGCAATACGCCACACAGGACGCCGATCCGAGCGTATTCGAGCCGATGCGCGAGCCGATCAAGCAGCGCGCCGCGGCCTTCCGCGAGCAACTCACGAACACGCAGCCGAAGCACCTCGACGCCGTACTGAAGTTTGCCGAGGGCGCGTATCGCCGTCCTTTGGCGGACGCGGAGAAGGATGAATTGCGCGGACTGTATCGCAAGCTGCGCGCGGAGGAACTTCCGCACGACGAAGCCATTCGCCTGGCCCTCGCGCGGGTGTTTGTGGCACCGGCCTTCCTCTATCGCGCCGAGAAACCGGGGCCGGGCGACAAGCCACGACCGGTGAACGACTGGGAACTCGCGACGCGCCTGAGTTATTTCCTCTGGTCTTCCGCGCCGGATGCCGAACTGCGTGCCACCGCCGCCAGCGGCAAGCTCCGCCAACACGACGTGCTCGCCGCGCAGACACGTCGCATGTTGAAAGACCAGCGCACCCGCCGGCTCGCGACCGAGTTCGCCTGCGCGTGGCTGCACATTTACGACTTCGATGAACTGAGCGAGAAGAGCGAGCGGCATTTTCCAACGTTCACCGGCCTGCGCGGCGCGATGTATGAGGAGACGATTCGCTTCTTCACCGACCTGTTCCAGAACGACGGCTCGGTGCTGAACATCCTCGACGCCGATTACACCTTTCTGAACCCCGACCTCGCGAAGCATTACGGTATCAAACTCGAAACGCGGAACTTGGAACGCGGAACGTCAACCGACGGCTGGCAGCGGGTGGACGGCGTGAAGAAGTTTTCGCGTGGCGGCATCCTCGGCCAAGCCACGACACTCGCAAAACAGTCCGGCGCGTCACGCACCAGTCCGATTCTGCGCGGCAACTGGGTGGCGGAAGTGCTCCTCGGCGACAAGCTCCCGCGCCCGCCCAAGGACGTGCCGCAGCTCCCTGAGGACGAAGCCACGGAGCAGCTCACGATGCGCCAGCTCACCGAGAAGCACAGCACCGACCCGAAATGCTACGGCTGCCATCGCCGCATTGATGCGTTTGGATTCTCGCTCGAGGCATACGACGCCATCGGACGTTTCCGGGACCGTGACCTGGGCGGCCGCCTCATCGAAACGCACGCGAAGACGATGGATGGCGCGGAGTTCGACGGCCTCGGCGGCCTGCGCAGTTATCTGCTCACGCAGCGCCGCGATGCGTTCTTGAAACAATTTTGCCGCAAGCTGCTCGGCTACTCGCTCGGCCGCAGCGTGTTGCTCTCCGACGGCCCGCTGATTTCCGAGATGCGCGTTCAGCTCAAGTCGCACGACTACCACATCAGCACCGCCATTGAGACGATTGTCCGCAGCAAACAGTTCCGCGAGATACGTGGGAAGGAAATGGCGAGTGAGGAGTGATCGGGTCTGATACAGCAACGATGAAGAAGCCGATCTCCAAACTCAGCCGCTCAGTAGCCCGCACGAGCTACGCCGGCCTTATTGGTGGAATCAGCGAATTGCTTGAGGCCGCCCGGAGAGCTTCGGTTCGTGTGACCAACGCGCTCATGACTGCCACCTATTGGGAGGTCGGACGGCGCATCGTGGAGTTCGAGCAAGGCGGCAAGAAGCGGGCGGAGTACGGGGAAGAGTTGCTCAAGCGGCTGGCAGAGGATTTGACGACTCGGCTCGGGCGAGGCTTTTCCCGCCAGAATCTCCAGAACATGCGGCAGTTTTACTCGGTGTGCTCACCCGTTTGGATTCGCCAGAGACTGTCTGGCATTTCAGACCTTTCAATTTGCCAGACGCCGTCTGGCATTTCTGGACTCGAAATTCGAGCGACGACGTTGCGCGAATCCACTCATTCGCAGAAAACAGCTTTGCCTTTGCCTGACCTCGCGCGTGCATTCCCGCTTCCATGGTCGCATTACGTCTTGCTGATAAGCAGGGCACGCAGCCCAGAAGCCTTCGATTTTTACCACACTGAAGCACTGCGAGGTGGATGGACAGGCCCTCAGCTCGACCGCCAGATAAACTCCCTTTTCTACGAGCGCACCGCCCTCTCTCGGAACAAGGCCGCCATGCTCAAGAAAGGCGCCAAGCCCCGGCCCGGCGACGCCCTCACTGCCGACGAAGCCGTGCGCGATCCGCTCGTGCTCGAATTCCTCGGGCTGCGCGACGAATACTCCGAGACCGAACTCGAAGACGCCCTCATCCGCCATCTCGAAACCTTCCTCCTCGAACTCGGCGGCGACTTCGCCTTCGTCGGTCGCCAGCGCCGCCTGCGCATCGACGACGAATGGTATCGCGTGGACTTGCTGTTCTTTCACCGCCGGCTGCGTTGCCTTGTCATCATCGACCTCAAGCTCGGCAAGTTCACCCACGCCGACGCCGGCCAGATGCATCTTTACCTCAACTACGCCCGCGCGCACTGGACGCACCCCGGCGAAAACCCGCCCGTCGGCCTCATCCTCTGCTCCAGCGCCGGCCAAAGCCTCGTCCGCTACAGCCTCGACAACCTGCCCAGCAAAGTCCTCGCCCGCGAATACCGGCTGGCGCTGCCGGATGAAAAGCGGCTGGCGAAAGAATTGGAAAAGGCGAGGAGACGGATCGAGTTGAGTAACAACCGACGTTCTGAGAAACCGCAAACGCGTAACCGTCAATCGAAAGGCCCACTATGACAGGATTGGGAATACTTCTAATTGTGGTACTAATTGCTCTTCCGGTGGCGTGGTTGATGGCCGAGTTCAAGGCTGGTCGCTCTGTGCGTATTGGCGTCGGCGTATTGGCTTTTGTGTCGGCCATAGCCGCTACATACGCACTTGCCAGCGTGTTAAACACATTTAACTACAACGCTTGGTTTGGCGGTGCGACCAAGCAACTCATCGAAACTTCCATCGCTCAGGTGGAAGATGGTCACCTTGACCGTGTGTTGAAAGGCTGGCGTGCGCTGGATGCGCAGTATCAACCAACTTACGAAAACCGTGCTGGCTACAAGGAGCTTGTCGAAAGGGCCACTGAGGCGATGAAGGGAGACAAAACCATCCTTGCCGGATCAGATTGGGACGCTCAGCCATTCAACGCCAAAACATGGATTGGTCACTGGGAAAACGACACGGGATTCTGGATTGTCATTAACGATGTTGGACGGCCATTTGACGTAACGCGTTCTGGAGATAACCCGCCACGGATGCACTCGGTGACGATTTCAGAAGACTTCAAAATCATGAAATTCAAGGAAGGTGAACAATGGTTCCACACGCTGACATTGAAGAACAAATACGAAGCCAGTCACGAGTGGTTTGATTTGAAGGAACAAAAAATTTGGCAGACGGATACGCTGCACAAGCTTCGCCGGGCAACTGAGTCGGAGAGAAGCGCGACGCAGCAAAAAAACAGTCAGCAAGCCGTGAATCGTTAGAGCACATTTCAACGTCAAACCCAACTGATTATGACCACACACCAATTCTCCCGGCGCACGTTTCTCCGCGGGGTCGGCGTCACAATGGCGCTGCCGTGGATGGAATCGCTCACCGTTTGGGGCGACACGCCGCCTATTGGCGTCAAGCCGGCCAGCGAGGCGCCGGTGCGGCTGGCGGTGCTGTTTTCTGGCAACGGCTTTCACTCGAAGGAATGGTGGGCCAAGGGCGAGGGCAAGCAGATGGAACTCGGCAAGGTGCTCGCGCCGCTCAGCGATTTCCGCGAGAAGATGCTTTTCGTGCGCGGCCTCTACAACGAGGAGGCGCTGAAGGGGAACATTCACAGCTCGCAGACGGGTAACCTCCTCTCCGGCGCGCCGCTGGCGTCCGGCGGCGAGATTCGTTCGGGCACGAGCATCGACCAGTTGCTGGCGCAGACCTACGGCCGTTCAACCAAGGTGCCGAGCCTCGTGCTCGGTTGCGAGAAGTCGAATCCGTCCGTGCATAAAAATTACTCGATGCTCTACAGCTCGCACATTTCGTGGAGTTCGCCGACCACACCGACGCCGCTGGAGATTTATCCCGCGCTGGCGTTCGACCGGTTGTTCAAGGACGAGGTGAGCAAGGGCGACAAGAGCGTGCTCGACGCCGTATTGTCCGACGCGACGGATCTCCGCCGTCACATCAGCAAGAATGATCAGCACAAGCTCGACGAGTATCTCGACTCCGTGCGCGATGTGGAGCAGCGCCTCGAGAACGCCGGCAAGAAGGGCGAGTTGCAAGGCTGGCGGCCGACGCTGAGCGCGCCGAACATTCCGCGCCCCGCCGACGGCATTCCGCAGGACATCGCCGAGCACATGAAGCTGATGTGCGACATCCTCGTGCTCGGCTTCCAGACCGACACCACGCGCATCACCACGCTCAAGCTGAATAACGACCACAGTTCGCTGCGTTTCCCGAATCTCGGTGTGGATTACATGATTCACCATTTGCTCTCGCACAGCGACACGGCGGACTGGCTGAAGGTGAACCAGTTCTTCCTCGAACAGGTCGCCTATATCGCGCGAAAACTCGACGCCATCCAGGAAGGCCCGCGCACGCTGCTCGACAACACGATGCTCCTCTACTGCTCCTCGATGCTCACGGGCAACCACGAGGCAAACCAGTTACCCGTCGTGATGCTCGGCGGTGGCGGTGGACGCATCAAAGGCGGCCGCGTGCTGGACTACAAAGGCAAACCCGAGCGTCAGATGTGCCGGCTTTATCTCTCGATGATGGACAAGATGAACGTGCGCCTGCCGAAGTTTGGCGATGCGAGCAAGGCGTTGGAAGAAATATAAGCATTAACACTTCACACCCGTGCTCGTGCGAATGCGATTATTGTGAAACCGCGTCTGCCGTCGGAACAACACGCATCAGAGTGGAGATCGGCTGAAGCGTATTCGCATCCCATATTTTGATCTGATGGTCCCATCCCGCTGTGATGATCCGCTTACTATCTCTACTTAACGCCAAGCCATAAAAGCGTTCACCGTGCGCCGTGATCGAATCAATAATCTCGCCTGTCTCGACGTTCCATCGTATAAGATCGCCCCTGAAACCGCTGGTGTACAATGTTTTTCCATCGGTCGAAAAGACGGCTGCGGTCACCACCGTCTTTCGCCCAGTAAGATCCCGAATCGACTCGCCCGTCTCGGTATTCCAAATCCGGAGCAGCGAGTCCCGGCTGCCAGTCATGAACGTTTTCCCATCTGGCGCAAAGACGAGGCCCTCCACCATCGCGTTCTTCAGCGTCCCACGGAAGGCATACAGCTTTTCGCGTTTGGCAAAGTCCCACATGTAGCCGTTGCCTTCCCAAGTGACCGCAGCCAGATATTTGGCATCAGGGGACAAGGCGATCGTGAGAAGCCGCTCGCCCGGCATCGTGAACGCGACGTATTCCTTATTCTTGACGTAATCCCACAGCGAGATCGTTCCGTCGAAGCACGCACTGATAACCGTTCGGTCGTCTGGTGTGAAAATGACTGTGTTGACGATCGCGGCGTGATTGCTCACCGCAGCTATGATTTTGCCGTTCGCTGCATCCATCACTTTCGTTGCCCCGGAATAATCGCCAAATGCGATCCGCTTTGCGTCAGCAGAGAACGTCATCGTCCGAATGGTGCTGGGCTGACGGCGAATCAGCTTTTCCCGTCCAGCACTCAGGTCCCACAACACAATTTCTCCGGCTTCTTCCGGCGCGTTGTAGCCGCCACCAGTCGTCGCCAATGTCTTCCCGTTCGGCGAAATGACGGCCGCCCAAAACCGCGATGGAATGGATTTGGAAACTGGAGACGCTTCATCAATGATTACGGGTCCATTTTTCGACAGTTGCGCTCGCGTGTTCAGTGTCGTGACGGCAATTCCCGCCAAAAGGAAAATGCCTGCGGCCACGGTTAAAAGGTATTTCGTTTTCGTCCATGTCATAAGCCTGATTGTTTCCTGGATGAGTATTCCGAGCGAGGCGCTCGCGGCCATTTGTCCGCCGGTTGCGCCAGCGACAACAGCGGAGTGTATTCCCATCGGGGCGGCGTGAACCGCGTTGCTTCCCAGGGTGGTCGCGAGAGCAGCGGCCGAAAGGGTCATGCCTTTTTTGCTGAAGAAAGTGCGCAGCTTTTCAATCGCGCGAGCGACGCGCTTCTGCGCGGTGTCCTCACTGACTCCCAATGCCGAACCAACGGCCTTGAGGTTTTTATTTTCGAAGTAGCGAAGAACAACTGCGTTTCGATCCGCGTCTCGTAACTGACCCATCGCCGTTTCGAGAAGAGGCGCGATTTGTTCCCACGCTGAATCGGTTGGCTCGGGTTGCATGAGTGTTGCCTCCTGTTCACGGCCGCGACGCCGGTATTCGCTTCGCAATGCCTTGGCGCCGGCGAACTGCGCAGTGCGGTACAACCAGCCCGACAAAACCGTCGCACGGTTCAGTCTGCGTGCCTTACGCGCCAGGATGATGAAAACAGTTTGGGTGACTTCGCTGGCGACACCGGGGTCCCGGACCTGACGGAGAGCTGCGGAATAGACGAGATCGACATGCCGATTCACAAGCGTCTCAAATGCCTGCTCGGACTCGTGTGTCGCGTATTCCCGCAACAAATCCCAGTCATCCGTCGTGTCCATTTATCTAAGAACCCCCGCTCGGGCGTGAATCCGACAATATTTTCTAACAACGCATGCCTCTCCCAGAAAAGTCTCGTTATGCATCATTTTTGCTGCGAAGAAGAAGGTGTTTATCCGAATGCAGGCACAAAAGCTAACGTCCGTTCCTCGCGTCATGTACTGCAAAGCGGTTTTAACGTTTCTGCTCGCCGTGGCCGCCCCCCTCTTCTTGTGTGGAGCGGATGCGGATGCACTATGGTCGGGGAAGATTCAGCCGCTCTTCGATGTGAACTGCGTCAAGTGTCATGGTGTCATCGAACAGAAGAGCGGCCTTGAACTCGACACACCGGAAGCCGTCCTGAAGGGCGGTGATGATGGCCCCGTGGTCGTGCCTGGAAAGCCTGAGAAGAGCCGGCTCTACCAGTATCTTTCGCCGGATTCCGATCCGCACATGCCGCCCAAGAAGCAGCTCACGGATGTTCAGCGTGAAGCTGTCCGTGAATGGATTGCCTGCATGGAGGCCAAGACGAGGAAGGCGCGGGCGAAAGCGAAGGAAGTCAGGCATTTCGGCTCAGTGACGGAAGCCATCGACGTATTTATGGCTGAGGGCTGGAAGGAGAACCGAATCAAGACAGCTTCTCCGACTTCGGAGCGGACCTGGTGCCGCCGTGTCTATCTCGATCTCGCCGGACGGATTCCGACCCAGAGTGAATTGGATGAGTTCCTTGGCTCGCGCTCCAAAACGAAACGCAGTGTGCTCGTGGATCGATTGCTCCAATCAGAGGAGTACGCCGTGAGGATGCGCGAATTGTGGGACGTACTTCTCATGGGTCGTCCCAAACGTGGGAACCAGGAGGATCGTCGGAAGCAAAACGGCTGGTGGAGTTTTCTCGAAGGTTCTTTCCATACGAACCGGCCGTGGAACGAAACCGTGCGCGCGATGCTGATCGCCCGTTCTGACAAATCCGATGACAAGGGCGCTTCATGGTTTCTTTATGAGCGCCGCAACGAGCACCAGGCGATTGCCGAAGCGGTTGCTCCCGTGGTGTACGGCACAACAATTAACTGCGCGCAGTGCCACGACCATCCGCTCGCCCGCGAGATCAAACAGGCGCACTACTGGGGTCTTGTTGCCGCCTTCAACCGCAGCAAAAACATTGAAGGTGGCTCCACGGTGGGCGAGTCGGCGGTTGGTGGTTTCGTCAACTTCACCAACTTGAAGAAAGAGTCCCAGCCGGCAGTAGTCACGCTCCTCAATGGTCGCACAATCGAAGAAGTGCGGCCAAGTGGCGATCAAAAAGAAAAGGACAGCGACGATAATTACGTGGACCCGAAAGCGAAAGTGCGCGTGCCAAAGTTCTCGCGACGTGAGGCTTTTGCCGATGCCGCCACGCGCGACAATCCGCTCCTTGCGCGTGGCTTCGTGAATCGAATGTGGTCCGTTTTGCTCGGCCGCGGAATCGTGAACCCCGCAGATGAGATCAATGCGCGCAATGTGCCGAGTCATCCGGAACTTCTCGACTGGTTGTCGCAGGATTTTGCCGCGCATAAGTATGACATCCGCCGCCTCGTTCGTGGAATCGTACTGAGTCGTGTATATGCGCTGAACCTTTCAGACGCTGCGCCAGAGAGATTCGCCGGCGCGCTGGAGCGCCCGCTTTCAGCCGAACAGATTGCACGTTCCTGGCTCGTTGCCGCCGGGTTAACCGCGAAGGACGATTCTCTTCGGCGCGCAGTCACTAAGGCTATTCCGGACGTTCTTCCGCGGGACTATAATGCCACGTTTCAACAGGCGAAGTTCTTGTCCTACTCTCCTGAGCTGGAGGGCATCCTGAACCCTGCGTTGAAAGGAACCGTTGCGCGACTCGTCGTCCTTCCGCAAACCCGTTCCCGTGTTCGCGAGACTTTCCTCGCCGTGTATGGTCGCGTGCCGGATTCCGAGGAGGCGAAGCAGACGGAACTTTTTCTTGAGGCGCGTTCGGACAAGCCGGCAGAAGCTGTTCGCGATCTGCTCTGGGCGCTGATGACGAGCGCGGAATTCCTGACGATGCCGTGAAGATGAAACTCAAACCACAAGCCACGACTCCGGGCCAATGCCCGACGAACGAACACCTGTTTCATCGCCGGCTTTTCCTCAAAGGGTTGACAGGCGGCGCACTCGCGACCGTGACGAGTTTCACGGGACTCTTTGAAAATCCGGTGTTCGCGGCAGCCACAAAGAAGGCGCAAAAGCATTGTATCTTGCTCTGGCTGTGTGGCGCTCCCAGTCAGTTTGAAACATGGGACCCGAAGCCTGGCCGGCCAAGTGGCGGACCGTTCGGCAGCATTCCGACGAAGATTCCCGGCATTCATTTTTCATCACTGATGCCGAACTGCGCGAGCATTGCGGACAAATTGAATGTTGTGCGCAGCATGAAGACGGCACAGTCGGAGCATCTTCAGGCGATTACGTTGCTTCAGCGCGGGAATCCTGAGCGCGCTGGGTTCACGCGGCCGACGCTGGGGAGCGCGCTGTCTCAGGCCGTGGGCCAGTTGGATTCGCCGATTCCAAACTTCGTTTTCATTGATCCAATTCCTGGCGGGAACGAGTTCGAAACCTTCAAGGCCGGAAATTGGGCGGGATGGCTGGGGGCGGAGCATGCACCCGTGCGTTTGGGCGGTGATTACACACCGCTCGCAAATACGGCGGCAGAATCGATTCCGCAACACGACCGCGAAGCGCGTGAGACGCTCAGGAAATTCCTCACTTCAAAATATGCGCGTGATCGCAAGAGCACCGTTGCTCGCAGCCAGAACGCGGCCTTTGAGCGGATGAAAGGCATGGCGGCCAGCGCCGATCTCTTCGACGTGAACAAACTCCCGGCCAATGATCGTGAGCGGTACGGACCAGGAAGTTTTGCGCAGCACGCCTTGATGGCCCGACATCTGGTGGAACACGGCGCGCCCTTCGTCATGGTCGCGAACGGGATGAACTGGGATAACCACGTTTTCCAACACGAGATTCACCAGATGCTGGTGCCGGAACTTGATCGTGTTCTGTTCCACCTGATCAACGATCTCGAAACGAGGGGGCTTCTGGATTCGACGCTCGTCATTGCGATGGGCGAGTTTGGCCGAACGCCGTGGCTCAACGCCGCACGAGGACGCGATCATTATCCGAATGCATGGAGCATGATGATGGCCGGGTGCGGCCTGAAACGAGGCGTCGTTACGGGCGCGACCGATGCGGACGGAGTTGATGTGATCGAAAAGCCCTACAACGAACAAAACCTCTTCGCAACCATCTTCACTGCCTTGGGCCTTGATCCCTATGCCGAATACGATCTGCCCGGAATGCCGACGTTCCACAGGGTCGAGGACCATGCGGGGCCCATCCGCGAACTGTTAGCCTAACCCATGAAGCTCACTCTCGATCACGATCATTCTCTTCCCAGCGGCGCTCTCGGCCTGGCCATCATGCCAGACGGCAGCCGGATATTCGTCTCTTGCGCGGACGGCGCGATTTACTCCGTGGACGCAGTCTCCGGCAAAGCGGAAGCGTTCGAAGGAAAACATCAATCGTATGCCAGCGGTTGTGTACTGTTGCCGGATGGCCGCACCGTGATTTCCGGAGGCTATGACGGAATTCTGCTCTGGCACGACGTGGAGTCGCGCCATTGTGTGCGCCGCGTCCAAGCACACCAGTTTTGGAACTGGCAACTCGCGCTTTCACCGAACGGCCGCAGGCTAGCCACCACTACCGGTCAATATCTTCCAGGAAGTTGGAAGTACGAACCCGCGCTGGAAACCGAAGCATCAGTAAAAGTTTACGACACAACGAACGGTGAAATCATCGCGAGTTTTGCCCACACACCGCCCGTCCTGAGTTGCGCGTTCAGTCGCGACGGAAACCATCTGGCAGCGGCGAACATGATGGGCGAGGTTCGCATTTGGGATATTCAGTCCGGCTCGAAAAGTAAACCAGTGACGCAATGGACTTCGCCGGACTTCACTTCGTGGGGATCGATCAAGACCCACCACTACTGCGGAGGTATTTACAGCCTCGCCTTCTCCCCCAATGACACTTCGCTGATCGGCTGCGGTCTGGGGCCAATGATCGATCCGATGGCCGGCAACGGCAAAATGACCTGGCAACGTTGGAACTGGCGTAAAGGCGAGCGCATCGATCAGATCAAGGATGGACAGCACGGCTCGGGTCTCATGGAGACGATCACCTGGCATCCTGATGGCCAGTTCTTCGCAATGGCCGGCCGTCAGGCCCAAGGCACTTGGAACGTTGCGCTGTTCTCTGCTGCCGACGGCAACCTCCTGCATTCGATCGACACGAAGAAACGGATCACACAGGCGCGATTCACCACGGACGGTCAATCGCTCATTATTTCTGGAGCTATTGGTCAACCACCAAGGAAAGAAGGCGTTTGGCCACCGTGGGGACGGTTAGAGATTTATCGCGTAACGGCGTGAGTACATTCGAACGCGGCATGCTCGGGGCGTGATGTGGACGACCGCGAATAAAGCTGATTCGGAGGGGTGCAAAACCACGCAATGTTGGAATGTCACGGCTTGCTCAACTGGGTTCCAACTTTTTACTTCCGCGGACGTCAGCATGCTTCAAACGGCGAGCGATTCAATCGCATCCACCAATTCGTCGCACTTGAAGGGCTTGATCAGAAAGGCATCGCCGACGCCGACGAATTCAGGCGAGCAGTAGCCGGTGACCATGACCACCGGGATGTGACAGGTCTTCGGCTGAGCTTTGAGGACGAGCAACACTTGTTCGCCGCCGAGGCCCGGCATGCGCATGTCGCACACGACGGCGTCTGGGATGATATCCACGACCATGGCGATGCCGGTCGCGCCCGACGTGGCGAAGGTCGCCTGGTAACCACGCAACTTCAGAAAGAGGGCGATGGCTGAGGCCACGCCTTCATCGTCATCGATTACTACGACACGCCGCATGTTTTACGTATCGGCGCGAGAAGCGTAAGGGTTGAGCGAGGGAGACGGCGCTTGAACAGCGTTGGTCCCAGCAACGGGCACGCCGACCCATTAAAAACGATCTCCCGGCGATCTATCCGCGCCAGTGCGCATCCGCCACGAGCTCGCGCTTCTTTGGCGTGGAGGCTTTGGAAGACGTGGAAATCACTCGCTTCATCATCTCCACGATTTGATGCGGCTCGAACGGTTTCAACAAAAAGGCATTCGCGCACGAACGATCGGCATCGATGTAGCCGGTCATCAAGACCCGCGGGATGTGGGCGGTCGCGGGATCGGACGCGAGCGCGTGGAAGACATCGGTGCCGGTCATGTTGGGCATCTGCATGTCGCACACGATGACAGACGGTTTCACTTCGCGCGCCAGCTTCAAGCCGTGGAAGCCAGTGCATGCGACGGCGGTGGAATGACCCGCCGCCTGAAGCATGTCCTGCACAGCTTCGGCCATCGCCACATCGTCATCAATAATCAGAACCAGCCCCGAATTCATCCGGTGCCTATCGGCACTTTGGTGCCGGGACTACACCCGCGGATGCGGGCTGCTCAAAAAGGCCGCCGTCGTGTCTGGCGTGAAGGCTGTTGAATCTGGAAGATTTCCACCATGGTGGAGACGGTGCCCGATCGTTGGGGAATGGGAGTGATCGGAAGGAGGTCGCTGGTTTTGCCGTCTCCAGCCGCGACGCGCCTGTTCCGATTTATTGCCTCGGCCTCTTGAGCAGGAACTGACACTGGTTGTTGGCGTCAGCCGTAAAGCTCTGGACGGTCCAACCTTCGGTGATGAGACGGTCCATTTCTTTACCGCCCGCGACGCGGCCGTACTTGTCAAAAAAACAGTATTCCCAGCCTTTCCGATCCGATGTCGCAGGTCCGCTGCTCTGGTCCGACTTTTGTGCTGCGCTCATGGGGCGAAGAATGACGCGCAAATGCTCCTGTCGTCTATACGGGTCACTACTGAGTTCCCGTTTGGCCGCGTCAGAAGAAACTGTTACCCGTCCCAAAAGCGTGTTGGCTTCGTATCACCAACTCACCCCGCTGCTTGAGCAGTTCACCCCGGCCTTCGGGTGGTTCACATAAAAACTGTCGGCACCGGAGGAAAGTTCAGCTTGGCTCGTGTTACCAACAACCCCTATGAAGAACTTGCCGTCCCCTTTGCGTGCCTCGCTTGCGTTATGCCGCCAGCTTTTAACCGCCGGTTGCGCCGCCCTGCTTCTGATCTGCACTGCCTCGCAACTCCGTGCCGCGGCATCGAACAGCATCGCGCGTGTTTGGAACGAGCGTGCGTTGGCCGCCATCCGTGCGGACACGCCGCATCCGCCGGGACAGGCGCGCAATCTGTTTAGCTTTTCCATTTGCATGTACGATGCCTGGGCGGCCTACGACAGCAACGCAGTCGGTTTTATTTATCACGCCAAACACACCGCCCCTGACATCGCGGCGGCGCGAAGCAATGCGATCAGTTTCGCGGTCTTCCGCATGATGACGGAGCGCCATGTTTTTTCTAGAACAGCCCTGAACACTCTGATAGCGGACACCAACTTGATGACTTCGCTGGGTTACGACGTGAACGATCAGTCGCGCGATGTCTTCACCCCCACAGGCGTGGGGAACTCCGTGTACGATGCCGTTTCGCTTTGGTTCAGCAATGACGGCTCGCGCGGAATCAACGGAACTCCGTTCCCCATCGCGAACCCGCCGGTCAATCTTCCAGACTATCCGGTCGGCGACCCACGCAGATACACCTTCATCAATCCCGCGCTGGCGACCGACCGGCCCGGCATTGACGATGGCTCGGGTGGCACCGAGCCCGGCCTGACCGTGGTGGACATCAACAAATGGCAGCGTTTGAATGTCGTGAACGCCGTGGACCAAAACGGCTTTCCGACCAGCGCGCAGCAACCTTATCTCGGCGTGCAATGGCTGGGCGTGCGGCCTTACCAACTCGCGCGGATCGATGACACCCTGCCGTGGATCGATCCAGGCCCGCCGCCGTTTTTTGGCGGACCGACGCATGCCAAGTTCGTGGATGAAATTGTGGCCGTGATTCGTGCCAGCAGCCAGTTGACCCCGGACGACGGCGCGACGATCGATATTTCTCCCGCCGTTTACGGCAGCAACAGCCTGAGTTTTGACGGCGTGTATGGCGGCACCAACGGTCTCGAAACCATGTACGATGGCCGCGGCTATCCAGTTAACCCGGTCACGGGTCTTCCCTACGCTCCCAACGTCGTCAAACGCGGTGATTATTACCGGGTGCTATCTGAATTCTGGGCTGACGGCCCCAATTCCGAAACGCCGCCCGGCCATTGGAACGTGGTAGCCAACGATGTAGCGGACAATCCCTTGCTCGTGAAGAAAATCGGCGGCACGGGATCGGTCGTGGATGACTTGGAGTGGGATGTGAAAACGTATTTTGCCATTAACGCGGCCAGTCACGAAGCCGCCTGCGCCTGCTGGGCCATCAAGCGTTACTACAATGCCTATCGCCCGATGAGTTGCGTCCGCTATCTCGGCGGACTCGGCCAGTCCAGCAATCCAGCCCTTCCCTCGTACCATACGAACGGCTTGCCCCTCATCACGAACCTGATCGAGTTGGTGACCTCTTCGTCGATCACTTCCGGACGGCACGCAGGCCTGACTCCGGGCAAGATAGCCCTTCTTGTCTGGCCCGGTGAAACGCCGCAGCGCGTCACCCCCAACGGTGTTCGCTGGCTCCATGCCGATACTTGGACTACCTACCAACGTTCCAACTTTGTTGTGCCCGCCTTCCCCGGATACGTCTCAGGTCACAGCACCTTCAGCCGCTCCGCCGCGGAAGTTTTGACGGCCCTCACTGGATCAAAATATTTCCCCGGGGGCCTTGGTACTTACACGATCTCCAATTTGCTGAATGAGAAGGGGCCATCCCAGCCAGTAACCCTGACCTACGCCACTTACTACGATGCGGCCGACGGCGCGGGGCTTTCGCGCATCTACGGCGGCATTCATCCTCCGATTGACAACATCGGCGGTCGTCGCGTGGGCGAGATGACCGGCAAAGGCGTCTGGGAAACAGCGAAGAAGTATTTCGACGGCTCGATCAGCAATTCGCCCATCAACCTGGCCTTCAAAAAGATCAACGCCACTCAGGCCGAAGTCCGCTACAACACGCTGCGCGGGATGTATTACCGGTTGCAAGCCACGACCAATCTCAATAACGCGATGGTCGATATTCCTGGACCGCCGATTCTGGCCCTCGATTCGTCGCTGGCCATTACGAACAACCTCACGGGCACGAATGTTTTCTATCGCGCCGTCCGGACTCTGACGCCCTGAATGATGGCGACAACTCTCGAAGACAATCTTGTGTGAAACGACCTTTCCTCTTCGCAACCATCATTGGTTTGATCTGCTGGGGATGTGTCCGGAATCACGGCGTGAAAACCGCTCAAGCACCCACGAAAGCGAAGCCATCTCTTCCGGAGCGGATCGCCAAAGAGTTTATGGCAGCCAGTCCGATCGCCGATCCGGGCGATGCCCGCGCCCGCGATGCCGCGGCAGCGAAGCTCGTCGGTTGCATGGATTTCAGATCGGCCGTAGGAGAAAAAATCATTTGGGGCGGATACGATCCTGCAAAAGGCTACGATCCTAAGTCGTATCTGCTGACCGAGTTTGAGCCGCTCGTGTGGCTGAAGATCTATGCTTCCCTAATCATGTTCACAGGCGAACATGACGTGCGAAAGGAAGGACCTTACACCGTGCTCGAAATGAAGGCGAAGTTCCGATCTAAGCTGGATGCCGGGGACTACCCGTATCCATTCTGGCACACGCAAAAAAAGTGGCGGGACTACGTCGATTTGGATTCGGTGAACATTGTGTTTCAGGGTAAAAAAATCGTTGCGGCCTATCGCCTCGCAAAGTCCGAGCCAACCAAGCCAGTGGCCGAGCGCTCGTTCGACGGCATTTGGTTTTGGACGGACGCGAACGGAAATCAACAGCCGCGCGTGAGCCTTTTCAGTTACATGTTTGGCGCGGACAACCCGCATCGCACTAGCGTGGATGAAGCATATCGAAAGTTTGAAGCCAGGTTCCGCGCCCAGAATTGCAACGAATGCCACGCGCCAGACAACAAAGGAAAATCCAAGGAGCTTCTTATGTTGATTTATCCCAATCAGTCGCTGATTGGCAGGCACAAGCTTGTTCAGACGTTGAAGGACAACAAAATGCCGCCGGAAGATGTCGAGAAGCATCACCCGGCGGGAATCGCGGACAAAGCGATCCGGACGGAACTCATCCGGCTGGCGCAAACCTTTGTCAAAGAAGCGGATGCCGCCGTCGCATTCGAATCGTCGCGGAAAGTGGCCACCCCAGATCGAAAGAACCAATGATCAGCGGTTGTCACTTAAAAGGAAGAAACGCTCCTCAAGCCTGATTGAAATCATCTTTCTCAAACCCTGGTACGATTATGAACACCACTCGTTCATCCGTTGGCCGCGCCTTCACGCTCATCGAATTGCTCGTGGTCATCGCCATCATCGCGATTCTGGCCAGCCTGTTGTTGCCCGCACTGGCCCGCGCCAAGTCCCGCGCCAAACGAATCAGTTGCGTGAACAACCTCAAGCAAATCGGCCTGGCCATGAAGTTGTACGCCAATGACAACGACGACAAATTCCCGTGGCGCGTGCCTCAACCGGAGGGTGGACTTCCCAATGGCTCGGACAACGTCCATGCGCAGAAGCAGTTCCAGATCGCCTCCAACGAACTCGTCACCCCCAAAGTGGTGTATTGTCCCGCGGATTCTGCGCGAAAAATGGCGAGCGATTGGGTCACCTACGACGAGAATTACGTGAGTTACGATCTCGGCAACGACGCCACTGAAAATTATCCGTTCAACATCCTGTCCGCTGATCGCAGCATGACGGGGGCGGCGGGTTGGGTTAGTGGCTCGTGGGAGAACACGGCGTGCTACACGACCTCGCCCGCCAATCCGCTCTTCGGCACAACCGCCAGGTGGAACAAGGATCTTTGCCACGGCGCGAATGCCGGCAATCTGAGTTTCTGCGATGGCAGCGTACAGCAACTAACCGACGCTCAGCTCAAAAACATCATTGGCACCATCCTCAAAAGCCAAACGCTCGACGGTACCTTGCGCTTCTTTGTGCCTTGAAGGATTTCCATTGGGGAAACCTTTTGCGCCGGTGAAAAACGGCATTTTTGCACGATGAAAAGTCACGAACGGAGCGCACTTCCCGTCATCGGCACGCATGAAATAAATTTTCTCCCCCGAGTCGGAAAGCTACTGGACATTTTTTTGCGGCGGCGTAGAAGTCCCCGGAACTGGGAGCGCTTTGCAACCGTCACAAGAAGGAGTTCGACCACTGATTCTGCTCATCGAGAACGATGAAGCGGACATTTTTCTTTTTCGCCGAGCGCTCAGCAAGATGGGTTTTCAAGGCGACTTGCGGGTAGTGGGCAGCGTGAGTGAAGCTCGCGCTTGCATGGAGAACACCGGCACGTTTACGGACACGAACTATTATCGCACGCCGGATCTCATCGTGTCGGACTTTCGCCTGAGCGGGCCGACCGCGCTGGAGTTTATTCGCTGGTTGCGGAACACGAAATTCTCGGCGCTGCCCGTGGTGATTTTTTCCGGCACGGTGCGCCCTTCCGAATTACCACGGCTGAACGAAATGGGCGTGAAGGAAGTGATCTACAAAAACCCGGATGTGACTTTGCTGGCCGCGCGGCTCGAAGCGATGTTGCCGCACGTGCTGATGGGGCTTTTCACGATTGGCATCGTCAGCTACGCGGCGTAAGCGCCCTGCCCTGCGAAGATGTTAGAGGGAACTGCCGGGAACGTTCTCGGTTTCCTCGGACGGCGCCGGCGAACGCGGCGAAATAGGAATCACGACATCGGAAGCTCCCGGCACGTTGAACTTCATCAGGATGTGGGCCCGTTCCAATCCTCGTTGGAGGCAAAAAGTCACCGCTGAGAGGGACTCATGAAAATCCTGCGCGGCTGCGGCGTCTGGCGTCCAGCGTCCATCCGCACGCAAAAACAGCTTCGTGTCGCTGTCCTGCACGATCACCAATCGTTTTGGCTTCGGGGCACTCATGGGAAACGGGTCGCAACGCGTGCTCTGTTTATCTGAAAGCGGCAGTTCGGCAAATCCGTACGAGTACGGGTTGTGCAATGGCTCGCTGTCCTACGCCTGAAACGCCGCGCCGCCTCCGCCTTCGCGCTGTCAGTCCCGTTCAATCCGGCAACGTAAAATAGAACGTCGTGCCACACCCCAACTCCGAGTGCGGCCAGATTCTTCCGCCATGCCGCAGGATGATCCGATGCACCGTCGCCAATCCGATCCCGGTGCCCGGATACTCCCGCGCGGAGTGAAGCCGCTGAAAAGGGCCAAACAGTTTCCCGGCGAACTGCATGTCAAAGCCCGCGCCGTTGTCGCGCACGAAGAACACGCGCTCTCCCTGAAGCATAGCGTGGCCGAACTCGATGCTGCCCTCGGATTTCGTGCGTGTGAATTTGAACGCGTTGTCGAAAAGATTTCCCAGCGCGAGCCGCAACAGACGTTCATCGGCGGACGCGCGGAGACCCGGCTCGATCTGCACTTTCACCTTTCGTTGAGGCGCGGCTTTTTCCAACTCGGAGCTGAGCGCCGCGGCCATCTCGCTCAAATTCACCGTTTGCTTGCGAATATCCGCGCGCGCCACCCTCGAGAGATTCAGCAGGTCATCGATCAATTGCGACATCCGCTGGCTGGCCAGACGCGAGCGCTGAAAAAGGTTCCTGGCTTCCTCCGGCAACTGTTCGCCGTAGTCCTCGATCACTGCCTGATTGAATCCGTCGATAGCCCGCAACGGCGCGCGCAAATCGTGCGCAACGGAATAGCTGAAGGCCTCGAGTTCGCGGTTGGAAGCTTCCAGTTGCGAGGTGCGCTCCTGCACGCGTTGCTCCAGGCTCACGTTCATCTGGTTCACGCTTTCCTCGGCGCGCTTTTTGTCATCGATGTCCGTGTTCGTGCCGAACCAACTGGTCACTTGCCCGGCCGCATCGCGGGCCAGATGGGCGCGTTTGAGAAACCAGCGGTATTCATCGTCGAAGCGACGGAAGCGTCCTTCGGACTCGTACCCGCGCGCGTTTTCGACGGCGTCGTGCCACAATCGGACGCAACGCTCGCGATCGTCCGGGTGCAACGCGTCCGTCCACTTGAGACCCAGTGAATCCTGCGGCGTGCGCCCCGTGTATTCGTACCAAGGCTCGTTGAAATACACCGCCAGGCCGCGGGCGTCGGCGGTCCAGACGTGGGCGGGAACGGCGTTTGCCAATTGACGGAACCGCTCTTCATTCTGTCGCAACGCTTCCGCGCGCTCCTGGATTTGCGTGAGCATGTGGTTGAACGCGTCGGTCAGCACGCCCACTTCGTCATTGCTCAACTTCACCGCGCGCACGGAATAATCGCGCCGCGTGGAGATGGCGTGCGCCGTGTCCGCGAGCGCGAGGATGGGCTGGGAAATTCCCCGCTGCAAAAACCGGGAAAGCAGCACGGCTACGAGCACGGACGCGCTCAGCACGATGGCCACGATGACGGCGTATTTTCCGAACCGCTCGCGACGCGCGCCAAAGTCTGATTTCAAATACAGCGTGCCCTGGCGCACTCCGCCCTGCATCACGGGATGAAAATAAACCAAAAAGTCACCCACGGTCTGGAAGCCGTCCGTTCCCGGGTGCGACGGGAACGAATCGCGCGACGCGTTCGTGGGCCAATAAACAAAAATTTCGCCGTTGCTGCCGTAGAGAGCTGCGGTGTCAATGTGCGGTTCTACCGAGACGGTGGACAGGGTTTCGCTGGCGGACTTCTCATCGCCGAAACTCAGAGACGCAGTGCTGTTCAGCACAATGATGTCCGCGGCCGTGCGGACGTAGGATTCCATCCAGCGTTGAAAAGTGATGAGTTCGTAAGAAACGAAACCCGCCGCCGTTAGGAGCAGCACCGCGATAGTGGTGCCAAGAATCGCGAAGGTCAGCTTGCGTTTGATGGATGTGGATTGCCGAATCATGGTGTGTTCACAACCGCGTCATCGCATTCGTTGCCCGGCTTTGCCCGCCAAAGCGGCTTCGCCATTTCCCTTTCTTGCTATCGTCCGTCGTGCTGGCGTTGCGAGTTTACAAATGATGCTCGGCACCGCCTATCGGGGAAAGTCCCTGCCAGCGCGTTGCCCCGCCATGCGGAGCCGCCTGAATTTGAGACTGGCAACCCGGCATTGATTTGCTGAATTTAGCGCACTCGAATCTGAAATGTTTACTGGAACCTACACAGCGATCGTAACGCCGTTTCGCCACGGCGTACTGGATGAACCCTCCCTCGAACGACTGATCAAAGCGCAGGTCAAGGGCGGCGTCGATGGCATCGTGCCTGTCGGCACCACGGGCGAATCGCCCACGCTCGATTACGAAGAACATGTCCGCGTGATCGAACTGGCGGTGCAGTTCGCCAACAAGAAAATCAAAGTGCTCGCGGGCACGGGCGGCAATTCCACCAGCGAAGCGATTTACCTCACAAAAGCGGCGGAGGAAGCCGGCGCGGACGGCTCGCTGCAAGTCGCGCCTTATTACAACAAACCGACGCAGGAAGGTTTGTTCCAGCATTTCAGCGCCATTGCCGTTTCGACGAAGCTGCCACTCGTGCTCTACAGCATCCCCGGGCGATGCGGCATCGAGATCGGCGTGGACACGGTGAAACGGCTCGCCACCGAACATAAAACGATCGTCGGCATCAAGGAGGCGGGCGGCAGCGCGGATCGTGTGAGCCAATTGCGAACGGCGCTGGGGCCGAAGTTTGAAATCCTCAGCGGCGATGATTCACTGACGCTGCCCTTCATGTCCGTCGGCGCGGACGGTGTGATCAGCGTCGCGTCGAACGTGATTCCTCGTGAAGTGAGCCGAATGGTCAGGGCGTTCGCTACCGGCAAAATTTCTGAAGCGCAAAAGCTGCACGCGAAATTCTATCCACTGTTCAAGGACTTGTTCGTCGAAACCAATCCCGTCCCTGTGAAAGCGGCGCTGGCGATGATGGGCAGAATGGAAGAGGAATATCGCCTCCCGCTCGTAGCGATGACAGCGAAGAACAGGGAAGTGCTGAGGGGAACCTTAGCTGCGTGCGGCGTTTTGTGACGCTTGCGACCTTCAGCATCTTCTCCTAGTCTGCTGCTGTATGAAGCCTTGTCTCAACTTTGGTGATGTCGTCGAAGTCGGACGTCCGCGGCTCGAGGAAATGGAACGCGTTGGCAATATGTATCCCAATGGGGATTCCGTTGAAGCCTGCGTCGCGTTTACACGCCAAGTCGGTCTCGTTGAAGGCACCGTCGTCCAGACGTACGGCATAGCCGCAGCGTCCACACGGAAGGCGGAAGAGTTGAGTGACGTTGCGGAAGTTTGGCGAGCCACAAGTCAGTTTTGTCAGTCTGCATTAGAGGTGCTGTCGAAACTGAAAGACAAATATCCATTCTGTGGAACGCCACAACTTTACGATGTTGTGCTCGATTACAAACTCGCCGCCGACAAACGATATCGTGGGGCGATGGAGGAGGCTGAATGTCAGAAGATGGACTTCCCAAAGGGGTTGTTACCCGAACTGAGCTAGCCGTTCTCGCCAGCCTTTTCGATCGTTTCGAATTCGCATTCGATCCGCCCTCGATTTCGGCAAAGGAAGCAGAATCTGAGTTCGACAATTATGTCCGCAAACTTTTCGACGAGAGAGTAATCCCCGTGCATCCGCGCCTTTCTTTCCCGTTGTTTCGCTGCAAAATAAAATCAGCTTGCCGCGCATTCCTCAGAAAGAACCCTCCTTCTTGAACACAAAAACGAAGATCATCATCACCGGTTCTAAAGGCCGCATGGGGCAGACGCTGCTCGCGTGCGCAGCACGAATTCCCGAGATCGAAGTCGTCGGGCAGATCGACGCGGACGATAAGCTGGCCGACGTGATCGCGAAAACCGACGCGGTGATTGAATTCAGCTTTCACACAGCGACACTGGGTGTCGCTCAGCTTTGCGCACAGCACAAGAAGGCACTCGTCATCGGCACCACCGGGCATGAGGCTGAAGAGAAGAAACAAATCACGGCGCTGGCTTCGCAAATCCCGACCGTGTGGGCGTCGAACTATTCCACCGGCGTGAACACGCTCTTCTGGCTCACGCGCCAGGCGGCGGAAATTCTTGGGCCTGGTTTCGATCTTGAAGTGGTGGAGATGCACCATCGCTTGAAGAAGGACGCGCCCAGCGGCACCGCCACGACACTGCTCGAAATCCTCGGCGACGTGCGCAAGATCCAGCTCGACGAAGTGCTGCGCCACGGCCGCAAAGGAATCACTGGCGAACGAACCGCGAGCGAGATCGGCATCCACGCCCTGCGTGGCGGCGATGTCGTGGGCGATCACACAGTTATTTTTGCCGCCAACGGCGAACGCGTTGAACTCACGCACAAAGCTTCCAGCCGCGAGACATTCGCGAATGGCGCCCTCCGCGCCGCGCAATGGATCGTGAAACAGAAGCCCGGGCTTTACGACATGCAGGACGTGCTGGGGCTGAAGTGAACGCTGGCAGCCAGGAATCGAGCGGCGAGGAAACGGCGATCATTGCCCTCGGATCGAACGTTGGTGATTCTGTCGGGATCATCTACGCAGCCTTCGAAAAGCTTCAACGATTCTCGAACGAGTCGATTCGCCGATCATCACTTTGGCAGTCCACGCCAGTCGATTGCCCGCTTGGTTCGCCGTCGTTCGTGAACGCAGCGGCGGTGCTGACGCCACTGTCGGATGAAACACCGGAGTCGTTACTCGCGAAGCTGCAAGCGCTGGAAAAGGAATTCGGGCGCAGACGCAAAGTGGTCCTCAACGAACCGCGCCCGCTCGATCTAGATTTGATCGCTTTTGGAAATGAAGTGCGGAACACGCCTAAGTTGATTCTCCCGCATCCGCGCGCGCACTTGCGGCGGTTCGTGCTCCAGCCATTGAGTGAGGTCGCGCCAGATTTCGTGTTGCCGGGCCAAAAGCAAACCATCGCGCAACTGCTAGCAGCATTGCCGCCCGGCGAGCAGGTCGAACTTCTTAAACGTGCCGCCGGCATCCTGCCGGGTTCTGGCTCCGGCAGATAGGCTCCCTCCAAGACGGTTGGCCCATAAACAGTTTGCCAGTTGTTCGCGCGCACTCTTCGTGGCAAGGGTATGGCGGAGGTTGCGATGACAAGGTGCGCAAAACCAAGCGAGGGATTTTTATGACAATGAAACGGGCATTTATTTCTGGGGTCCTTTTTTCCACGACGGCGGGGGCGCTGCTCCTCGCGTTTCAACAGTTCGGCACGAACATCAGCCGCGCGGCGGAAAAAACAACACCGCGTTCCATGCCGAAGATCGTTCTCAATACCAATACGCTGGCCAAAGACACGGGCGGCATCACAAGCTTCGCGCCGATGGTGAAACACGTTGCTCCCAGCGTCGTGACGATTTACTCGAGCAAGACGGTGCGGTTGCAATCGAATCCTTTCTTCAATGATCCGCTTTTCCGTCGCTTCTTCGGCGGTCCGGACGAAGAGGAAGAAACGCCCGCGCCGCGCGGCAGCCGCCCCAATCGCCGCGGGGCGCCCAGGCCGTTCGAAGAGAGGGAACAACAAGGCGTGGGTTCCGGCGTCATCGTTAGCACGGACGGTTACATCCTGAGCAACAGCCACGTGGTCGAGGAGGCGGATCAAGTCAAGGTGACACTCAGCGGCAGCGACGACGAATACATTGCCAAAGTGATCGGCACCGATCCGCAGACGGACATTTCCGTTTTGAAAATTGATGCAAAGGAACTCACGCCCATCACGATGACGGACAGCGATCAATTGCAGGTGGGCGACGTGGTCCTCGCGGTCGGCAATCCGTTTGGCGTGGGCCAGACGGTCACGATGGGAATCGTCAGCGCGACGAGCCGCGGGTTTGGCAACCAGATTCTCGACTACGAGGATTTCATTCAGACTGATGCGTCGATCAACCCCGGCAATTCCGGCGGCGCGCTGGTGGATGCGGGCGGACGGCTCGTCGGCATCAATACCGCCATCATCAGCCCGAGTGGTGGAAATCTGGGCATCGGTTTTGCCGTGCCGATCAACATGGCGCGACACGTGATGGACTCGTTGATTTCCTACGGCAAGGTGACGCGTGGTTACGTGGGCGTGATGCTCGCGCCGGAAATTTCGCCGGGCCTGGCCAAGAAATTTGGATTGAAGGATCGAACCGGCGCGCTCGTAAACGACGTGCAGGAGAACAGTCCGGCGAGCAAAGCGGGGTTGCAGGCGGGCGACGTGATTACGGAATTGAACGGGCGCAAAGTTCCGGACAGCCGGCAGCTTCGTCTCTGGGTTTCACAGATGCCGCCCAATACAAAAGCGACCTTCAAAGTGTTTCGGGACGGGAAGGAGCGGACAGTGAGCGCCACGCTCGGTGAATTGCGCCCGGAGATGGCGAGCGGGCCAGCGGGTAGAAGCCGTCCGTCCGCGCAGCCGAAATCCGATGCGCTGGACGGAGTGGAAGTGAGCGACCTAGATCAGCGCACGCGGCGGACGCTCGGTGTTCCGAGCAACATTCAAGGCGCGCTCGTGACCTCCGTCGATCCGTCCTCGACGGCGGCGGAGGCTGGTTTGAAGCAGGGCGATGTAATTCTGGAGATCGACAGGTCACGAACTCACAGGAAGCGATCGAACTCAGCGAGAAAATCAAAAGCGGCGAACAGATCCTGTTGCGCGTGTGGGGCGGCGGACGCGAAAGTGGAGGGACGCGCTATCTGGTTGTGGAGCCGGCCAAGTCTTCCAAGGGGAAGGACGGCGACAAGTAGCCCAATCCAATTCCACGCCAATCACTTAACGCCTTTGGTGGTCACGGGCCTCGTCGGTTCGCTGTTTTTGATTTTCAAAGAAGCCAGCCGTTGGCGCCAATCCGCCCAGCTTTGGTCCCACTGTGGGCCTTTGAACTTGGGCGCGGCCTCCGCGAGCGTCTGCTCCGCAATTTTCAATTGCCGCTGGAAGTTGCTTCGATCGCCCCATTTCTCGTAGGACTCCGCGAGGCCGAGTTGGTTATCGGGAAATTCCGGGTGGAGGCGCACCGCGCGCTCGAGCGCTTCGCGCGCCTTCTTTTTGCTGCCGATGCTGGTCGGCCAGCCGGGAGCATCTCGATAGAGCATCCCGAGCGAACGATCCGGGCCGGCGTAATCCACATGCTCGTCGAGCGAGCGGGCGCGGAGAAATTCATCTTCCATTTCGCGCACGAGTTTCAACGCGCCCAGAGTCTTGGTTCGCGCCAATTGTCCCAGGTTCATGCCCAGCCAGTAGTGAGCGGCGGCGTTGGTGGGAGACAATTCGATGACGTGTCGCGCGGCTTCGATGCCGCGCTGGGCAATCTCCTCACGTGGATCATCGTTGCGGGCGAACTCCGCCCAATCAAAAGCCGCGCGGGCCAACTGAATGAGCGAGACGACGTTCGTCGGTTGCCGACGAACCGATGTTTGCGCTTCGGTGAAAGCACGTTCCGAGCGCGCGGCGAATGAGTTGGTTTCCGCGCGCACAGAGCAAAACGCAAAAATGAACGAGCAACAAAGTGCAGCCTGCGCTGTTGAACGAAGCATGAACCAAAACCTCCGGGAATTCTTTGTTGCGAACGCCATGACCACTTCTATAGTGCTGCGGGTGAAATGGAATTGGAAATGGTTTCAGGCGACGGCGCTGGTGGCATTGCTCGCATTGAGCGCGGGCTGCAGCGGTATCCATGCCTCGAAAAGCGTTTCCCCTGCGACTTTCCTCCTTCCCGGCCTCATCAAGAATGACGTGCCGGCTGCGCAGGATTCCTGGCCGGCGACTCCGCCGGGTGAACTGCTCGCGCAGAATTAAAAATATGAGGTTCCCATTGGCGCTGACCGCGAAAATCGCGGGGCACATCATTAAACACAAGACGCGGCGGACGCCGAAGTTCGCCATGGTGTTGCAACTCGAACCGCTGCACACGTGCAACCTGACATGCACCGGCTGCGGACGTATTCGCGAATATTCCACATCGCTGAAAGACATGGTGCCGTTGGAGCAATGCCTCGCTGCGGCGGTGGAATGCGATGCGCCGATGGTTTCCATCTGTGGCGGCGAACCGTTGATTTATCCGAAGATTGAAGAATTGATTGCCGGCCTGCGCGAACAGGGGCGAGTCATTTACGTTTGCACCAACGCCGTGTTCATGCGCAAAAAAATGCGCGAGTACATGGCAGCGCATTGGTCGCCGGAGATGGATGAGAAGCTCAAGGACCTCGAAGCAAAGCAACTCGTCGCGCCCAAGGAAGCCGAAGCGATTCGCAACGCCGATGAAAAGGCGCGCACGAAGCTCACCATCAAGCCCAGCAAGTGGATGTATTGGAACGTCCACGTCGATGGCTTGGAATACACGCACGATTTGATCGTCGAGCGCGAAGGCGTGTTCCGCGAATGCGTGCAAGCGATGCGTATGGCAAAGGTCCTTGGTTATCAGGTCGCGACGAACACCACGGTTTACAAGGAGACGGACGTTCAGGAAATCGAGGAGATGTTCAAGTATCTCAGTTCGCTCGAAGTAGACGGGCACACGATTTCTCCGGGCTACGATTACGATGCGGCGAAGAAGGACATGGTCAAGCGCCTCGGCCGCGACCCGAAGGAATTCTTCCTTACGCGTGACATGACGCGGCAGAAGTTCGCGAAGATCCAGGAGTGGGGAAAACACTTCACCATTTTCGGCACGCCGGTTTACCAGGAATTTCTCGCGGGCAAACGAGAGCTGACTTGCACGGCGTGGGCGATTCCGACGTTCAACGTGCGCGGCTGGAAAGCGCCGTGTTACCTCATGACCGACGGTCACTATCCGAGCTACGCCGAGATGCTGGAGAAAGTGCAGTGGGAAAAATACGGCGTGGTCAACGGTGTCGCGCGCGACTCGCGTTGCGAACATTGCATGGTCCATTGCGGCTACGATCCCAGCGGCGCGCTCGGCACGAATTATCAGCGTGGTGACAACTGGAAGAATTTCAAATACAACTTCGGCGCGAAGCCCAAGCCAGTTGCGTGGAGCGCGGAGTTGGAAAAGACGGCGTTCAACGGAGTGAGCATCGGCAAGGGCCATCTCGCGGAAGCGAAGGCGGCGGTAAACAAAGAATTTTCCGGGGCGAAGTCGGCGTTTGCGCGCGGCGGGAACAGCCTAGATGAGCAACCGGTCGCGACGAATAATGGTTCATCCAACGACGCACAGCCGTCGGCTTGATTTGCAGTGACCGAACGGGGCCTCTTCAAAGATGGGTGAGAGGCAAGATGGAGCACAGGTTCGACTCAAACGTGAGCTATGGGAACGCGACACTTAGTTCTGATAGCGTTTTTATTGGGAGGCGCCGCAGCCGTGGCGCTCGCCCAATCATCGACTTCGCCGTTCGCCCCATCGGGCGCGCCGGAGCAGGCGTTGATTCTTAGGACCGCGTTGTCCAATGCGCCCGGCGCTTTTCATCGCGGGTTGGTGCTGAGCAATCGCACCGTGAACGTGCTGTCCAAGATGCGTGGAACTCAGCCATCGGCGGTAATGGTGAAATCCATGGGGACCAATGGGGCGGGCCTGGAAGTCGCAGTGGCGAAGACTGCCGACGTGCAGGCCGAGGCCGCGGCGTTGAGCAAAGACTTTGGCGCGGGAGCGACGGTCGTTCTGGATGAAGTGGCGGCGGACGGCAAGTATTGCACGAACTTTGTTTTTCGGAATGGCGTCGGAGAAAAGTGGATCATGCCGGCGAATTTTAAGGACCTGAGGCCGGGCGGGCGCCGCATCTTGATTCGACCGGCGGGCACTGGCCCAACCGCGCCGAAAACCGTGAAGGTCGTTCCGTGAATTAGCAGACGAATTTTTGATGAGCACATTATTTCTTTCTCCGCCCTCTTTTGACGGGTTCGACGGTGGCGCAGGTTCGCGCTACCAAGCCCGCCGGGAAGTGACTTCGTTCTGGTACCCGACCTGGCTCGCGCAACCGGCCGCGCTCACGCCGAATTCCACTTTGCTGGATTGCCCGCCGCATAACGTCGACATCAAGGAATGCTTGGAGAAAGCGAAGGGCTACGAACATGTCATCATTCACACCAGCACGCCGTCGATGCGCAACGACTGCAAAGTTGCCGAAGCCATCAAGGCACAGCGGCCTGGAACGACCATCGGTTTTGTGGGCGCGCACGCGGCAGTATTGCCCGCAGAGACCTTGAAGGCGTCGCTGGCCATCGATTGGGTCGGGCGCAAAGAGTTTGATTTCACGTGCAAGGAAGTGGCCGAAGGCCGCGATCTCGCGACCATCGATGGGCTTTCCTTCCGCAAGGACGGCAAGATTGTTCACAACAGAGAGCGCGCGATGATCCACGACATGGACGCGCTCCCGTGGGTGGCGGACGTGTACAAGCGCGACCTCGAGATCGAAAAGTATTTCATCGGCTACCTGCTGCATCCCTACGTGAGTATGTACACGGGACGCGGCTGTCCGGCGCAGTGTACGTTCTGCCTTTGGCCGCAGACCATCGGTGGGCACAAGTATCGGGTCCGCTCCGCGCAAAATGTCGCCGACGAGATGGCATATATGAAGAAGCTCTTCCCGCAGGTGAAAGAGTTTTTCTTCGATGACGACACGTTCACCGCGAACCTGCCGCGCGCGCGTGAAATCGCCAAAAAGCTCGCGCCGCTCGGCGTCACGTGGAGTTGCAACAGCCGCGCGAACCTCGATTACGACACGATCAGTTTCTTCAAGGATTGTGGACTGCGCCTGTTCCTCGTCGGCTACGAAAGCGGCAACGACGAAACGCTCAAGCGCATCAAGAAGGGCGTTACCACGGACGAAATGCGCAAGTTCACCAAGTCCTGCCACAAGGCGGGCGTGGTGATTCACGGCACGTTCATTCTGGGCTTGCCGGTCGAGACGCAGGAAACGATCGAACAGACGATCAACTTTGCGAAGGAACTCGACGTGTTCTCGCTCCAGGTTTCGCTCGCGGCCCCCTATCCCGGCACGGAGCTTTACGAACAAGCCAGGCTCAACGGTTGGTTCACGAAAAAAGACAAGACTGACCTAGTCGAAGGTGATGGCTTCCAGCAGAGCACGCTCGAATATCCGGGCCTAAGCAAAGACCAGATCTTCGAGTCGCTCGAAGAGTTTTATCACCGCTACTACTTCAACAAATTCGGCAAGCTGCTCATCCCGCGCAAACCGTCGTGGCGCATCTTCAAGTCTATGCTCCAGGATCGCGACGTGTTTGTCCGCCGCAGCCGCGAAGGCATGGAGTTCTTCAAGAGCCTGGCGCAACGCCGAACTGATCTCGCCGCGTCCAAGATGGCAGCAGTCTGAACGGGCGCGACCACGCGCAACCTTCAATACGCTCATCCTGATGTCGCGGTAATTTCATCGCGCGTGGAAGAATTTGCGTTTACAGGCTCGCGGGATCGGATTTAGAAAGTCCGCGTTCTGGGCCACTCCCGGCGTGCGATGAGATTATTCGCCCTCACATCCAGCCTGTGCATTGCGTTTGCTGAAAGGGCTGGTTGTCGTCATCCATCGCGGCGTGGTCCGGCGGGTCGCACGGCCTTCACGCTCATCGAATTGCTGGTAGTCATCGCCATCATTGCCATCCTCGCCTCGCTGCTGTTGCCAGCGCTCGCGCGCGCCAAGGAGAGGGCCAAACGCACTGCCTGCCTCAGCAACTTCAAACAACTTGGTCTGGGCAGTCTGCTTTACGCCGAGGACAGTGAAGGCGCGCTGACCGGCTGCACGAATTACGCGGAGGACGATCTGAACTGGCTTTATCCCACTTACGTCGCGGCGACCAAGGTCTTCACGTGCGCGAGCACGAGGAACTTTATTCGCGATGATGTGAAGGACGCCTCCGGAAAATTGGTGGATCTCAAAGACTTCGCGGTGAGCAAGACGAACCCGGGGCACAGCTACGAACAGTTTGGCTTTTGGCTGGACCCGCCGCCCAAGGGCACGCGTAAAACCGAAGCGTTGGTTGGAACGCGTCCCAAAAAGACTTTTGCGTTCGGACTGAAGGGCATAGTCCCTGGACCGTCCGGGACCTGGCTCATGGTAGATGCCGATGATCTGAGACCTTCCCCGCCGGTGAACTACAACGATTACCCGGACTCGATCAACAACCACGGCGCCGAGGGATCGCAGGCCATATTCGCCGACGGTCACGCCGAATGGATTCCGCGCAGCCAATACGTTCGCACTTACGAGATTTCTCAGGATGAAGGACGGAACACGCCGTGACTCACCTGACTTTTGCAACCAGAAGGCCGATGACGAAATCCCAAAATTCAAATCCCAAAATTCAAGTAAACCTTAAACTTCAAACCCCAACCGCGACGACGCAGTCCGCAGCCCTTTGGAATTTGAGAGCGTGGAATTTGTTTGGGATTGGGGATTTGGAATTTGGGATTTCTCTGCCGCGCGTGGCGATTGTTTGCTGCTTATCTCTTGCCGTTGCGTGCCTATCCACCGGCTGCGGAAAGAATGTCGCCGAAGATGCCGGCGATTCCGACGCGAACGCCTACCTCTGTCGCGAATGCAAAGCGAAATTTTTTACCGAGCGCGCCGTGTTTGCCGCGCACTGTCCGGCGTGCCGCAGCGCCGACCTCGCGCCAGTCATCGGATTTTTGTGCGACAAAGATGGCCATACCACCATTACGCCGCGCGAGCGCGACTCCATCGAGTGCGAGAAATGTCAGGCCAGGTTGGTGCAAATCCGGTTGCCCCACGAGAAGGAACTGCGCGCGTGGGGCGCGGAAAAGAAAAACAAAGCGGACGTGATTCCTTGAGCGCCGGAATTTTCGGTGCTCTCTCGACGCGTTCGCGCGCAGTGACGTGTGTGTGGTGTGCCATGAAAAACTCATCGAAACTCCTTCTGGCGGTGCTGGGCAGCGCCGTTCTTGGCACCGGCAGCGCGCGCGCCCAAATCCTCTACTCAGACACCTTCGACACGGACACTTCGGCCGCGTGGCTGGTGTTCAACGGCGCACTCACCGGCCCGCCGGATTTCACCGCGCAATTTTTCTTCGACTACAGCATCCACGGCATTCCGCCCGCGCCGAACAGCACGGGCGGCACGACGCGCGGCTTGAAACTCACCGTGAACAAAGACGACACGGCGGCCGAGGCCGCGGTGAGTGTTTATCCCGCGAGCCAGAGTTTCAGCGGCAACTACGCGCTGAAGTTCGACTTGTGGATGGGCTACAACGGCCCGGCGTTCGGCGGCAGCGGCTCGACCGAGTTCGCGACCTTTGGGTTGAATCACACGGTGAGCGAAGTCAATTGGACGCTTGGCCCCGGCAGCGATGGCGTGTGGTTCACCGTCTGCGGCGAAGGCGGCGCGGCGCGCGACTTTCGGGCGTACGTGGGCGAGCCGGGTGTGACACCCATCGAACTGCAAGGCGTGGATGCCGGCTTTCTCGACCGCGACGGCGATGGCATCCGCGAAGTCGAGACCGAGCCGGACGCGGGCAGCGTGTTGGATTACATCTTTTCGACGCCGCCCTTCGAGACGCGCGGCGCCCCCGGCAAACGCTGGGTGCAGGTAGAAGTGCGCCAGAACGCCGGCCTCGTCACGTGGCTGATGAACGGCTTCGTCATCGCCGAGCACAGCAATCTGAACAACTTCACCGCTGGCGACATTATGCTCGGCAATATGGACATCTTCTCGTCCATCGCCGATCCAAAGGCCGAGAACTTCGTCATCTACGACAACGTGCGCGTGGAAAATCTGCCCGCGACGCCCTTGCCCGTCGTCAGCATTACTGCGACCGACGACGCGGCCGCGGAATCCGGCGGCGACACGGGTTCCTTCACTGTCACGCGCACTGGCGACACCAGCGCCGCGCTCACGGTAAATTTTCTGATCACTGGCACCGCTTCCAACGGCGTCGATTACATCGCGCTGCCCACCAGTGTGACTCTCGCTACGGACGTGTCGTCCACGAATTTCGCACTCACGCCAATCGATGATCCCATTGGCGAAGGCATCGAGTCGATCACGGTATCGATCCTCGGCACGCCACTTTCGTTCGAAGTGCGCGAGAACATCGCCGCAACGGTCCAACTCGCCGATGACGCCGACAAGCCACTCGCGACCGTCGCGACCACGCGTCCCGCCGCCTATGAATCAATTCCCGATCGCAAAGGACAATTCACCGTGCGCCTGTCGAACCCGAACTCGACGGATACGACCGTCCTTTATGCACTGGCCGGCACTGCGACGAACGGCGTGGATTACGTGACCTTGCCCGGCTCCGTGATTCTCCCGGCCGCCATCACCAACGCGCTGCTCGACGTGGTCGCAATCAACAATGGGCTGCTCGACACCAATCGCACGGTCATCATCACGCTCCTGAGCAATGCGCTTTACACCGTCGGCGCGCCGAGCAACGCAACCGTCACCATCCGCAACGACGACTTGCCGCTCGCGACCACCGTCTTCACCGACAACTTCGACACCGACTCATCGCCGAATTGGCTCATCAACAAAGCGGACGCCAATACCTCGGCATCGTTCGGCTACAATTATTCCATCGATGGCGTGCCGCCCGCGCCAACTTCCACCAACACCACGCTGGGATTGAAACTCTTCACGAGCGCAGGACTTTTCACGGGACTGAGTGTGTCGCCGGCGGGACAAAGTTTCACCGGCGATTACCGGGTGCGCTTTGACATGTGGGTCAATTACAACGGTCCATTGAACGGTGGCGGCGCGGGTTCCACCGAGGCCCTCACTTTCGGCGTGGGCACGACGGGCATCTCCACGCAATGGCCTGCTGCGACCATCGACTCGGTGATGTTTGCGGTCACGGGCGACGGCGGTTCCGCCACCGACTACCGGGCCTACGTCCCGGATGTTTTGCTGGGCGTTGCTTCAGGCGCCTATGCCGCCGGAACGCAATCCACCGCCCGCAACAACAGCGATCCTTACTACGCAGAATTCGGCCGTGAGACCGCGCCCGCCGCGCAAATCTCCAGCCACTCGGCGCAAGCCGGCGTCAGTCTCGTCGGCTGCGCGGGAATGGCGTGGCACGACATCGTCGTAATCAAACAGGGCACAAACGTCACCTGGATTATGGACGGCACGCGCATCGCGACGGTCAACACGACAACGTTCACTCTCTCCAGCAACATTTTCCTCGGCTACTTCGACACCGCCAACGGTCTGCCGGACAATCCGGCCATGTGCTTCGCGCTGGTGGACAATCTTCGCGTCGAGACTTTCGTTACCGTGACACGGCCCACGCTCGGGAGCATTCGCTACAATGCGGGCGCCATCGAATTTGATTTCACCGGACAAGCGGCCGATGCAGCGAGCGCGTTCACGCTTGTCGGCTCGGGAATTGTCACCGGGCCTTACAATCCCGTGACGGGCGCATCAATCGCCGCGCTCGGCGGCGGACAGTTCCGCGCCAGCGCCCCTGCCCCGGCCAGCGCGCAGTTTTATCAGATCCGGCGTTAACCCCCATGCCTTTCGGGACTTCGATACTCTTGTCCCGAAGGGACATGGTGAAAATTGCCCAGCGTTTCAACGCCGGGTGGTGTGTTGCAAAACACCGAGTCCCGGAGGGACGAAAGAGAATCGGTTTGGGAGTTGGATTCTGCCGTCCCTCCGGGACTCATCCCCGTTTCCCTCTACCCAGCGTTGAAACGCTGGGCTATGGACGGATGTCCCTGCGCGGGGTAAACGTCTCAGGCAAAACACGAACGAGGCAGATTCGCCCCACCGCGGAGGTTTCGTCGTCATTTTCACTTTTTTGCACGCGGCACGACGAGCAGATAAATGTAAACCGCCAACGCGGTGAGTAATCCAATCCCGCCCAGACATAGAACGAATGGCCTTCGCGGAACGAGGTTCAGATCGATGAGCAGATAACTTCCCAGTGCCACACCGCTCAACGCGCCGACGAGCATGCGCCAGCGCGAGCGCCAGGGACCGAGCACGAGAAAGAGCAACACCGCGGCGAGATAAACGCTTACGTCAATCACGACCTGCGGGTCGGTGCGCTGCTTCTGCGCGTTTTGGTAAAGCCCGCCGAGAAGATGAAGGATAGCCAGCACTTCGAGCAGCCGGCTGCCGCGGCGCAAATCGAGGCTCTTCGAGCTTTCCGTGAAAAGCATGAGCGCGAGAAACAGCAGGCCGTTCAACGCGATCGACAGAAATTCCTGTCGGCTTTGGTTGAAGAACGGAGAGAACGTTTCGTTCAGTCCCAACATCGCAAGGGTCGGACCGGAAGCAGCCATGACATCGAGCGCCCCGGCGAGGACAAGCAAAGCCACGAGATGGAACGGCAAGGCCCAGCGAACACGGCCTGCTTTCTCGAAGGTCAGGGCGATTCCCGAAAAACCGGTCAGCGGCAGAAGCCACAGCGCCATGATCTCAGGTTTTCGATCGAGCCAGTTCAGTTGCAGGAGAACGCTTACGTAACTCAGCGCACCGAGCACGCAAGCCGTCCACGCAAAACCCGTCATGCGCAAGCGCGCCAGGGCGAAAAGCGAAAAGCCAAAACCGGTAAGGCACGCCGCGAGCACCTGCTGGTTCGTGAAGGCGCCGAACAGTTGATCCACGCGCGGCGCGGTGACAGGGAACAGATGAAATTCAGCCAGCAATGCCAGCGTGGTTGGCACCAGGGAAAGAACGGCTCCAGCGAGGAATGCTGCCGAAGCCAGCGCTTCCTTGCGCCACTCCGCCAGCAGGCCGACCGCGATGAGCGCCGCCGTTCCGGACAACGGCAGCATCCAGCGCGAGACCGGCGGCAGTTCATCGCGCACGAGCCAGACGAGAAGGCCCGCGGCGACCACGACCAGCCACGTGCTGGTGTAGAGCAACGTTTGCGCGAGCGTCAGCCGGCGCGCATCGATGAGCCAATGATCTTCATCCGCGAGGATACGGCGATGCACGACTTGGAGCCGATCTTTCTCGTCGGACGAAATCATTCCCTGGTGCTCCCAGTTGATGAGGTCGTTCGAGTATTCGCTGATGCGGCGGCGCAAAATGTCTCCGTAGAGCGCGGGCCGAAGACGCACGGGTTCGCCAGCCAGAAAACGTCCAAGGTCGAGGGAAAGTTCTTCCGCAGTCGGACGGCTTTTGGGGTCCAACGCGAAGCAGGCGAGGCAAATCGCTTGCAAGTCCGCTGGCACGCCGACCGCGACGTCGCGCAGGAATGGCGGTGTCGCAGAGCGGATCGCTTCAAGCACTTCATGCGGATTGCTGCCGGCAAAGGGAACCGTGCCCGTGAGCACTTTGAACATAAGACTGCCGTAGGAAAAAATATCAGAAGCGGCGGTGAGCGGTTTGCTACTGGCTTGCTCGGGTGACGCGTAGAGCGGCGTGCCTTCGAATTGACTGCTGGATCGATTGGCTTCGGTGAACGAAATCGCCAGGCCGAAATCCAAAACAACGGGCTTCATCGCGGGAGTGAGCAGCACGTTTCCCGGTTTGAGATCGCGATGAATGATGCCGCGGCGGTGTGCGACGGCCAAAGCCCGCGCGATCTCCTGAAGGATGCGCGCCCGCTGTTCGAACGTCAGGCTCGCGGCCGATTGATCGATGGGAAATCCCTCGATGAGTTCCATCACGATGGCGGGCGGCTCATGTTCGTCGAGCACCGCGTGAACGGTCACGATGGCGGGGTCGCGTAACGCCGCGGTCTTGCGCGCTTCATCGAGAATGCGGCGGCGCATTTCGGCATCTGGAACGGCGTGCAACGTTTTGAGTGCGACTTTGCGTTGCAGCTTTTCGTCCCACGCTTCGTAAACGACACCGAGGCCCCCGCTGCCGATCTTTCGTTCAATTCTGAAACCAGCAATTCTCGGCGGTCCATCTCCCGCATCCGTCTCCCGCGGAAGCACGGAACTCATGCGAAGCGTTGGCGCTTGCCCACCATCGGCTTGCTGAGCTGCCTCCAGGAACTCTCCCGCGCTTTCGTGAGCGTCGAGTAATGTCTCCACGTCGCGGCGCAGTTCCGCGTTCCCGGCGCAGGCTTGTTCGAGAAAACGCTGGCGCTCCCACGGCGAGCGCAGTTCCAGGGCCTCGGCGAAAAGATTCTCGGTGGATTGGCTTTCAGCCATGATGACAACTCAGTTCCTGAAAATTTATGATCCGTTTATCTGACGAATTACGCACTGAGAGCTGACGGGATTTAACGGCTTCTGAGGAATGCTGGGAAATCAAATCTGCGCGGCCGCCGCGCTCGACTAAACGAAAGAAAACATTATGAAAACACGAACAAGTTGCCTGTTGCTTGCCACGCTGCTGCTCGCCGGTTGCTGGCAAAAGTCGCTGAACCCCTTCTACAACGCGAAGGATGTGGTCTCAGAGCCCAAGCTCGCCGGGATGTGGAAGGAACACAAAGAAAACGACACCGGGACGGAAGGCGACCGGACGCTCTGGACATTTTGGGACTCGGGAGAAAAGCGCCTCAGCCTGGTGATTGAGAATGAAACCGAGAAGCACGAGTACGACGCGCACGTGTTCAGGCTCGACGGCCATCGCTTCCTCGACATCGTCTCGAGAACCCGCAGCGTCAGCACTGTGCCGGCGCATCATTTGTTCAAGGTTGTGGACGTGGGGTCAGAGTTAAAGTTCGCCGCCTTGAACACGGACTGGGTGCAGAAATGGCTTCGCAAAAACCCGTCAGCTCTCGCGCACATCCGTGTCGCGGACAAGGACCATCCCAACGATCGGGATGAAGACGAACTGGTGTTGACGGCGGATACCAAGGCGTTGCAGAGCTTCGTGCGGGAACATGTGAACGACGAAGATTTCTTCATGGGGCAAACGGTATTGAAGAAGCAAGTGGAAGTTGTCGCCGAGAGTGAGAAGAAATAGTCTCACGGCAAATGGAGCGCGATTGGGTCGAGTCGCGCTCCCTCGCGTGTTGAATGAATGAGGTCACGCAAATCCTGCACCGTCTCGAAACGAGCGACGGCAATGCTGCCGCTGAGTTGTTGCCGCTCGTTTACGACGAGTTGCGCAAGCTCGCGCGCGCGAAGATGTCGAATGAGTTGCCCGATCACACACTTCAGGCCACGGCACTCGTCCACGAAGCGTATTTGCGTCTCGTCGGCAATGAACCGCAACCCTGGGCCAATCGCGCCCACTTCTTTGCCGCGGCAGCGGAAGCGATGCGGCGGATTCTCATCGACCACGCGCGACGGCGGCGCGCGGCCCGACACGGCGGTGGGCATGAACACGTGCCTTTGGATGATCTGCTCATCGCGGCCCCGGCGGATGAGGATGAATTGATTGCGGTCCACGAAGCGTTGGAAAAACTTGCGGAACGCGACGTTGCGAAAGCTGAGCTTGTGAAGTTGAAATACTTTGCCGGCCTGACGACTGAGGAAGCCGCCGGCATTCTCGGTCTCTCCGAACCAACCGCGAAAAGGCACTGGGCTTACGCGCGCGCGTGGCTGTTCCGAGAAATCCGCCGGGCACAAAGTTAAGCTCAGAAAACTATTCGCTCGACGCGTGTAGGACGAACCATGACAATGATTTCACCGCCGCGCAGCGAGCCAGCCATGCGGTATTGCTGCACCCAGGCGGCTGTATGGCACAGAAATCCAGACGGAGACAATCAGCTCGAGGCAGCTTGCGGTCATCGCCGGTCACTGCTGGATCTCCATTCGTCCCGCTCCACTCACGCACCAAGCCAAAGCACCGTGGGTGGATGCGCCTCACCGCCGTTCTCTTGATTCCCGCGCTGCTGTTCGCGGCGATCGAAATCGCGCTGCGCATTTGCGGCTTTGGATATTCCACGAAGTTCTTCGAGGGTACAGGCGACGGCAAAACGTTAACCACGAACCAGAAGTTCGCGTGGCAATTCTATGGACCATCGAAGGCGACCTCTCCCACGCCCGCGCTGTTTCCCAAAGAAAAGGATCGAGGCACCGCGCGCATTTTCGTTTTGGGCGAATCGGCGGCGGCAGGCACGCCTGATCCGGCGTTTGGATTCGCGCGCCAATTGGAACTCATGCTGGGTCATAATTATCCGAGCAATCGTTTCGAAGTGATCAACGCGGCCATGCGCGGCATCGACTCGCACGCCGTCCGGCAAATCGCCGCCGAGTGCGCAGAGTTGTCCCCGGACTTGTTCATCATCTACATGGGCAATAACGAGATGATTGGTTTGCACGCGCCGTCACCGGAAGAATTTCAACTCTCGGCCAATGTGCATTGGCTGCGACTGCAACATACGCTTAAACGCACCAAACTGGCGCAACTCGGGGAATCATTGCTGGCACGTGCGTTCAAGAAACGCCCGGTGCCCGATCAGGACATGGATTTTTTTCGCCGGCAACGGATCGCGTTCGATGATCCCATACGCAACACGGTTTACAAGAATTGCACGGCAAACTTGCGCGACATCTGCCAGTTCGCGTCGTCCGCGGGAGCGAAGTCGATCGTTTGTTCCGTCGGCACTAACTTGCGCGATTTCCCGCCACTCGGATCTTTGCACCGGCGTGATCTGACGCCTGAGCAGCAGAAGCAGTGGGAACAAGCCTTCGCCGCCGGCAAGGAAGCGGAAGCGCGCCGGGAGCCTCTCTTGGCCTTGACGAATTACGAAAGTGCCGCGCGCCTCGACGATCATTTTGGCGAACTGCTCTTTCGCATGGCGCGTTGCTACGAAGCCGCGGGAAAGCCGGCGGATGCGCGGCGTCATTACGCCCTGGCGCGCGACTGGGACGCGATCCAGTTCCGCACCGACATCCGACTCAATGACGCCATTCGTGCTGTCGCGGCCAGCGACGGATCGAAGATGCGATTCATCGACATCGAGAAAAATTTCACGGCGAGTCGGCTGGCGGAGAACGGAATTCCTGGCGCGCGCATCTTTCACGAACACGTTCACCTGACCTTCGACGGCGATCATCAGATCGCGTCGTGGCTGCTGCCGGAAGTCGCTGGAACGCTCAAGTTGCCGCCGCCCACGCCACCGCGCCTCGCGCGTGACGAGTGCGCACGCCGCCTTGCCTATACCTCACTTGACGAAGGAAACATGAAAGTCGCGATCGCGCGGCTCACGGCCAACCCGCCTTTCCTGGATCAAGTCGATCACGCGCTGCGGCAGGCGGCCGCGAATGCGGAGATTCAGGAAAAGATGGGCAGCGTGAGCGGCGAGCGCATCGACGTCGCCATCGCCACTTACGCGACAGCGATTCGGGCGCGGCCCGGTGACTGGATGCTGCACTTCAACCTCGCGAACCTGTTGAGCCAGGTGGGCCAGCACCGCGAGGCCGCCGCCGAATTTGCCGAGGTCATCAAACGCCTCCCCGGCCACCGCAGCCTGCGCGCGGCCTATGGCAATGCGCTGCTGCAAGCGGGCCAGTTCCAGGAAGCCGAACGGCAGTTCGCCGCCGCGTTGAAGGTTGATCCGAATTATCCCCCGGCGCAGCAAGGGATGAAATCGGCTCGAAGTGTACGTTAAGCCAGCGACAGGTCGTCCGGCAGCGATCAAGGCACTCGCACTCGCACGCGATAGAATTGTTGAAGCCCGGGAGCATTGGTATCCGTGAGCACGCGGTAACTGCCGTTGCCGGGAACACCCTCCTGGCCCGGCACATCCAGCCAACTGGTGCCGGCCCCCTGGCCCACGAGATTCGTCGCGCCGGAGAGCGTGTATTGCCGGTTCGACGAACTGATAAAATGGACGGTGACTGATGTGCGGTCGGAAACAGCGGCAACGCGAAAGTAGGAAAGCGCGTTCGTCGGGTCGGTGTCCGCCACCCATTCCTCGAATGTCGTGTGCAGATCGCCGTCGGGGTTGCTCGTGGCGACGTTCGGGGCGGTTGGGTCGAGCCGATATTGCCAACTCCAGCCATCCGGAATTCCGTCGCCGTTGGAATCAGCCGAGTTGAAAAAGTATTCGTAAGCGCCGATGTCAAAGGCCGCTCCACTGGTGCCATTGCCATCGAGTGGACGAGGCGTGCCCGCGTAATCGTTGGTGATGCGAGCGATCCAGTTCGAGGACGTGAGCAGGAGCGCGTTGGTGCCCGCATCGATGCAGGGTGAAGTGGCCCGCAGGTATTGTCCGTTGGTGAACTGCGGATCGAGGTTGATGTTTCCGGGACCCCAATTGATGACACAGTTTGCGTTGTTCGTGACGATGCTGCCTGCCCCTCCCTGGATGTCGCAGTGAATCAACCTCACCTCCGGGTGCGGCAGAAACGTGCTGGCCTCCATGGTGACGGCGCCGCTCGGCGTGTTCCAGATGATACAGTTGATGATCGTGGCTTTGCCGTTGCCCGGAAACAGGCAGTAGGGCGGACCATGACGCGCGGTGTGATCGAACATGCGAATGCCCCGGCCGGAATTGATGATCGTGTTGTTGGCGATCAGTGCGTCGCACTGATTCTGCACTGAGATGGCCGCGGCGGCGAAGTTGGAGAAAATGTTATTGAAGACAATGGGATAACACTTATCGCGCAGCACCACGCCGTGATCGTCCCCGCCCGAAAAGAAATTGCCGTAGATGATCGCCGAGCAACGCGTGGGATTGATTTTGTCTTCGTGGCCGGCGAGGAAGGTATTGAAGCGGATGACGGGCACCGGCGTGCTTTCGCCGTACAAATCGACGTCGTCGTTGTCCCCATGCTTGTTCGCAAAATAACAGTTCTCCACGAGCACGAACGAGAAGCGCGTGTGAACCCCCTGGCCGATGCCGTCGAATCGACAGGAGCGGACATGCGCGGAAGCGGTCCCAGGCGCTTGCGGGTCGTCCGTAATGATGGCGATGGCATCACCTTCGTTTCCGCCGTCTCCTCCGACAAGGTTCCGAAAAGTGCATCCCTCGAAGTCGAGGTGGCTGGCCAGCGCGATCACGGCTTCGTGGTAAGGCCGGGGCGAGAAACCCAGGCCCGTGGTGCAATTCGTAGGATAGTAATCCTGGTGGTCCCCGGCGGAATTCGCGTACTCGATGATGCAGTGGCGGAAACGGCTATCCGCCGCCCGGACAAACATCATCCGCGACCAGCGCGCAGCCGTCGTGGCACGAGTGAAAGTGATCGGTTGATTGGTGGTGCCGTCGGCGAGCAATTGGCCATTAACGATTAGCGTCGCACCGGTGTTCATCAACATTACCGTGCCCGGAGTGATCGTCACGACGATATTGCTCTGAATCGTCACCGTGCCTTGCAGAAGGTTGGTGCCAGACCATGTGGTGTTCGTCGTCACCTGGCCTGAGATGAGATTGGTCGCGCCGCGAACGCTAGCCAGCGAGAGGACAAGGACGAGCACGCTAAAGAAAAGAGCCAGACCCTTCGCAGGAAAGAAACGCATGACACTCAGTAGCAGGTATTGAACGGGGCGCAAGGCGGGGCGTCGCGCACGCGCTGACTTCCATCAGAGACGCAATGAATAGTTAGGTTCGCCTCGTTCGTTCGGAGGCGATACAGCTTCAGAGCGAACCCCAGTTCGCGCGCCCGCTACGTCCGCAGCTTCGCCAGCAAATCCTTGCTCTCCACCTTGTCGCCGACTTGCACGTGGATTTCGCTCACCACGCCGTCGGTTCCGGCGTAGATCGTCGTCTGCATTTTCATCGCCTCCATCGTGACCAGCTTGTCGCCTTTCGCGACTTTGGTGCCGACGCTGACGTTGACGCTGGTGATGATGCCGGGAATCGGTGCGCCCGCCTGCAACGGATCATTCGGGTCCGCTTTGGCGCGCGATTTCTTTTCTGCCTTCGCGGTCTTGTCCTGGATGTGCGCGACGCGCGTGATGCCGTTCAATTCATAACTGACGGGACGGCGCCCGTCCTTGTCCGGCTCACCGACGTTGACCAGGCGCACGAACAGCGTCTTGCCTTCCTCGATGTCCACGCTGATTTCCTCGGCTGGTTTCAAGCCGTAGAAAAACGCGCTCGTGGGCAGCACGCTCACGTCGCCGTACTCGCGCGCGAACTTTGCGAAGTCGGCGAACACTTCGGGATACATGAAGTGGCTGAACAAATCGTCCTCAGTCACTTCGCGTTTCAACTTCGCACCGAGCGAACGCTTTTCCGATTTCAGATCCATCGGCTCAAGATCCAATCCGGGCCGGCCCTTCAACGGTTTCTCTTTCCCGAGCACGACCTTTTGCAACTGCTTCGGCCAGCCGCCCATCGGTTGGCCGAGGCCGCCGCGCAGCATGTCTTTCACGCTTTCGGGAAATGGCGTCACGCCGGGTTCGAGGTTCACCACGTCGGCGGGTTTGATGCCTCGCGTGATCAAAAACATGGTCATGTCGCCAACGACTTTGCTGCTGGGCGTGACCTTCACGATGTCGCCGAAGAGCTGATTCACCTCGGCGTAGGTGCGGGCAATTTCGTGCCAGCGATGCGCAAGGCCCATGCTGGCCGCCTGTTCCTTGAGGTTCGTGTATTGGCCGCCGGGCATCTCGTGGAGATACACTTCCGCGCTGCCCGTCTTCGGCGCGGTGTCGAAGGGCGCGTAAACTTCGCGCGCCTTTTCCCAATAGTCGGAGAACTCGTTGAGCGCCTGAAGATCCAACCCCGTATCGCGCGGCGTGTGCTGCAACGCGGCGACCACGGAGTTCAAATTGGGCTGGCTCGTCGAACCGCTCATGCTCGCGATGGCAAGATCGACGACATCCACGCCGGCGTCCGCCGCCTTCATGATGCTCGCCGCGTTCACGCCGCTCGTGTCGTGCGTGTGGAAATGGATGGGCAATCCAATCTCCTCCTTCAGCGCCTTCACCAGATCTTTCGCGGCGTACGGGCGGCACAGTCCCGCCATGTCTTTGATCGCGAGCATGTGCGCGCCCATGCGCTCCAGTTCCTTCGCGAGCTTCACGTAATACTTCAGGGAATACTTGCTCCGCTTGCGGTCCAGAATGTCGCCAGTGTAGCAGAGCGCCGCCTCGCAAATCGCGTGCGTTTCCTGCACAGACTCCATCGCGACCTTCAGGTTCGGCAGGTAGTTCAGCGAATCGAAGATACGGAAAATGTCCATGCCGGACTCAGCCGCATGCTTCACGAAACCAGCGACGACATTGTGGGGATAGTTGGAGTAGCCCACGGCGTTCGATCCGCGGAAGAGCATTTGGAAACAAATGTTCGGCACCTTGGCGCGCAAGCCGCGCAAACGTTCCCACGGATCTTCGCGCAGGAAGCGCATCGCCGTGTCGAAGGTCGCGCCACCCCACATCTCCAACGAGAAAAGCTGCGGCGTGCGTTGCGCGACAGCGCCTGCGGCAGCGAGCATGTCGTAGCTGCGCACACGCGTGGCCATGAGCGATTGATGCGCATCGCGAAACGTCGTGTCGGTGATGAGCAGCCGCTTTTGCTTGGCGGTCCACTCGGCGAATTTCTTCGGCCCCAGTTCGAGCAACAGATCACGCGTGCCTTTAGCTGGCTTGGCTTTGTGGTCGTAAGCGGGCGGCGCGATTTGCGGCAAAGCGCCAGAAAGTTTGTGCCCCTTCGAGTGCGGGTTGCCGTTCACAATCACATCGCCGAGAAAGCTCAGCAGCTTGGTCGCGCGATCGCGCCGCGGCTTGAACGAGAACAGTTCCGGTGTGTTGTCGATCAGCGTCGTCGTGGCTTGACCGGAACGAAAGGTCGCGTTGTGAATCAGGTTTTCGAGGAACGGGATGTTCGTCTTCACGCCGCGGATGCGGAACTCGCGAAGCGCGCGATCCATGCGAAAACCTGATTTCTCGAACGTCTGTCCCGAAGTCGTGAGCTTCACGAGCAACGAATCGTAGAAAGGTGTGATCACCGAGCCCGCGTAACCCATGCCGCCGTCCAGACGAACGCCAAAGCCGCCCGCGCTACGATAGGTGAGAATCTTTCCGTAGTCCGGCGTAAACTTGTTCTCGGGATCCTCGGTCGTGATGCGCGACTGCACCGCGAATCCCTGGCGCGGAATTTTGTCTTGCGGCGGCAAGCCCACTTCCGGCGAGAACATCGACTTGCCCTCGGCAATCATGATTTGCGCGCGCACGAGGTCGATGCCAGTAATCACTTCCGTGACCGTGTGCTCGACCTGGATGCGCGGGTTCATCTCGATGAAGAACCACTCGTTGCGATCGAGGTCATAGAGAAATTCCACCGTGCCGGCGTTGTCGTAACCGATCTCCTTCGCGATGCGCGCCGCCGCGAGGCAAAGCTCCTGGCGCACATGATCGTCCAGTCCGACGCTCGGCGCGATCTCGACGACCTTCTGATGCCGCCGTTGCACTGAGCAATCGCGCTCGTGGAGATGCAGCACATTGCCGTGCTTGTCGCCGAGCACCTGCACTTCGATGTGCTTCGCGCGCGGAATGTATTTCTCGAAGAACACAGCGGGATTGCCAAAGGCGCGTCCTGCTTCCGCCTGCGCTTCATCGAGAAGATTGTCGAGATCAGCGGATTTCTGCACCACGCGCATGCCACGTCCACCGCCACCAAAAGCCGCCTTGATGATGAGCGGGAAGCCGATGCTCTTCGCCACCTTCAACGCTTCATTGCGATCGCTGATGGGTTCCTCCGTGCCCGCCAGCGTCGGGACGTTCAACTTTTCCGCCAGCGCGCGCGCCGCGGTTTTGTCGCCCATCATTTCGAGCAACGCCGGCTTCGGCCCGACGAACGTGATGCCCGCCTCGGCACACGCGCGCGCGAACGCGGCGTTCTCGCTAAGAAATCCGTAGCCAGGATGAATGAGATCAACGCCCTTCTCTTTTGCCAGCGTGACGATGCCCGGAATGTCGAGATACGCGCCGACCGGTCCCTGGCCTTGGCCGATAAGATACGCCTCGTCCGCCTTGAAGCGATGTACACTCAACCGATCTTCCTGCGCGTAAATCGCGACGGTGCGCAGTCCGAGTTCCGTCGCCGCACGAAAAACGCGGATGGCGATCTCGCTGCGATTGGCGACGAGAAGTTTGTTGAACTGCTTCGGGCGTGGACTCGGCGAACTCATAAAGTGCGGTGGTTATAGAGAGGCGCGCGAGCGAAGGCAAAATGTTTGGCGGCGTGGATAGGGACGGCGCCGCGGCGGCCCCTCAGGCATACCTGGCATGTGTTGCGTTGCGCCGCTGGTATGCGGCGCGGACGGCGCAGGGCCGTCCCAACCTGCGTGATTCGACGATTTAAGATTTTGGATTTCGAATTCGCGCCTTAGCTTCGCGGCATGACGCCACTCGCGTTGCACGAATTTCACGCGGAACTCAATGGGCGCTTCACGGAAGTGAGCGAAATGGAAGCCGTGGATGACTACGGTGATTGGCTGGCCGAACACACCGCGCTGCGGCAGACGGCGGGCGTGCTCGACCTGAGTTTCCGCAGCCGCCTGGTGCTCACCGGCACGGATCGCGTGCGTCTGCTCAACGGCCAGGTCACGAACAACGTGAAGGATTTGCCGGCAGGCGAAGGTTGCTACGCCGCGTTGGTCACGAACAAAGGAAGGATGCAGAGCGATCTGAACATTTACATCCTGCCCGATGAAATCCTGTTGGACTTCGAGCCGGGATTGACCGCCGCCATCACGGAACGCTTCGAAAAATTTATCATCGCCGACGACGTGCAGGTGATCGATGCCGCGCCGCACTACGGGTTAATCAGCGTGCAAGGGCCGCAGGCGTGGACGGTCGTGAATCGTGTGGAGTTGAACTTCACGCTGCCAGAAAAGGAGTTTCAGTCGCGCAGCATTAAAGACGAAACGCTGGGCGAGATTTACTGCGTGAATCGACCGCGCACGGGCAGCAATGGTTTCGAGTTGTTCGCGCCCACGGCTTCGCTCGCGGCATTGGCGGACAAGTTAACCGCGACTGCGAAACAACTCGGCGGCCGAGCGTGTGGATGGAGGGCATTGGAAACGGCGCGCATCGAAGCGGGCATCCCGCGTTTTGGCGTGGAGATGACGGAGACGAATCTCGCGCCGGAAGCCGGCATCGAAGCGCGCGCGATCAGCTACACGAAGGGCTGCTATATCGGGCAGGAAACTATCGCGCGCATCCGCACCTACGGGCAGGTGCCGAAGGCGTTGCGCGGGTTGCGCTTTGCGGACGGCTCGCAACTGTTGCCGCGCCCCGGCGACAAGCTGTTCTTCGGCGATAAAGAAGTTGGCTACGTGGGCAGCGCGATTCATTCGCCGACATTGGACGCGAACATCGGACTCGGCTATGTGCGGCGGGAGCACAACAGTTTAGGGACGGAGTTGAAAGTTCGCGGCGAGAACGGCGAGGCGCTGGCCGCCATCGTGGAAACTCCGTTCGTGCGGTAGAATGCGACGGCCCCGAGTAGGGAACGGGCCTGGCGTCTGCCACGTTGCATCTATCTCTTCCTCCGACCCGTTCGCGCGCTTGACCCTGCGGAAGTCGTTACCTACTGTCCCCCGCTCGCCCGGTGTCGGCGCAGTTTCCGCGACTCGGTGTCGGCGAGTTTTTCTCTGAATTAGCTGAAAGGTTCCCTGTGAATGTGACCGTTGAAAATCTTGGCCCGTGCAAAAAGCTGCTGCGTTTCGACATCGATGCCGCCGCAGTGAAGTCCGCTTTCGATGAAGCCACGAAGACGTACCAAAAGGAAGTGTCGCTGCCCGGCTTTCGTCCCGGCAAAGCGCCGAAGGACATGGTGCTCAAGCGTTACGAAAAGGAGATCGCGGACGAAGCCAAGCGCAAGCTCATGGGCGACAATTATCGCAACGCGCTCAAGGAACACAAAATCGAAGTGGTCGGCTATCCGGACATCGAGGAGATTCAATTTGGCAAAGAGCAGGCGATGCAGTTCGCCGCTACGATCGAAACGTCGCCGGAGTTCACGCCTCCGAATTACCGCGGCCTCGACGCTAAGCGCGAGAAGCGCGGCGTGAGCGAAGAAGACATTGACAAAGCGCTGCAACTCCTCGCCGATCGCGTCTCAAATTTCAACAACGTCGAGCGCGAAGTGAAGGAAGGCGACTATGTCGTCGTTGATTACACGGGCAGTTCCGAAGGCAAGCCATTGTCGGAGATCGCGCCGGCCGCCAAAGGGTTGACGGAGCAAAAGGGTTTCTGGGTCGAAGTGAAGCCAGACAGTTTCATCCCCGGTTTCGCGCTGCAACTCGTCGGTGCCAAGGCGGGCGACAAGCGCAACGTGAATGTTGATTTCCCGGCCGACTTTGTGACGCCGGAACTCGCGGGCAAGAAGGGCACTTATGAGGTCGAAGTCGTGGAAGTGAAAGAGAAAGTTGTGCCCGCGCTCGACGATGCCTTCGCCAAAAACTACGGCGCGGAAAACTTTCAGGCCTTGCGCGAAGGGGTGCGTCGCGATCTGCAGAATGAGTTGAACACGAAACAAACTCGCAGTGTGCGCGGACAGCTGGTCAAGAACCTGCTCGATCAGGTGCAGGTTGAGTTGCCGGAATCGCTCGTCACGCAGGAAACGCGCAACATCGTTTACCAGATCGTGCAAGAGAACCAACAGCGCGGCGTGACGAAGGAAGTGATTGATTCACAGAAAGATGAGATTTTCAAAGCGTCACAAAACAGCGCTCGCGAGCGTGTGAAGGCGAGCTTTGTTTTCCAAAAGATTGCCACGCAAGAAGGCATCCGCGTGCAGCCCGAGGAGGTGAACGCTCGGATTTACGCGCTGTCGCAGCAATACCAGATGACGCCGGATAAGTTTGCGAAAGAACTTGAAAAGCGGGACGGGATCTCCGAGATCTGGAGCCAACTCCTCAACGAAAAGGTCATAGATTTTTTGCAGCAGAACGCCAAGATCGAGGACGTGGAGACGGTGGAAGCGAAGGCGTAAGAACTTTTGCTTCGTGGAGTGTGGCGCTGGTGAAATCACCAGCGCCATTTTTGTTTTCACGTGACGAGAAAGGCCGTTGAATCGAACACATGCAGAACCCAATCATCGTGGCCCTCGACGTTCCCACCGCCGAACAAGCCGTCGCGCTCGCTCAACAAGTCGCGCCAGTCGTGGGTGCTTTCAAGATCGGGAGCGAACTGTTCACTGCCGCCGGCCCCGACATCGTGAAGCGGATCCGTGCTACGAGAGCGGCAGTCTTTCTCGATCTCAAGTTCCACGACATTCCCAACACCGTCGCCAAAGCGGTCGCCTCCGCGGTGCGGCTCGATGTGCAGATGCTCACGATTCACACTGGCGGCGGGCTGGCGATGATGCAAGCGGCGGAAGAATCAGCGCAGAAAACCGCAGCGCAGGCGGGCACGAACGCGCCGTTGGTTCTCGGTGTCACGGTGCTCACGAGCATGGAG
>Ga0193753_10000188_pt1 | contig 59296 bp, 49 predicted proteins | sample H1c2metaG_FD_144925 | JGI IMG/M metagenome (GOLD analysis project Ga0193753, IMG submission 144925) | Soil microbial communities from a riparian zone of the East river system, Colorado, United States - H1c2 | ecosystem: Environmental > Terrestrial > Soil > Riparian zone | place: USA: East...
CGCAGCGGTGCGTGTCGCGCAGCGCGTGGACGAGGTCGCGGTAGTAGTAGGACCAGGTCGGGTTGCCGTGGACCATCAGCACCACCGGCCCGCTCCCCTCGTCGAGGTAGTGCTGGACGGCGCCGTGCGACTGGGTGAACCAGCGCGGCGCGAACGGAAACCCGGGCAGGCCGGTCTGCGTGCTTCGCTCCATGACCTTTGACTTACCCGAGAAGGGCAGGCCGGGTCGCGCGCGCGGGCGGCGAATGAGCCTTGACAGAGAATGCTAATCCACTAGCATGTGGCAGTGCACTAGCACCTGGGAGCGCGCATGACGGATTCTCTCGCCAACGAGCTGGGCCGCCGCGAGCGGCAGATCATGGACATCCTGTTCCGCCTCGAGCGCGCCACCGTCGCTCAGGTGCTGGCCGAGCTGCCCGATCCGCCGACCTACTCGGCGGTGCGCGGGATGCTGCGGCTGCTGGAGGACAAGGGGTTCATCACCCACGAGCGCGACGGGCTGCGCTACGTGTACCTGCCGGCCGGGGACACCGGGCAGGCGCGCCGGTCGGCGCTGCGCCACATGGTGAACACGTTCTTCGGCGGATCCGGCGAGAGCGCGGTCGCCGCGCTGCTCGACCTGCCGGAGACCAAGCTGTCGGCCGAGGAGCGGGATCGAATGATGCGACTCATCCGCAAGGCGCGCTCGGAGGGGAGATGACCATGGACGCGATCGCCACTTCCTCGCTCCTGACCTCGTCGGTGCTGATCGACGCCGCGCTCAAGGTGACCGCGCTGCTCGGCGCCGCGCTCCTCGTCTGTCGCGCGCTGCGCGGGCGATCGGCGGCGCTGCGCTACCTGGTCGTGACCACGGCGCTGGCCGCGGTGGTGCTGCTGCCGGTGGTCGGCCTGCTGGTCCCGCACCTGGCGGTGCCGGTGCTTCCGGCTCCGCAGGCCGCGCAGGCCGCGCCGGCCGCACAGGCCACAGGGGCCGCGTGGTCGGCGTCGTACGCGTCGTCGGCGCGGCCGGTGGCCGAGGTGGTCGCGGCGCCGGTGGAGGAGGTGGTCGCGGCGCCGGCGGCCGAGGTGGTCGCCGCGCCGGTGGCCGAGGCGCCGGTGGCGATCGTCGCCGAGGACGAGCCGGTCGCCGCGCGCGCCGACGTCGCGTGGTCCGCTCCGGCCGCCGAGGTCGTTCCCGATCCGCAGGCGGCCGCGCTGGCCCGCATCGCGGCGAGCGCGCTCGGCGACGACGAGGCTTCCGCTTCTCCGTCTTCCGCGGCGTCGATCCCGGCGCCCGCGCCCGCGGCGGCCACGACCGCGGCGCCCGCGCCGACGCCGGCCGAGACCTGGGCGCCCCCGGCGTCGGCGCCCGCGTCCATCGCGCCGAGCACCTGGCTCGCCGCGCTGCCCTGGCGCGCGCTTCTGGTCGCCGTCTGGCTGCTCGGCGCCGCACTGTTCGCGATCCGGCTCGCGGTCGGCACGCTGCGCCTTCGCGCGCTGCGGCGCGAGTGCGAGCTGGTCGACGACCCCGACTGGCTGGCCAGCCTGCGCGCCGCCACCGCGCGGCTCGGGGTCGAGCGGCCGGTGACCTTGCTCAGCTGCGACCTCCTCGACGTCCCGGTCACGTTCGGGGTCGTCTACCCGAAGCTGGTCATCCCGGCGGCGGCGTGTGACTGGTCGCCGGCCCGCCGGCGGGCCGTGCTCGACCACGAGCTGGCCCACATCGGGCGGCTCGACGCGCTCACCCAGTGGATGGGCGAGCTCGCCGCGGTCCTCTACTGGTTTCACCCGCTGACCTGGATGGCGATCCGCGAGATGCGGGCCCAGCGCGAGCGCGCCTGCGACGACCACGTGCTCAACGCCGGCGCCCGCGCGTCCGACTACGCCCGCGATCTGCTCGACATCGCCTCCACCCTGGCCCCCCACACCCAGAACGCGGCCGCCCTGGCCATGGCTCGCCGCACCCAGCTGGAGGGCCGGCTCATGGCCGTGCTCGATCCGCATCGAAATCGCGACTCGGTCTCGCGCAGCGCCGCGCTCCTCATCGCGGCGAGCGCGCTGGCGGTCCTGATCCCGCTGGCCGCGCTCGAGGCCGGCTGCGTCGCGGCCGCGCCTCCCGCCGCCGCCGCCAGCGCCGCCCCGGCCGCTCCCGCCGCTCCGGCCAGTCCCGCCGAGCCACTGACCGCGCCCACCGCGCCGGGCGAGTCCGGGGGGCTGGCGGATCTCTCCGACGACTCCGCCCCGTCGACGCCGTCGATGCCGTCGGTCCCGGCGACGCCATCCAGCCCGTCGGCGCCATCCAGCCCTTCGACGCCGTCTCGCGCCTCGATGCCGTCCCGCCCGCCGATGCCGTCCAGCCCACCGGCCCCACCGACGTCCGCCCCGCCGGCGCCGGCCCCGGCCCTGCCAGCCATGCCGTCGTTGCCGGCGTCACCGTCGGCGCCGTCGACCCCATCGACGCCGTCGGCCCCGCCGGCTCCACCGGCACCCGCTGCTCCGCCGACCCCATCCGCGTCCGACGGCACCCACTTCTCCAGCCACTCCGACGACGGCGGCTCCGCCCCGTGGTCGGCGGAGTGCGCCGCCGGCGGCCGCACCGCCAGCAACATCTCCATCCAGAACAGCGGCCGCCGCCGGACCTGGAACGCGCTCTGGTCCAACAGCCGCTGCACCATCGAGCTCAAGGCAGAGGGGACCATCTCGTTCCGCCCCGACATGACCGGCGTCCGCACCATCTCGGCAGGCGGCTTCCTCGAGCTGGCCGAGCGCACCGGCACCTCCCTGCGCGTCATGCGGGTCACGCCGGCCGGCGGCCGTCTGACCCTCACCTACAAGGTCGACGGCCAGGCTCACGCGGTCGATGCGGCCACCCAGCGCTGGTTCGCCGGCCTCCTGCTGGCGCTCGAGCGCCACACCGGGTTCGCCGCCGACGAGCGGGTCTCCTACCTGCTCCAGCGCGGCGGACCGGGCGCGGTGCTCGACGAGGTCGGGCACCTGGCCGGCGATCACGTGCGCTCGAAGTACCTCAGCCGCATGCTCACCGTCGCACGGCTCGACGACGGCGCTCTTCAGCGCGCCATCCAGATCGCCGGGAAGCGCATCGACTCCGACTACGAGCTCGCCCAGGTGCTGATGACGGTCGGCGCCCGCTACCCGCTGGCCAGCTCCGGCTCGCGCGCCGCCTTCCTGCAGGCGGCCGCCACCCTGCAGTCGGACTACGAGCGCGCCCGCGTCCTCATCGAGATCCTGAAGCGTCCCGGCCTCGACCGCGGCGCCGCCCGCATGGCGCTGGGATCGGCCGCCGCCCTCCAGTCCGACTACGAGCGCGCGCGCGTGCTCATGGCCATCTCGAGCGCCAACCTGCTCGACATCGGCATGCAGCCGGCCTACACGGCCGCGATCACCGCCATGGATTCCGACTACGAGCGCGCCCGCGTGCTCATCGATCTCATGGCGCGGCAGAAGCTCACCACCGACTCGGCCCGCCGCGCGATGAAGGCGGTCGCCGGGATGAAGAGCGACTACGAGAAGAGCCGCGTGCTCATCACCCTGGTCGGCAAGGGCCTCCTGCCCGCCGACCAGCGCCGGCTCTACTTCGACACGGTCGGCTCGATCAAGTCGGACTACGAGCGCGCCCGCTCGCTCATCGCCGCGGTCGACCGCATCAAGGTCAAGGAGGACACCGCGCTCGCCGTCCTCGCCACCGCCTCCGGGATGGGCTCCGACCACGAGAAGGCGCGCGTGCTGGTGACCCTGGCCGGCAAGATGCCGGTCACCACCGCCACCCGCACCGCCTACGACCGGGTGGCCGGCCGGATCAACTCGGACTACGAGCGCAAGCGGGCCCTCGCCGCCGTCCGGCGCTGAGAGGTCGCCCCCCGGGGACGAGGCCGTCAGGCGTGTCAGCGCCGCTCGCTGTGCCTCGGGGCGCAGCCGCGCGATTCCACGGGCCCGCAAGTAGAGGACAGCCTTGGCCGCCCCCCTGGCATCACGGGTGCAGTGCCCGAGGGACCGCTCACGAAGCCGCGGCTGGTGATACGAATCCGTATGGAAAAGCGCATCCGGCCTCGCGACGTCGTCGCCGCGACCCTCACCGCGGCCGGCGTGCTGTGCGGCATCGCGCTGGTCATCCCGCTGCGCGGCGCGCTGGTCGCCCTGTTCGTCGCGATCCTGCTCTCGTCGGCGCTGCAGCCGATCGTCACCCGCCTGCAGCCCCGGATGGGCAACCGCTTCGCCGCCGCCGTCCTGGTCCACGTCGTCCTCATCGCCGCGCTGGTCGGCGTCTCGATCGCCGTCCTGCCGCTGGTCGCGGAGCAGGTCGGCGCGCTGTGGCGGTCGATCCCGGACCTGTACACCTCGCTCCGCTCGCAGATGATCCACGCCAGCAGCGCCTCGCTGCAGCGCTTCGCCGACGCGCTGCCGCCCAACCTCGACCTGGCCCTGGCCGAGCCGTCGACCGGGTCGCTGCCCCGCGCGCTCGAGTTCGTCGGCGCGTGGGCGGCCACGCTGTTCAGCGGCCTCCTGGTGTTCGCCGCCATCCTCATGCTCAGCTTCTACTGGTCGGTCGATGGCGAGCGGATCATCCGCTCGCTCCTCTTGCTCGTCCCGCTCGACCGACGCCCCGACGCGGCCGAGGTCATCCGCGCGGCCAGCGAGACGCTCGCCGCGTTCATGCGCGGGCAGATCCTGCTCTGCCTGTTCGTCGGCGGGCTGGCCTTCGTCGCCTACCTCATCATCGGCCTTCCCAACGCGCTGGCGCTCGCGCTCATGGCCGCGCTGCTCGAGGCGGTGCCGATGATCGGCCCCGCCCTCGGCGCGGTGCCGGCCGCGCTGGTCGCGCTCTCCCTCGATCCGGTGATGGCGCTGTGGGTGCTCGCCGCCACCGTCGTCATCCAGCTGGTCGAGAACTACCTCCTGGTCCCGCGCATCATGGACCGCTCGGTCGGGGTCAACCCGATCGTCACCATCCTGGCCATCACCGCGTTCGGGGCGGCCATGGGCGTCGTCGGCGCGCTCCTGGCCATCCCGCTGGCCGCGCTGGCCCAGCTCCTGCTCGACCGCTACCTCATCGGCTCCGACGCCCAGCCGCCGGCCCCGCGCGGGCGCGACGAGCTCTCCGCCCTGCGCTACGAGGCCCAGCACCTGGCCATCGATGTCCGCCAGCAGGTCCGCCACAAGGAGGAGCGGGCCGGGGCGAGCATCGACGTGGTCGAGGACGAGCTCGAGGGCATGGCGGCCGACCTGGACCGGCTGCTCGCCCACGAAGAGGCGGCGCGGGCCGAGGTGACCCGGTGAAGCACGTCGCGATGATCGTGTTCTGGGTGGCGGTGACCCTGTGCGGCCTGGCCCTGGCCTGGGCGTTCCGCTCGGCCGCGATCCTGATGCTGCTGTCGATGGCGGTCTCGGCCGCGCTCCGCCCCATGGTCGACCGCCTGATGGCGCGCGGGCTGTCGGCCAGCGCCGCGATCGCGGCGACCTATCTGCTCAGCCTGGGGGTGGTCGGCGTCCTGGCCTACGTCCTCACCTCGCGCCTCCTGGTCGAGGTCCCGACCGCGATCGACGGCCTGGTCGAGGGCTATCGCAACGCGGCGGCCACCTGGCCGCGGGCGGGCGGCTACCGCGAGTTCCTGTCCGGGGTCATGCCGCCGCCGTCCGACTTCCAGCAGGCGGTCGGCGACGTCGAGGCATCGTCGGTGGCCGGGCAGGCGCTCGGCACCACGCTCGGCCTGCTCGACGTGGTCGGGCAGACGCTCCTGGTCATGGTCCTCTCGATCTACTGGACCAGCGGGCGCGACGCGTTCGAGCGCCTCTGGCTGTCGTTCCTGCCCGGCCGGCGCCGCCACGTGGCCCAGTCGATCTGGATCGCGATCCGGCGCAACGTCGGCTCGCATCTCCGCCGCGAGCTGGTGCTGAGCGTCCTGGTCGGGATCATCCTGACCATCGGGCTGCGCCTGGTCGGCTGCGAGCTGTGGGCCCTGGCGACGGTCTCGGTCCTGGTCCTCCGCCTGATCCCGCTGCTCGGCGGCCCGGCGGCGGTGCTGGCGGTGCTGGTCATCTCGGCGACCTCCGGCGTGGTGCCGGCGATCCTGTCCACCGCGCTCGGCCTGGCGCTGCTGATCGTCCTGCGCCTGGTGGTCGCGCCACGGACGCTCCACGTCGAGCGCCAGCTCGATCCGATCCTGGCGGTCGTGGTGATCCTGGCCCTGGCGGCGCACTTCGGCCTGGTCGGGCTCGTCGCCGCGACGCTGGTGGCGGTGGCGGTGCAGACCCTGTTCGCCGAGGTCATCGCGCTCCGCGCCAGCGAGGCGGACCTTCCCACCGTCGGCGAGCTGACCGCGCGGGCCGCACGGCTGGAGCGGCGCTTCCGCTGGACCCCGCCGTCCCCGCCGATCGCCAGCCTCCTGTCCCGCCTTCAGTACCTGATCGAGCGAGCCGCGTCGCGATAGACGAGGGCGGCCCGAAGGGCCAACCGAGGCCATGGTCGGTCGAAACCGGGAATAAGCCCCGCTCCGGTCGTGGTAGGAAGCCAGATGGGCCTGGGGGGCGCTCCTCGTCGGAGCCGCCCCGGGTCCCCAGAAAGAGGCCTCGATGCGAAACCTCACCGCTGTCGCCTTGGCCGCCATGGCCATCCTGCCGGCCGGCTGCTCCTCGTCCTCCCCGTCGCCCGCGGTGGTCCAGCCGGCCCCGGCGCCGGGCCCCGCCACCCCCGCGCCGACCGCCGGCGGATCGGTCGACACCCGCCGCAAGGCGCTCCGCGATCTCCTGGCCGAGCAGTGGGAGTGGACGATGCGCGTCCAGCCCGAGTTCGCCAGCATCCTCGGCGACCGGCGCTACAACGATCAGTGGTCCGATCGGACGCCGGCCGGCATCGCGGCCCGGCTGGAGCAGAGCAGGGTGTTCCTGTCCCGGTTCGAGTCGGTCGACACCAGCGGCTTCCCCGAGCAGGAGATGCTCGACAAGCAGCTCATGGTCCACAACCTGCGCGAGACCGTCGAGGGGGCGCGGTTCGAGGAATGGCTCATGCCGGTCGATCAGATGAGCGGCGTGCAGATCCGGCTGCCGCAGCTGGTGTCGCTCTTGCCGTTCGCCACGGTCAAGGACTACGACGACTACATCGCGCGCCTGCGCAAGGTGCCGACCCTGTTCGAGCAGGTCACCGCCAACGCCCGCGACGGCATGGCCAAGAAGCTGATGCCGCCGCGCTTCCTGCTCGAGCTGACCATCCCACAGACCGAGGGGATCGCGCGGCAGAAGCCGGCCGCGAGCCCGTTCGCCCAGCCGGTGGCGAAGTTCCCCGACGCCATCCCGGCCGCGGACCAGAAGCGGCTGCGCGCCGAGGTGCTGGCGGCGGTGCGCGAGCAGGTGCTGCCGTCTTACGTCAAGTTCGCCACCTTCCTGCGCGACGAGTACGCGCCGGCCGGGCGCACCGAGGTCAGCGTGTCGTCGCTGCCGGACGGGGCCGCGCGCTACGCGTTCAGCGTCAAGGAGCAGACCACCACGGACCTCACCCCCGAGCAGATCCACGACATCGGCCTCGCCGAGGTGGAGCGCATCGAGGCGGAGCAGGCCGCCATCGGGGTGAAGCTCGGATTCAAGGACCTGGCCGCCTTCCGCAAGCACGTGCGCGCCAACCGCAAGCTGTTCGCGAAGAGCCGCAAGGACATCCTCGATCGCTACCAGAAGTACACCGACCAGATGTACCAGCAGCTGCCGAAACTGTTCGGCCGCATGCCGAAGCAGAAGATGATCATCCTGCCGACCGAGGACTTCCGCGAGAAGGGCGCCTCCGGCGCCGAGTACAACCAGGGCACCAAGGACGGGTCGCGGCCCGGCACGGTCAGGGTCAACACCGGCGACGCGAAGAAGCGGCTCACCATCGACATCGAGTCGACCGCCTACCACGAGGGCGTCCCCGGCCATCACATGCAGATCGCAATCCAGCAGGAGCTGGACGAGCTGCCCCCGTTCCGCCAGCAGGCCCACTTCGGCGCGTTCATCGAGGGCTGGGCGCTCTACTCCGAGCGGCTGGGCAAGGAGGTCGGCTTCTACCAGGATCCGTACAACGACTACGGCCGGCTGCAGGACGAGATGCTGCGCGCGATCCGGCTGGTGGTCGACACCGGGCTCCACTCGAAGAACTGGAGCCGCGAGCAGGTCGTGAAGTTCTTCCACGACCACTCCACCATCGACGAGCCGAGCGTGCAGAGCGAGACCGACCGCTACATCGTGTGGCCGGGCCAGGCGCTGGCCTACAAGGTCGGTCAGCTGACCATCAGCCGCCTGCGCGACAAGGCGCACAAGGAGCTGGGCGACGCGTTCGACATCCGCGCCTTCCATGACGAGGTGCTGGGGGCCGGCGCGCTGCCGCTCGACGTGCTCGAGGCGCGCATCGACGCGTGGATCGCGCGCACCAGGAGCGCGCCGGCGGCAAAGTAAGAGACTCAGCCCGGCGAGCGCTTGTCGGCCTGCCAGGCCCGCAGGCGCTCGCGGGCCTGGTTCTTCACCGGATCCATCGCCTCGTGGTGGTTGTCCCGCCTGGCGGTCAGCTCGATGACGTAGCCGTTCGGGTCGCGGAAGTAGATCGAGTCGATGAAGCCGTGGTCGGCGATGCCGCGGGTGTCGATGCCGGCCCGCTTGCCCTTCTCCAGCATGGCCTCGAGGTCGTCGCGGGCGACCTCGAGCGCGATGTGCAGGTCGTAGTCGTGCTGCTCCTTGAACTCGAACGCCTGATCCGGCACCTCGAAGAAGGCCAGGCACGAGCCGTCGTCGAGGGCGTAGAACGAGTGGAGCGCGCTGGTCTTGCGCCCGCTCTTGCTCTCGCTGATGCCGAACGCGTTGACCAGCGGCAGGCCGAGGAAGTCCTCGTAGAACGCCCGCGTCTCCTCGGAGTCGCGGCAGCGATAGGCGTTGTGGTGGAGCTTCTTGATCATGGTGCCCTCAGATGGCGGCGAACGGTTGGTCCTTCATCATGCCGGCGAACCCGACCAGCGCCTCGTTGATCCGGTTCCAGCTGCCGAGCTTCTTCATGTTGCCCAGCCAGCGGTGCACGTTGGGGTAGGCGGTGAAGTCGCAGCGGATGATCTCGCCGAGGGTGGCGAGGCACGAGCCGAAGTAGTCGGCGATCGTGATCTGGTCGCCGGTCAGGTACTGGTTGCGCGGCCCGATCCAGTGGTCGTTCAGGATCTGGAACCAGCCCCTGGCCCGCTCCTGGCCCCACGCGATCGTGCCCTGCTGGATCTCGTCGCTGGGCCGCTTGTGGTGGGGGAAGATCTGCGGGTAGGCCAGGCCGTATCCGAAGTCGCGATAGAACTGGGTGTTGAACCAGTCCATGATCTCGTCGACCTTGGCCCGCTTGCGCAGGTCGGTGGGGTAGTCGGGCAGCTTGAACCTCGAGGCCAGGTACTTGAGGATGGCGGAGCTCTCGGTCAGCCGGAAGCCGTCGTCCTCGACCAGCATCGGGACCAGCTTGTTCGGGTTCATCCCGGCGTAGGGCTCCTTCAGGTGCTCGCCGGTCATGAGATCGACGATCTGCTCCTCGACGTCGAGCTTGTTCTCGGCGATGAAGAGGCGGACGGGACGGCTGGTCATGGAAACCGGATGCATGTAGAGCTTCATGGCTTCTGTCCTCCCTTGGTTCCATCGTACGGGACGGCGCGCTCGGCTGCCGCCCAGATCGAGGGCATGGCGGGTCTCTGCTGCTCTTCGTGGATGTGGCCGACCAGGCCAGCGCAGCGGGCGACGAGCGCGAAGCCGCGCATGATGGCGGGCGGGGCCCCGCAATCGGCCAGCGCGGCCGCGACCGCGCCGGTGGCGTTGACGGTGACGTGCTTGCCGATCGCCCGGTCGAGCGCGGCCGACACGAGCTCGATCGCGGCGATGTGGCGGCCGGCCACCCCGCGCTCGCGCGCGATCTGGAACAGGCGCGGGGTGCGCGGGTCGTCGGGCGCGTGCAGGTCGTGGCCGAAGCCGGGCACCGGCGCGCGCGCGGCGCGGTGCTCGCCGACCACGCGGGCGGCCTCGGCGGCCGGATCCGCGGCGGCCGCGACCCGCGCCAGCAGCACCGCGCAGCCCTCGGTCGTGCCCACGAAGCGGTTGCCGACCGCGAGCAGGCCGGCGGCCACGCCGCCCTGCATCGCCTCGGTCGCGCTCGAGTAGACCAGGCGCGCGGCCAGCGCGCTGGGGGTGAGGCCGTGCTCCATGAGCGCGACCAGGCAGGCGTCGATGACCGCGGTCTGGGCCGCGCTCGGCGCCACCCCGAGCACCTGGAACCACATCATCTCGGTGAAGCTGAGCCGACCGATGAGCTCGCCGCACAGGCTGCGGCCGCGCACGATGATGTCGTCGGCGGTCGACGTGGCGATGGCGGTCGTGACCGGGCCGGGCGGCGAGCTCTTCATGGCGATCCTCGGCGGGGCGGCGCGCCGTCGCCGGTGAGGCGCGCCTCGAGCTGGTGGCGCTGGACCTTGCCGCTGGCGCTGCGCGGGAACTCGTCGAGGGCGAGGAAGCAGATCCGGCGCGGCTGCTTGTAGCCGGCCAGCTGGGCCCGGCAAAGGCGGAGGAGGTCGTCCTCGCCCAGCGACGGGTCGCGGCGGGCGACGAAGGCGACCGGGGTCTCGCCCCAGACCGGATCGGGCGCGCGCACCACGGCCGCCTCGGCCACCCGCGCGTCCTGCATGAGGACCCGCTCGATCTCGGCCGGGTAGACGTTCTCGCCGCCGGACTTGATGAGGTACTTCACGCGGTCGACGAAGTCGAGGGTGCCGTCCGGGTTGCGCACGAACACGTCGCCCATGTGGAACCAGCCGCCGCGGAAGTCGCGCTGGTTCACCTCCGGCTCGCGCCAGTAGCCGCTGAACAGGGTCGGCCCGCGCATGCACAGCTCGCCGGGCGCGCCGTCCGGCACCTCGCGGTCGTCGGCGTCGACCAGGCGGACCTGGCAGAACGGGCTCTGCTGCTTGGACAGGCGGGCCGGCGCGACCCCGATCGGCAGCAGGCTGGACGAGCAGGGCGGGCAGCCGGTCTCGGTCGCGCCGAAGGTGTTGGCGTACGGCGCGGCGAGGAGCGCGGTGACCTGCGCGATCTCCTGGGGCGGGACCAGATCGGCCATGACGCCGCACACCTTGATCCCGCGCGGCACGACCCCGCGCGCGGCCAGCACCGCGGCGAAGCGGCCGACCATCCCGGGCATGAGCAGGAGCCAGCCCAGCTGCTCGGCCGCCACGATGTCGGCCAGCCGATCGGCGTCGAAGCCGTCGACGGTGATGACGTCGCCGCCGGTCATGAGCGCGCCCAGGGCCGGCTCGGCGGCGCCCATGTGGTAGAGCGGCGACCAGGCGACGAAGGTGTCGCGCGGGGCGATGCCGAACTCGGCGCGCACGACCAGGTTGCGGGTCACCTCGGCCCGGTGGCTGAGCACCGCGCCCTTGGGCAGGCCGGTGGTGCCGCTGGTGTAGAGCAGGAGCAGCGGGTCCTCCGGATCGACCGCCTCCTCGGCCGCGTCGAGCGCGGCGCCGGGCGAGGCCGCGGCCAGGACGCGCTCGTAGTCGCCGCCGAGGACGATCGGCGGGCCGGCCGCCGCGGCCAGCGACGGGCTGGATTCGACCGCGCCGACCAGGGCGCCGGCGTGGCGGGCCGACGCGATCAGCGCGCGCGGCTCGGTGATGCGGAGGCAGTGGGCCAGCTCCGGCCCGGCCAGGCGCCAGCTCTGGCACGCCGCGATCGCGCCCACCCGCGCCGCCGCCAGATAGACCTCGAGCACCTCGGGCCGGTTCTCCGACAGGATGGCGACCCGATCGCCGCGCTCCACGCCGCGCGCGAGCAGCGCCGCGGCCAGCTGGCCGGTGCGGCGGTCGAGCTCACCGTAGGAGACAGAGCGCGCGCCGTCGCGGATCGCGATCCGGTCGGGGTGCATCGCGGCCTGGCCGCGGAACAGGCCGGCCACCGTGCTCGAGGCCGCGCGGCGCACCAGCCCCTGGTCGTGAGACCCTCCGCTCCCCACCGCGTCACCCTAGCATCAATGCGCGGGGCGAGCAGGGCCGCGGCGCGTCGGCCCGACGGTGCTCAGCCGTGGCGAGCGCGTAGGATGTGCGCGGCTTCCACCATCGCCCGTACCTTGCCCTCGGCCGACGCGCGCGGCAGGTACTTCATCCCGCAGTCGGGGGCCAGGATGACGTCCTCGACCGCGACGTAGGGCAGGGCGCGCTCGACCCGCTCGACCACGACCTGCGCGCTCTCGACCGCCGGGTCCGACAGGTCGAGGCAGCCGACCATGATCTTCTTGCCGCTCAGCTCGGCCAGCACCGCGCAGTCCAGCCGCGACTGGGCGGTCTCGATCGAGATCTGATCGCACGGGCAACCGGCCAGCTCGGGCAGGAACGAGTAGCCGGACGGCCGCTGGTGGACGACGGCGGCGTAGCCGAAGCAGATGTGGACCGCGGTGGTGCCGGTCACTCCCTCGAGCGCGCGGCCGAGGGCGGCGAGCCCGAACTCGCGCGCCTGGTCCGGGCGGGCCTGCATGTACGGTTCGTCGATCTGGACCACGTCGGCGCCGGCCGCGAACAGGTCGTGAATCTCCTCGTTGACCGCCGCCGCGTAGGCCATCGCCGCCGCCTCCAGCGTCGGGTAGAAGTCGTTCTGGGCCTGCTGCGCCATGGTGAACGGGCCCGGGACGGTCATCTTCACCATCCGGTCGGTGTGGCGGCGCAGGAAGTGGAGGTCGTCGACCGCGACCGGTCGCATGCGCCGGATCGCCCCGACGATGCGAGGCACCGGGTTCGGGTGGCCGGTCCGATCGATCGCGGTCCCCGGATCGTCGAGGTCGACCCCGGCCAGCGCGGTGGCGAAGCGGTTGGAGTAGCTCTCGCGCCGGATCTCGCCGTCGGTGAGGATGTCGAGCCCGGCCACCTCCTGGGCGCGGATGGCCAGCCGGGTGGCGTCGTCCTGCGCCTCGGCCAGGTACGCCTCCTCCACCCGCCACAGCTCGCGCGCGCGGACCCGCGGCGGCAGGCGCGCGGCCAGCCGCGCGCGATCGATGAGCCACTCCGGCTGGGGAAAGCTGCCGACCAGCGCCGTGGGAAACAGCATCACGTCCTCCTCCGCTCCGGCCGATCCTGCTGCGATCCGCCGGGTGGCGCCGGCGCGGCGAGGTCGCGCTGGCCGGTCTCGCGCGATGTCGCGTACACGACCAGGCTCACCAGGCTGAGCGCGGCGAGGTACCACGGGTAGATGGCGGCGCGGCCGTGCGAGCTCAGCCACTCCACCACGTAGGGCGCGGTGCCGCCGAACGCGGCGACGGTGAGCGCGTAGGGCAGGCCGATGCCGGCCGCGCGGACCTCGGTCGGGAACATCTCCGCCATCGCGGTCGGCGCGACCGCGCCGTAGCAGGCGAACAGGACCAGGCCGGCCCCCATCGACGCGAACAGCGACCACGGCGACGCGTTCATCATCCGGAACAGCGGCACCACCAGCAGCGCGAAGCTGGCCGCGAAGAGGACGAGGAGCGGGCGCCGGCCGATCCGGTCCGACAGGGCGCCGAGCAGCGGCAGCACCGCGATGAAGACCAGCTGGGCGGCGAACGAGGCCCAGCGGGCGCCGGCGGCCGGCACCCCGACCGCGTCGATCGCGTAGCTGGGCAGGTAGACCGCGAAGGTGTAGTAGGCCGCGGTCGCACCGACGGTGAAGCCGACCACCCGCAGCGACTCGCGCGGGTAGCGGCGGATCGCCTCGACGGTGGGGCGGGCCACCCGCCGCTCGCCGCCGGCCCGGTACACGTCGGTCTCGTCGAGCGCGCGGCGCAGGTACAGGCCATAGAGCGCGAGCACCGCGCCGGCCAGGAACGGGATGCGCCAGCCCCACTCGGCCAGCGCGGCCGGTCCCAGCGTCGCGAGCAGGACGGCGGCCAGCGCGGTCGCCGACAGGGTGCCGACCGCGCCGCTCAGGTAGAAGAAGCTGCCGTAGAAGCCGCGCCGGCCGGGCGGGGCCAGCTCGGCCAGGTAGGTGGTGGAGGCGGCGAACTCGCCGCCGGTGGACAGGCCCTGGGCGATGCGCGCGATCACCAGCAGCGCCGGCGCGAGCAGCCCGGCCTGGTGATAGGTCGGGCTGACCGCGATGAGCAGGCTGCCGCCGCCCATGAGGATCACCGACAGCGTGAGCCCGGCCCGGCGGCCGTGCCGGTCGCTGAACGCGGCCAGGAGCGCGCCGCCGAGCGGCCGGAAGAAGAACCCGACCGCGAAGATCGCCAGCGAGCGGAGCAGCGCCGAGGCCTGCCCGCCGTCGGCGAAGAACTGGCCCGCGAAGTACGCCGCGAAGATCGCGTACGCGTTCCAGTCGAACCACTCGAGCGCGTTGCCGATCGACGCGCCGACCAGGCCGCGCCGCCGCCCGGCCCCGTCCATCCTCTCCGTCACCGGCGAGCCTCCGCGGCGCGCTGCATGAGCGCACTCTACCGCGAGCGCGGCGCTATGATCCGCGGATGGCGATCGAGGTGCGCGAGGCGCGGCCCGGGGACGATGCGCGGCTGCGCGCCATCCACCTGGCCGGAACGATGTCGTCGTACGGGCGCGAGCTGGCCTGGCTCGAGCCGATCCTGAGCGATCCGGCCACGCCGCTCGAGGCGGCCGACTGGACCATCGTCGCGGTCGACGGCGAGCGTGTGCTCGGCTACGCGGCGGTGACCGCCCGCCACCTGGAGAACCTGTACGTCGATCCCGACGCGCAGGGCCGGCGGGTGGGGATGCTCCTCCTGACCGAGGTCGAGGCCCGCCTGCGCGACCCGTTCGGGTCGGTGACCCTGCGCTGCCTGCACGCCAACCCGCACGCGCGCCGCTTCTACGAGCGCCACGGCTACGCCGTCCGCGAGACCCAGATCATCGACCTGCACGGCCAGCCGCAGCCGGCCTGGTTCATGGAGAAGTCGCTCGGCTGAGCGCCGGCGCGGCGCGGGGCCGGCTCACGCGGGGCGGGCTCGCTCGTACTGGATCGGCCACTTGATCGCGGCGCCCAGCTCGCGCGCGGCGTGGAGCGGCCAGTACGGGTCGCGCAGGAGCTCGCGGGCGAGCGAGACCGCGTCGGCCTGGCCGCACGCGAGGATCGTCTCGGCCTGGGCCGCGGACGTGATGAAGCCGACCGCGCAGGTCGGGATCCCGGCTTCGCGGCGGATCGCGTCGGCCAGCGGGACCTGATAGCCCGGCCCGGACGGGATGACCGCGTCCGGCGTGGTGCCCCCGCTCGAGCAGTCGATGAGGTCGACACCGACGGCGGCGAGGCGCCGGCTGAGCTCGATCGACTGGGGGAGATCCCAGCCGCCATCGACCCAGTCGGTGGCCGAGATGCGGACCAGGAGCGGCAGATCGGCGGGCAGCACCTCGCGCACCGCGGCCGCCACCTCGAGCGGGAACCGCATGCGGCGCTCGAGCGTGCCGCCGTACTCGTCGGTGCGCCCGTTCGACAGCGGCGACAGGAACTCGTGCATGAGGTAGCCGTGGGCCATGTGCAGCTCCACCGCGCGGAAGCCGGCCGCCACCGCCCAGCGGGTGGAGTCGCGGAAGCGGCTGGTGAGCGAGGCGATGTCGGCGCGGGTGAGCTCGCGCGGGACGGCGCAGATGTCGTCGAAGCGGATCGGGCTGGGCCCGACCGGCTGCCAGCCCCCCTCGGCCTCGCCGACCAGGCGGCGCCCGCGCCAGGGCGCGTCGGTCGACGCCTTGCGGCCGGCGTGGGCCAGCTGGATGCCCGGCACCGCGCCCTGGGCCGCGATGAACGCGGTGATGCGCTCGAACGCCGCGCCGTGATCGGCCGACCACAGGCCCGAATCCTGCGGGCTGATGCGGCCCTCGGGCGAGACCGCGGTGGCCTCGACCATGACCAGCGCGGCGCCGCCGACCGCGCGGCTGCCCAGGTGAACCAGGTGCCAGTCGCCGGGATAGCCGTCGGCGCTGGAGTACTGGCACATCGGCGACACGACGATGCGGTTGCGCAGCTCGACGCCGCGCAGGGTCAGCGGGCTGAACAGGAGGCTCATGGCGCCCGAATAGTGACCGGCGCGGCCGGCGAGCGCGAGATCGATGTGCGCCGAACCGAGGCGCGGCGGAGAGAACGATCGACGGGGGCGGGCGCGATCGTGAGCGCGATCGCGAGCGCGATCGGAAGGGACGCCGGCGATCAGCTGCGACCGAGGAGAAAGCCGCGGGCTGCCTCGAGGTCGGCGCGGGTGGCGAGGAAGGCGCGAGGGGAAGCGCGCCGGCCGGCGGCCTGCGCTGCGGCGGCGAGAGGGCCGGTCAACCGGGGACAGTCGCCGGCCAGGGCGGCGAGGACGGCGCGCGCGCCCGGCTCGGTCGACGTGACGCGCGCGCGGCGGGCCGGCTCGACCACGTCGCGGTGGAGGATGTGCCAGCCGGCGCGAAACAGCGCCACCGCGCTGGCCCGGTCGGCCGCCCCGCGATCGGCCGGCGCGCGGTCGCCGGGGCCGGCGCCGCGCAGATGCTCGAGGCCGAGGTTGCAGGTGGCGACGACCGCCTCGGCCGCCTCGACCGGCCGGAAGCGCCGTCCGTCGAGGCTGCAGCCGGCGACCAGGACGTTGGCCAGGTAGTGGAGCTCGCGCATGCGCTGCTCGTGCGCCTCGGGGTCGCGCTCGGCCAGGTCGGCCAGCATGTCGTGGAAGGCGTCCGCGCCGGACAGGCTGTCGGGATCGCCATCGCCGTGGCCGCCCAAGTCGCCGCGCACGTCGCCGCGCGCTTCGCCGCCGCCGAGCAGCGGCCGCGCCGCATCGACCACGCCCGCCTCGCGCAGCACGTCGACCAGCCGCGCCGCGGCGGCGGTCGCCGCAGCCGGCGCGGCCACCGGGCGTGGCCGGTATTCGCGGAAGTAGGCGCGCGTGATCGGGTCCTCGACCGCGCTCGTCGGCGCGCTCGCCGGCGCGCCCGGCCCGCCCTCGCGCGCCAGGGCCAGAAAGCTGGCCGCGGCCGACGGCGCCACGTAGCCCTCGCCGCTGCGGCGGTCCTCGCGCGCGGCGGCCGCGTCGACCGCCAGGGTCTCCTCGGCGGTGAGCACCTCGATCAGCCCGCCGCCGTCGTCGATCGATGCGGCCGACACGTAGGCCAGGCGCTCGAGCAGCCGCTCGAGGAAGTCGTGCTGCTCGCGGTCGAGCGCGAGCAGGACCGAGACGATCGCGTCCCAGCCGTCGTGGCGGCGCGCGATGACCCGGTACTGCCCGAGCTCCTCGTACGGGCAGCTCTCCAGCGCCTTCTCCAGCTGCTCGGCCTCGTCGTCCTCGCCCCGGTCGGCCATCTCGACCGCCAGTCGATCGATGTCGATGACCAGGACCAGCCGATGGAGCGCGAGCGAGATCAGGTCCTCGTCGAGCTCGCTCACCCGGCGCGCCGCGAACGCCTCGCCCGCCTCGACCATCACCTCGAGCCACAGCGCGAAGCGGACCGCGTCGAAGCTCTCGTCGACCCCGGGGCGCGGGCTGCGCCACAGATCGTCGTCGAACACCTCGGTCAGCTGCTCGGTGGTGGCCAGCGAGATCAGCTCGCCGGCGTCCTCGAGCCCGACCCGCCGGATCAGCCGGGCGAGCGCGCGAGGCTCGAGCGCGTGCACGCTCTCGACCAGGCGCGCGTCGTCGAGGATGCGGTGAAGGAGGTGGCGAGGCTGGGCGGGCGAAGCGAGCACAGCGCCGCTCGGTGGGTTCCGGTCGGGCATGGCGCGCATGGTGGCGCGCGGGACCCGGCGATGCCAGCTGGCCCGTTCGAGCCGACCCCGGCTATACTATGGATGTCGATGGGCGCCGAGCGGCCGCGCACGCCGATCAGGGCGACCGGCGACCCCCCCGCGCCGGACGCCACGGCGACGGAGCCGGCGGCAGACGAGACGGGGCCGGCGCGACAGGCGTCTGCGCCGCCACCTGCTCGCGCCACCGCCGGGTCAGCCGGACCGTTCGAGCTGTTCGCGCCGATCGATCCGCTCGGGCCACTCGGGCCAGTCGGGCCAGTCGGGCCAGTGGGGCCAGTCGGGCCATCCGGCCGCTTCCGGGTCGGCGACGAGGTGGCGCGCGGCGGCATGGGGCGGGTGGTCGCCGCGCGCGACGAGCGGCTCGGCCGCCCGGTCGCGATCAAGGAGGCGCTCGACGCCGACGAGGCCACCCTGCGCCGGTTCGAGCGCGAGGTGCAGATCACCGCGCGGCTGCAGCACCCATCGATCGTCCCGCTCTACGACGCCGGCCAGTGGCCGTCGGGGCTGCCGTACTACGTCATGCGCCTGGTCTCGGGCCGCCCGCTGTCGGAGCGGATCGAGCAGGCCGGCTCGCTGGCCGATCGGCTCGGGCTGGTGCCGAGCTTCCTGGCCGCGGCCGACGCGGTCGGCTTCGCCCACCGGCAGGGGATCATCCACCGCGACCTCAAGCCGGCCAACGTGCTCATCGGCGAGCACGGCGAGACCGTGGTCATCGACTGGGGCCTGGCCAAGGTGATCGGCGAGGGAGAGACCGGGCTGGTCGTCGACGACGACCCGACCGGCGACGTCGAGCCCGACGTCCACGCGCCGCCCGAGGCCGAGGCCGCCGCCGCCGTGAGCGACAGCGACCGGGCGGTGGCCGACACCGCCGTGGGGCCGGGCCCGTTCACCCCGTCGAGCCCGGCCGGCACCCGCGCGCGCCCCAGCGCCGATGCGATCGTTCCGGGCGGACCGGCGGTCAGCTCCGACGCCGAGACCCGGGTCGGCGCGGTGCTCGGCACCCCGGGCTACATGGCGCCGGAGCAGGCCGCCGGCGATCCAGTCGACGTCACCTCCGACGTCTATGCGCTCGGCGCCACCCTGTATCACCTGCTGGCCGGCGCGCCGCCGCTGCGCACGAGCCGCCCGGCCGCCGCGATCGCCGAGGTCCTGTCCGGTCCGCCGCCGCCGCTGGCCGCCCGCGCGCCCGGCGCGCCGCCCGAGCTGCTCGCGATCGTCGACAAGGCGATGGCGATCGAGCGGGCCGACCGCTACTCCGACGCCAGCGCGCTGGCCGCCGACCTGCGCCGCTTCCTGACCGGCCAGCTGGTCGCCGCCCACCGCTACTCGCCGCGCGACCGGATCCGCCGCTTCGCCCGCCGCCACCGCGCCGCGCTGGCGGTGGCCGCCCTGGCCGCGCTGGTCCTGGTCGCCACCGTCGCGGTCGGGCTGACCCGGATCGTCGCCGCGCGCCAGCGAGCCGAGCGCGCCCGGGTCGATGCCGAGGCCGGCTGGCGCAGCGCCGAGCAGGCGCGTCGCCGCGCGGCCGAGCGGGCCGACGACTTCCTTCTCGCCCGCGCCCGCAGCGTCCTCGACGACGATCCGACCGCGGCGGCCGCGCTCGTCGGCCGGTTGCCGCTCGAGTCGGCCCAGTGGCCGCGTGCGCGGGCCATCCTCGACGCGGCGCGAGCGCGCGGCATCGCGTGGGCCCTGCCCGGTCGGCGCGGTCTGGTCGGCATCCTCGAGCCGGATCCGACCGGCCGCCACCTGCTCAGCAGCGACCGCGACGGCGTGATCGAGGTGCACGACCTCCAGCGGCGGACCTCGCGGGTCATCGCCGAGCTCGAGGGCGTGGCCGGCGCCGCCTGGGCCGACGGTGGCCGCGCCGTCGCCGTCGCCACCGCCACCGAGGTCCTCGTCATCGACGTGGCCAGCGGTGAGCGGCGGACGGTGACGACGTCGGGCTCGCCGATCGTCGACCTCGAAGGGCCGGACGACGCGTCGTTCGTGGTCTGGCGCGACCAGCAGGGCAACGTCGCCGAGGCCGCGCCGCCGTCGTGGACGCCGGCGCCAGTGGTGCGCGGCGCCGGCCAGAGCGGCTGGATCCGGGTCAGCGCCAGTGGCGGCCTCATCGCCACCTGGGGCCGCGACGAGAGGGTCGCGCTGTGGAAGCGCGGCCGGCGCGAGTCGCTGGTCACCGGCCGGCGCGACTGCCAGGTGGCGCTGCACCCCGGCGGCGCGCGGGCGGCGTTCGCCTGCGCCGACGAGATCGTCGAGTGGACCGTGGGCGGCGCGCGCCCGGTCCGCACCGGCCGCTGGCCTCGCCGGGCCGGCTTCGCCACGCCGATGTACGGCGGCGACGTGCTCTACGATCTGACCGGGCGCGGCGAGGTCATCGCGCTCTACCGCGGCGGCGCGTCCGAGACGGTGCTGACCGCGCGCAGCGGCCTGTTCCCGCTGGCGATGCCGGCCGGCCTGGCGCTGGCCAGCGGCACCGACTCGGTCGTCCTGGTCGAGCGGTCGTGGATCCACACCCTGCACGCGCCCGGCTCGCGCATCCTGCGCCTGGCCTCGGTCGCGGGCGGTCGCATGCTCGCGGCCGGCGGCACCGACGGGCGCATCCTGCTCTACGATCTGGATCAGGTCCGCCTGCGCCGACTCGCGCTTCCGTCCGGCGCGAGCCAGATCCTGTCGGTGACCGGCGGCGTCGCGCTGCTCGCGAACATCGGCGGCGAGATCGAGCGGCACGATCTGGCCACCGGCGCGGTCCGCCAGCTCGGCAGCGTGCGCGCGTACCCGGAGCGCTCGCGGGCCAGCCCGGACGGCTCGATCGCGGTGGTCATCAGCATGCTCGGCGAGGTCGCGGCGGTGCGCGCCCGCGACGGCGCGTTCGAGCTGCTCGCCGACGAGGGCGCGTCGATGGCCGATCCGGCCGGCCCCGATCGGGTGGTGTGGGAGCGCGGCGGGGCCGTGTGGGAGAAGCGCCCGTTCAGCGCCGAGCCGGCCCACCGGGTGGTCGCCTGGCCGACCCGGATCACCTCGATCGCGTCGCAGGGAGAGTGGCTGGCCGGCGCGCTCGCCGACGGCACGCTGTGGCGGCGCGCGCCCGGCGCCGGCCCCGACGCGGTCGAGCGGGTGCAGAGCGGCCGCGTGGTCGGCGTGGTCGCGGTCGGCGCCGACGGCGCGGTGTACGCCGCCGTCGACCGGCAGATCTGGCGCTGGCAGACCGGCGCGGTCGAGCGCTTCGCGGTCCTGACCGGCCCGGTGTTCGACCTCGCGCTCGACCCGGCCATCGGGCTCAGCGCGTCGACCACCGACGGCGCGGTGCACCTGGTCTCGCTGGCCGACGGATCGGTCCGGACCACGCCGCTGCCGGCGGCCGGCTCGCCGGCCGAGCTGTCGCGCCGCGGCGCGCGGGCGGTGGCGCGCAACGGCGCCAACTACCCGGTCGCGATCGACGTGGCCGGCGCGCTCGCCGACGTGATGACCCCGACCTGGGCGCTCGGCGTGTCGGTCGCGGGCGACGGCTCGGCCACCTCCGCGCTGCTCGGGTCCGGCGAGCTGGTGGTCGCCTCGCACGAGCTTCCGCGCGCGCCGGTCGCGCTGCGCGCGTGGCTGGCCGCCGCGACCAACGCCACCGTCGACGACAGCGGCGCGGTCGCGTGGCCCTGATGGCTACTCGGTGGCCGGCTCGCCGGTGAGGCAGGCCTCCTGCGTGCACTCGACGCCGAACGGCACGCACCGGCCGCAGCTGGCGTTGCAGCAGTGGGTGAGGCCGGTGCAGACCACCGGGCCGCACTGCTGACCGAAGACCTCCAGCGCGGCGATGTCCTCGCTCGAGAGCTGGAGATCCTCGACCGCGCCGGCGGCAGGCTCGGCGCTGACCCGCTCGCCGACCGTCTCGTCGTCGACCGGGACGACGGCGTCCTCGTCGACCGACGCGCACGACACGGCGAGCGCGACCAGGAATGAACCGAGAGCGACTCGCAGCATGCTCCTCATGGTTTCCTCCAGGGGTTGGTTGCGGCGCGACGGTAGCACGCACGCGCGCCGGTCCGGGATCGCGGAAAAGTTGCCCGCCCCCGCGCGCCATGAGAGGGGACGAAGATGCACACGATCGCCGTGGCAAACCGCAAGGGCGGCGTGGGGAAGTCCTCGGTCGCCACCCACCTGGCAGCCGCGCTCGGCATCGGAGGCTGGCGCGTGCTCGTGATCGACATGGACTCGCAGGCCAGCACCACCGCGATGCTGCTCGACGGCCTGCACGACGAGGCGCTGACCACCACCCAGCTCCTCCTGGGCGAGGCGCGCCTGGCGGATCTCATCCAGCCGTCCACCCGCGACGGCGTGTTCGTGGCCCCCGCCACCGGCGACCTCACCCAGGCGCAGTTCTCCATCGCCGGGCGCACCGGTCGCGAGACGATCCTGCGCCGCGCGATGCGCGAGATCGACGGCTTCGACGTGGTCGTCATCGACACCGCTCCGGAGCTGCAGCTCGCCACCCTGAACGCGCTGGTCGCCGCGTCGCACGTGCTGATGCCGTTCACGCCGGACCCCAAGGCGCTCGAGGGGCTCGAGACCACCTGCGAGGCGGTGTCGGAGATCGCCGCGGCCGAGCTCGGCCACCCCGCGATCCTCGGCTGCGTCCAGGTCGCCTACGACCGCCGCCTGTCGGTCACCGACGACTCGCGCCGCCAGGTCGAGGCGGCCTACGGCCCGCTCCTGCTCGACACCTGCATCCGCGCCAACAGCAGCTTCATCGTCTGCCCGGCGTGGCACCGCGACATCTTCGCGATGGAGCAGAAGGAGCGCGGCAAGAGCCGCGGCTCCGCCGATTTTCGCGCCCTGGCGAGCGAGGTCGCCGCGCGGCTCCCGCTGCCCGCGGCGCGCCCCGCCCGGGCCGCCGAGCAAGGGGTCGCGGCGGCGTAGCGAGCCGCGGCGCAGACACAAGGAGGAACGTCATGGCCAAGCTCCCCACCCAGTTCGTGAAGGCGCCGGCCGGAAGCCCGGCCCCGCGCCGGCGCAGCAAGAAGACCAGCCTGCTCGACCCCGAGGCCGCCCGCGCCATGCTGCGCGAGGTGCTGGTCCGGCTGACCGAGTCGGAGCACCGGCAGCTCGAGGACGCGCGCACCGAGCTGGCCCGCGCCGGCGAGGAGGTCACCATCGAGCAGATGATCCACCGGGTCATCGCCGAGTGGAGCGCTCGCCTGGCCGAGGCCCGCCGTCCGGTCGCGGTCCCGGTCGAGGGGATTCTCACCCAGCTGCGCCGCATGGCCAGCTCGCCGCTGCGCACCTGGCGCGACCTGGGCGCCGCCGCGCTGCGCCGGCTGTCCGGCCTCGGCGCCGCCGACCCGGCCTGACGCGGCGCCGGTCCGCTGCGGCACGGCAGCACGGCGCCGCGCATCGACATCGGGCATCATCGACGGAGAGGCCGCGATGTCCGCCGTCCGCACCGCACTCCCACGCGCCGTCATCGCGCTCGGCGCGGTCAGCCTGCTGACCGACGTCTCGACCGAGATGATCTACCCGCTGCTGCCGGTCTTCGTGGCCGGCGCGGTCGGCGGCGGCGCGCTGTCGCTCGGCCTCATCGAGGGCGTGGCCGAGTCGACCGCGTCGCTGGTCAAGCTCGCGTCCGGCGCGCTGTCCGACCGGATGCCGCGCCGCAAGCCGCTGCTGGTGATCGGCTACGGCCTGGCCGGCCTGGCCCGCCCGCTCATCGGCCTGGCCCGGATCTGGCCGGTGGTGCTGCTCCTCCGCTTCGCCGATCGGATCGGCAAGGGCCTGCGCGGCCCGCCGCGCGACGCGCTCATCGCCGACGCGGTGTCGGAGGACGCGCGCGGCCGCGCGTTCGGCCTGCACCAGGCCATGGACCACGCCGGCGCGGTCATCGGCCCGCTGTGCGCGGCCGGCCTGCTCGCCCTCGGCATGGAGATGCGCGGCGTGTTCCTGGCCGCGGCGGTCCCGGCGGCCGCGGTGATGATCGTGCTGTGGATCGCGGTGAAGGAGTCGCCGCGCGCGCTGCCGGTGGCCACGTCGCCGTCGGCCGCGCCGCCGTCGGCCGCGAAGCCGGTGGCCGCGCCGCTCGGCGCCGACTTTCGCCGCCTGGTCGCGGCCGTGGTCCTCTTCACCCTCGGCAACTCGACCGATGCGTTCCTGCTGCTTCGCCTCAACCAGGCCGGCCTCGGCGCCGAGCTGCTCGCGTTGCTGTGGTCGGCCCACCACGTGATCAAGATGGCCGCCTCGTACCTGGGCGGTCGCGCGTCGGACCGGTGGAGCCGCCGGCCCCTCCTGATCGCGGCCTGGCTCATGTACGGCGCGGTCTACCTGCTCTTCGCGCTGCTGTCGTCGCGGACCGCGCTCGTGGCCACGTTTCTGGCCTACGGGCTGACCCTGGGCCTGGCCGAGCCGGTCGAGAAGGCCTGGACCACCGACCTGGTGCCGCGCGAGCGGCGCGGCGCCGCGTTCGGCTGGCTGGCCGGCGCGACCGGCCTGGTCGCGCTGCCCGCCAGCCTGCTCTTCGGGCTGGTCTGGCGCTGGCAGGGCCACGCCGCCGCGTTCGGGCTGGGCGCGGGCCTGGCCGCCGCCGCGGCGCTCGCGCTTTGCCGGGTCGGCCGCGCCGAGTAGAATCCGCGCGTGGGACAGGCGCGCATCGATCTGGTGTTGACGGTGATCGGGTCCGACCGGCCGGGGCTGGTCGAGCTGCTTTCGAAGACGGTGACCGGGCACGGGGGCAACTGGGAGTCGAGCAGGATGGCGCGCATGGCCGGGCGCTTCGCCGGCATCCTCCAGGTCTCGGCGGCGCCCGCGGACGCCGATCGCCTGGCCGCCGCGCTGGGCGCGCTCGAGGGGCTGCGAGTCGTGGTCGAGCGCGCGACCGCGGCCGGCGCCGCGCCCAGCCCGACCCGGCTCCTCCGCGTCGAGCTGGTCGGCAACGATCGACCGGGGCTCATCCGCGATGTCTCCTCGGCGCTGGCCGACCGCGGCATCAACGTGGAGGAGCTGGCCACCGAGGTCGGCGACGCGCCGATGGCGGGAGGCATGCTGCTGAAGGTCACCGCCCAGGTGCGGGCGCCGCGCGACGTCTCGGCCGAGGCGCTGCGCCAGGTGCTCGAGGCGCGCGCCACCGACTTCATGGTCGAGGTCGGCCTCGCCGCCGAACCGGACGAGCGCGGCTGAACCGACCGCTGGCTGAACCTGACCTGGTCGCCTGACCTCCTGAATCTCCGGATCTGGATCCAAGGAGGGATCGCGGCCTCCCGCCCGGCCTGCGTAAGCGCTGCCGGCGCGCGGCCGTTCAAGCCCCTGATCGCGGGTGCGCGTCCTCCGAAATTGTCGGAGTGGGCTCGATCGCTCGGTAATTAAGCGGAATACGAGAGCTATTTCGACTTCTGGCCGAACCGATCGACAAACCCGACCCGTTTCTCTACCCTGCCGCCGGGCACACTTACGCACTTCCACGCCTCTGGAAAAACAAGGAAACGACCATGCAGCGAAAGACACTCCTGGTTCCCTTCCTCGGCGCCTCGCTCGCCGCCGCCCTCGCGGCCTGCGGCTCCGACAGCAAGGCGTCCCAGACCACGACTCCCGTGGCCGAGGCGCCGGCCACGCCCCCCGCGGCCGAGCCGACCCCACCCCCGGCCGAGCCGGTCAAGCCGCCGGAGCCGCCCGCGCCCACCTACCTGCCGGGCAAGTTCGTCTGGTTCGAGCTGCGCAGCACCGACGTCGAGAAGTCCAAGGCGTTCTACGGCCAGCTGCTCGGCTGGCAGATCGACACCCAGGAGATGTCGGGCGCCAAGTTCGAGATGGTGAAGGTCGGCGAGAAGGGCGTGGCCATCATCTCGGCCGCCGAGGGCAAGGCCAAGAGCCACTGGGTGCCCTTCGTGTCGGTGAATGATGTGGACGCCACCGCCAAGACGGTCGAGGAGCAGAAGGGCAAGGTGGTGACCCCCGCCGCCGACATCCCGAGCATCGGCCGCTACGCGATCGTGGCCGATCCGAACGGGGCCGAGTTCGCCCTGTTCAAGGGCGCCAACGGTGACGAGGCGGATCCCACGATGCCGGCCGCCGGCACGTTCGTGTGGAACGAGTACCTGACCAAGAACAAGAAGCAGCACGCGGCCGCGCTCGCCTTCTACCCGGCCGCGATCGGGTTCACCGCCCAGCAGATGCCGATGGGCGAGGGCAAGAAGAAGATGAACTACGACATGCTGATGGCGAGCAACCCGGGCGGCCAGGTCGTGCCGCGCGGGGGCGTGGCGGCGGCCAAGCCGGCCAGCCTGGGCGGCCAGTGGCTGCCGTGGGTGATGGTCGACGACGTCGACGCGGTGCTCGCCAACGTGAAGACGTTGAAGGGCAAGGTCCTGGTCAAGCCGCACGACATCCCGATGGTGGGACGCGCCGCGATCGTCGCCGATGGCGCGGGCGCGCCGCTCGGCCTGATCAAGCCGGCGATGCAGGCCCAGCCGGCCGCGCAGCCGGGGGCCGATCCCGCCGCGCAGCCGGGCGCCGCGCCCGCCGATCCCGCCGCGCAGCCGCCGGCCGCCCAGCCGCCGGCCGCCCAGCCCGAGAGCGGCGCCAAGAAGAACTGAGGATGTGACCGACGCGCGGGGAAGAGGGAGCAGCGGTCGGGCTCCTCCTCGCGCGAACCCCGCAAGGGGTCGCCCCGGGTCGCTGCTGCGGCCCGGGGCTTTCTTTTTGCGGTGGCTCGACGCACCCTCGACGGCCATGTCGGGTTCGCTCTCGGATCGCGCGCTGGTGGTGGATGCCTCCGCCCACGGGCAGGCGCTGTCCAGCTACCTGCGCGGCGCGCTCGGCCGACCGTGGGCCGAGATCCGCCGCCTGGTCGAGACCGGCAAGGTGTTCGTCGACGGTCGGCGCGCCGAGCGGGCCAGCCAGCCGGTCGCCACCGGCCAGCGGGTCGAGCTGCGCATGGCGTCGCCGCGCCCGCGCGATCCGCGCACCGAGGTGCGCATCGCGCACGAGGACCCTCAGGTGGTGGTGATCGACAAGCCGCCCGGCGTCTCGACGGTGCCGTACGAGACCCGCGAGCGCGGCACCGCGATGGACCTCCTGCGCGACGCGTGGCGCCGCCAGGGCCGCGCGGCCACCAGCATCGCGCTCCACGTCGTGCACCGGATCGACAAGGACACCTCCGGGCTGGTGGTGTTCGCCAAGACCAAGCGGGCCGAGATCGGGCTGGGCGCGCAGTTCCGCGCCCACACGGTGGACCGCGAGTACCTGTGCCTGGCCCACGGCGACGTGCGCTTCACCCGGGTGGAGTCGTTCCTCATGCGCGACCGGGGCGACGGCCTGCGCGGCTCGTCGCCGGAAGGGCGCGGCAAGCGCGCGGTCACTCACGTCCAGGTGGTCGAGCAGTACGGGCTGGCCACGCTGTGCCGGGTGCGCCTGGAGACCGGCAAGACCCACCAGATCCGCATCCACTTCGCGGAGCGCGGCCACCCGCTGGTCGGCGAGACGGTCTACATCCGCGATCTCGTCCGCGCCGGCGCGCGCCCGATCGACTCCGAGCGCCTGATGCTGCACGCCGAGCTGCTCGGCTTCGCGCATCCGACCACCGGGGCGTGGCTCTCGTTCGACAGCCCGGCCCACGACCTCGCGCCGGCGGTGATCGATCGGATCCTGCAGGCCGCCCGGCGCGCGCCGCGCCCCTGAGGGCGTGGTTTTGGTAGCATGGCGTCCGTGACGCGCGGCTCTCGTCTTCGTCGGTGCGCCGTGCTGGTGCTCGCGCTGGCGTGCGCGACCGGCCGCCTGACGGTGGCGCGGGCGCAGGGGCAGGGCGACGCCGGCGCGGCCCAGCGGCGGCGCCAGGCCAGCGAGCACGTCAAGCGCGGTGACGAGTTCAAGGACGGCGGCGACTACGAGGCGGCGGCGCGCGAGTACCAGCAGGCGTACGCGCTGGTCCCTCACCCGGTCCTGTTCTTCAACCTGGCCCAGGTCTACCGGCTGAAGGGCGACCGCGAGCAGGCGCTCGAGTACTACGAGCGCTACCTGGCCGGCGACCCGGATGGGCGGGCCTCGGGGCAGGCGCGCCACTTCGCGGCCCAGCTGCGCGCGGAGATCGAGCGCGAGCGCCAGGCCGCCCGCGAGCAGCGCCGCCAGGGCGCGCGGCACGCGCCGCCCACCGCCGGGGTGGACGCGCGGGTCGACACCCACGGCGAGGACGACCGCGGCGCGGCCGGGCGCGGCCTCCGGGTGGGCGGGCTGGTGCTGGCCGGCGCCGGGGTGGCCAGCCTCGGTGTGGGTGTCGTGTTCGGGCTGCGCGCGCGCCGGATCAGCGACGACATCGACGGCCACGACGAGGGCGCGTGGCCCGACGACCTCCTGCGCAGCCAGGCCGAGGGCGCGCAGGCGGAGCAGAACATGTTCATCCTGACCGCGTCCGGGGTCGCTGCGGTGGCGGCAGGCGGGCTGCTCTACTACATGGGACATCGGGCGCGCCGGGACGCGGAGGAGCGCGCGCTGACGGTGACGCCGGTCGCTGGCGAGCAGATCGGTCTGGCGGTTTTCGGGCGGTTCTGAGGGTCCTGGGCCCTCGGCGGCCCCGCCGTGGATCACCCGGTGGGGCCCGGCTCCCCAGGCGGTCCGCCGATCGCGGGGCCCGGAAGCAAAGCGGTCGGTTGTATGATCCGGCGGAGTTCCCCCCGGGACCACAAGGCCCGGGGTCCCGCACCGACGCCCCGCTGGACCGTGTCTCGCCCGATCCTCACCGCCGCTCTCCTCGCCGCGCTCGCGACCGCCGCGCGGCCGAGCAGCGCGCGCGCCGAGCCCGCGGGCACTCGCTCGGTGCTGGTCGAGATCGAGCCCGATCCGGCGCGGTCGGCGCCGTCGCTGCGCGCCGACCAGCCGTTCACCGTCTTTCTCAACACCCAGGGCGGCATCTACACGCCGGGCGAGCCGAACGACTCGCGCGAGAACGTGACCAGCGTGCCGGACCTGCCGGCCGACATCCCGGCCTGGCCCGGCAGCGAGGAGGAGCGCGCCGCGCTGCGCACCTGCGTGGCCGAGCTGTTCGGGCCGTTCGGGGTCGTCGTCACCGACGAGGATCCGGGCGACGTCCCCCACCTCGAGGCGGTGATAGGCGGCGATCCGTCGCAGCTGCAGCTCATGGCCAACGTGGCCGGCGTGTCGCCGTTTCTGACCAACTGCGGCGTCATCGACGACTCGATCGTGTTCGTGTTTCCGTCGGTGGTGGGCGCCGACCCGCGCCGGCTGTGCGAGACCGTGGCCCAGGAGGTCGCCCACTCGTTCGGGCTCGACCACGAGTACCTGTGCCAGGATCCGATGACGTACCTGACCGGGTGCGGCGACAAGTCGTTCCTGTTCCAGGACTCGGTGTGCGGCGAGTTCGAGCAGCGCGAATGCAAGTGCGGCCGATCGCAGAACTCGGCCCAGCTGCTGCTCGAGCGGGTCGGGCGCGGCGAGCAGCCCGGCGTGTGGCTGAACCAGCCCTCGTCCGGCGACCAGCTGGCCGCGGGGTTCCCGGTCCAGGCGGTGCTGACCCGGGCGCCGGTGTCGCTCGATCTCTACGTCGACGGGATCCTGGCCGACAGCGCCTCTCCGTCGGACAGCGGCGACCCGTACCAGTTCGTCGACTTCGACACCGAAGACACGCTGCGCTCGGGCACCCATCAGGTCGAGCTGGTGGCGCGCTACGGCGGCGGGGACCGCAAGGTCAAGGCGCTGGTCGAGGTCGAGGGCGCGCCGGGCGAGGAGGTGGTGTCGGAGGGGTGCGCTGCGGGCGGAGGCCGCGACGGCGGCGCGCTGGCCGGCCTGGTGGTGCTGGCGATCGCGCTGGCCTGTCGCCGGCGGCGCGGGCTGGTCGCGATCGGCCTGGCGGCGCTCGCCGCCGCGCCGGCCGGCTGCTACACGAGCGTGTTCGGCTCGCCGACCGACGACATCGAGTCCGGCTGCCCGGGCGCCGGCGAGGTGAGCCCGGCCATCGGCGTCCTGTGGACCCCGCAGGGCGGGACGTGCACCGCGACCCTGGTCAGCGCGTACGGGCTCATCACCGCGGCGCACTGCGTGGCGGACGCGGTGGCCGACGACGAGCCGATCGTGGTCGTGCTGGGCGGGCGGCAGTACATCGCGGGGGCGGCCGAGGTCTATCCGGAATGGGCCCCGGGCGCGCCGGTCGACGACGTCGCGGCGCTGGCGGTGACCCGGCAGGTCGAGGGGGTGACGCCGCTCCCGCTCGACGCCGACGAGCCGACCTTCGGCCAGGAGTTCACCTTGATCGGCCACGGCGAGTGGGCGCCGGACGAGGTGCGCGACGCCGAGCGGCAGGCCCAGGTCGGCGCGGTCAATGACGTGCAGGCGCGCTCGTTCTCGTACCAGGAGGAGGTCGACGACGGCTGCCTGGAGGGCCGCGGCGGCGGTCCGGTCCTCGACCGCGACTCCGGCCAGCTGCTCGGGCTGCACGGCGAGGACCGCGCCGTCATGCGGGTGGATCAGTACGCCTGCTGGCTGGCGTGCGGCGCGGCGCCCGAGGCGCTGCCGGGCGGGCTCGGCGAGTGCGACTGCACGCGCGCCGACTCGCGGCCGTGCGGCGAGTGCGGGGCCGAGTTCCTCGACTTCGGGTCCCGCACCTGGTCGGCGTGCGAGCCGGCCGAGGACCTGCACCCGTGCGAGAGCGGGCAGACCTGCGACCCCAGCGGCGCGTGCGTGCCCTAGTGCACCGCGGCCGAAGTGACATCAACGATCCGGTGCGCCTCACCGCCGATCGCTGCGTTGCAACTCCTCGAGCTACAGCGAGTAGCCCATCGTCGTCGCGCCTTGCGCTCGACGGCGATCCACACCGCCTCGTTGATGTCACTTCGGCCGCGGTGCACTAGTCGTAGGCTGGTCGCCGCGCGCGCGTCACTCGGTCTCGGCGCGCGGATTGATGCCGAGCGCGCGCATCTTCTTGTACAGGTGCGAGCGCTCGAGCTGCAGCTCCTTGGCGGTGTTGGAGATGTGGTGCTCGTTGGCGCCGAGGGCGTCGAGGATGATGTCCCGCTCGGCCGCGGCGACCAGATCCTTCAGCGCGGTCCCGCGCCGGTACGAGCCGCGCGCCGGCTTGACCCCGGGCAGCGCGTCCTCCACGTCGGCCTCGCCGATGAGCTCGCTGTCCCCGGTCAGGATGACCAGCCGCTCGATCAGGTTCTTGAGCTCGCGCACGTTGCCAGGCCAGTCGTACTGCATGAGCATGGTGACCGCGCCGGGCGCCATTCGCTTCTCGCGGCGGTCGTCCACCCGGCACACGTAGGCCAGGAAGTGCTCGATGAGCCCGGGCACGTCCTCGCGCCGCTCGCGCAGCGGGGCCAGCTCGAGCGGGACCACGTTGAGCCGGTAGTACAGGTCCTCGCGGAACCGGCCGGACGAGATCTCCTCGGGCAGGTCCTTGTTCGTCGCGGCGATGACCCGCACGTCGGTCTTGATGGTCTGGTCGCCGCCGACCCGCTCGAACTCTCCCTCCTGCAGGACGCGCAGCACCTTGGCCTGCGCGCTCGGGTTCATGTCGCCGACCTCGTCGAGGAACAGCGTCCCGCCGTCGGCCAGCTCGAACTTGCCGCGGCGCTGCTGGGTCGCGCCGGTGAAGGCGCCCTTCTCGTGGCCGAACAGCTCGCTCTCGATGAGCTCGGCCGGGATCGCCGCGCAGTTGAGCTTGATGAAGGCCTCGCCGACCCGCTTGGAGTTGTCGTGGATCGCGCGCGCGACCAGCTCCTTGCCGGTCCCGTTCTCGCCGGTGATGAGGACGCGGCCGCTGGTCGGCGCAGTCTTGGTGATCTTGTCGAAGATGACCCGCATGACCGGGCTCGACCCGACCATGGCGAAGAGCCCCCCCGCCTGGGCCGACAGCCGCTGGTTCTCGCGCCGGAGGCCGGCGTAGGCCAGCGTGTTCTGCACGGTCAAGAGCAGCTTGTCCGACGACAGCGGCTTCTCGACGAAGTCGTGGGCGCCGAGCTTGGTGGCCCGCACGGCGGTCTCGATGGTGGCGTTGCCCGACATCATCACCACCGACACGTCCGGGTGCTTCTCGCGCACCCGGGCCAGCACGTCCAGCCCGTTCATCTCCGGCATCATCACGTCGAGCAGGACCATGTCGATGTCGCGCTCGGCCAGCTTGGCCAGGCCGATGCTCCCGGACCCGGCCACCTCCACCCCGTACCCCTCCAGCTCGAGCGCGCGGCGCAGAGAGCTGAGGATGTTGGGCTCGTCGTCGATGACGAGGAGCGTCGAGCGCGGCATCGGCGAAAACATAGCATCGGCCTCCCGGGTTGACTACGCGGCCCTCGGGGGAATAGGGTCGCGCCGACATGCGCATGCGCGGATCCTCGGAGTGACAATGAGACGACGCTGCACGAACGCCCTCCAGGCCACCATCGCCGCCGCCGTCGCCCTGTCGGCGAGCGGATGCTTCGCCTTCACCACCAAGAAAGAGGGCCGCGACCTCCGCCGCGACGTGAACCACATCGAGGCGTCGCTGCCCAAGCTCCAGCACGTGCTGGACCAGGCGACCAGCCTGCTCACCCGCAACAGCGCCGACCTCGGTGCCGAGGTGAACACGCTGGGCGAGGAGCAGAAGAAGCTGACCGGCCTGGTCATGGAGGCGTCGCGCTACGCCGAGGAGGTGCGCGACGAGAGCAAGCGGCAGGAGCAGCGCATCGCCGACCTCGAGAAGCGAATCGCCGACCTCGAGGGCAAGGCCGAGGTCAGCAACAAGAGCGCGCCCCAGCTGTGGGAGGAAGGGATGTCGGCGCTGCAGGCCAAGAACTACGAGCAGGCGCGCTCGTCGTTCCGCAGCCTGCTCGTCAAGTACCCGACCAACGACAAGGCCGACGACGCGCAGCTCCAGCGCGGCGAGTCGTACTTCAAGGAGCGCAAGTATCAGGAGTCGCTCGGCGAGTATCAGCGTGTGTTCGAGAAGTACCCGGACAGCTCGCTGGCCGACGACGCCGCGTTCCGCGCCGGCGAGGCGGCCGAGGAGCTGAAGTGGTGCACCGATGCGCGCGCCTACTACGGCCTTCTCATCAAGAAGTGGCCGCGCTCGGACCTGGCCAAGAAGGCCAGGTCGCACGACGCGGCGCTGAAGAAGAGCGCCGACAACCGCAAGAAGTGTCAGAGCTGAGCTGGCGGGTCAGCCGGCCGCCCCGTCGCTCGCAGCGGGCTCTTCGAACGCCTCCGCGATCTGCCGTCCGGCGGCAGCCGGATCAGCCGCCCGGTTCACCGACGAGATCGCGCACGCCGCCCACGCCCCCGCCGCGGCCAGCTTGACGGCCCGCGCCGGCGTGACCCCGCCGATCGCCACGATCGGCACCGCGCCGGCGACGCGCACCGCCTCGACCAGCCCGGCCACGCCCTGCACCGGATCCGGATCGACCTTGGTGGAGGTCGCGAACACCGGTCCGAACCCCAGGTAGTCGGCCCCGCCGGCCACCGCCGCCTCGACCTGGCCGCGGTGGTGAGTCGAGATCCCGATGCGCAGCGGCGCGCCGCCACGCGCTGCCACCGCTCGCCGCGCGTCGGCCAGCCCAAGATCGTCCTGACCCAGGTGCACCGCGTCGGCCCGCGCCTCCAGCGCCGCCTCGATGTCGTCGTTCACGACCAGGAGCGCGCCTCGCTCGTCGCACAGCCGCCGCGCCCACCCCGCCACCCGCACCAGCTCCTGCCGCGACGCACCCTTGAGCCGCACTTGCAGCACATGTGCCGCCTCCAGCAGCGAGCCGGCCAGGGCGGGATCGTCCCGGTCGAGGACCGCGTAAAAGCCGCGCAGCTTGCCACGCCATTCCATCAGCTAAGCTCCTCTGCAGTATGGCCGAGCCCGACGCCGAGCAGCCGCTCTTCAGCCTGCGCTCCGAGTACCAGCCGACCGGCGACCAGCCCGAGGCGATCCGCCAGCTGATCGAGGGCATGCGCCGCGGCGACCGCTTCCAGACCCTGCTCGGCATCACCGGCTCCGGCAAGACCTTCACCGTCGCCAACGTCATCGCCGAGCTCGACCGGCCGGCGCTCATCATGGCCCACAACAAGACGCTCGCCGCCCAGCTCTATGGCGAGCTGAAGCAGCTCTTTCCGGACAACGCGGTCCACTACTTCGTCAGCTACTACGACTACTACCAGCCCGAGGCCTACGTCGCGACCTCGGACACCTACATCGAGAAGGACTCGCTGGTCAACGAGGAGATCGACCGCATGCGCCATGCGGCGACCTACGCGCTCCTGTCGCGGCGCGACGTCATCATCGTGGCCTCGGTGTCGTGCATCTACGGCATCGGCGCGCGAGAGCTCTACTCGCAGATGACCTGCGAGCTGGCGGTCGGGACCTCGCGCCGGCGCGACGACGTCCTCCGCCGCCTGGTCGAGATGCAGTACGAGCGCAACGACGTCGATTTCCACCGCGGCACCTTCCGGGTGCGCGGCGACACGGTCGAGGTCTTCCCGGCCTACGAGGCCGACACCGCGGTCCGCGTCGAGTGGTGGGGCGACGAGATCGAGTCGATGGCCGAGATCGATCCCCTGCGCGGCAAGGTCAAGCGCTCCATCGAGCAGTCCACCATCTTCCCCGCCTCGCACTACGTGACGCCGGCCGACCATCTGCGCCGCGCGGTCGAGGGCATCAAGGTGGAGCTGAAAGATCGCCTGGCCGAGCTGACCGCCGGCAACCGCCTGGTCGAGCGCCAGCGCCTCGAGCAGCGCACCCTCTACGACATCGAGTGCCTGGAGCAGATGGGCTTCTGCTCCGGCATCGAGAACTACTCGCGCCACCTGTCCGGGCGCAAGGCGGGCGAGCCGGCCCCGACGCTCATCGACTACTTCCCCGACGACAAGCTGATCTTCGTCGACGAGTCGCACCAGACCATCCCGCAGATCCAGTCGATGTACCGAGGCGACCGCTCGCGCAAGGAGAACCTGGTCGAGTACGGCTTCCGCTTGCCCAGCGCGCTCGACAACCGGCCGCTCCGCTTCGACGAATGGGAGTCGCGCGTGCAGCAGCTGGTGTTCGTCTCCGCCACCCCGGCCGAGTACGAGATGGAGCAGTCGCACGGCGTCATCGTCGAGCAGATCCTGCGCCCGACCGGCCTGCTCGACCCCAAGATCGAGGTCCGCCCGGTCGGCAACCAGGTCGACGACCTGCTCGGCGAGCTGCGCATCCGGATCGATCGGCGCGAGCGAGTCCTGGTCACCACCTTGACCAAGCGCATGGCCGAGGACCTGACCGAGTACTACGCGGATCTCGAGGTCAAGGTCCGCTATCTCCACTCCGACATCGACACGCTCGAGCGCATCCAGCTCATCCGCGACCTGCGCAAGGGCGAGTTCGACGTCATGGTCGGCATCAACCTCCTGCGCGAGGGTCTCGACATCCCCGAGGTGTCTCTGGTGGCCGTGCTCGACGCCGACAAGGAGGGCTTCCTCCGCTCGGCGCGCTCGCTCATCCAGACCATCGGCCGCGCGGCCCGCAACGTGGACGGCACCGTCATCCTCTACGCCGACCGGGTGACCAACTCGATGCGCGCCGCGATCGACGAGACCGAGCGCCGACGCATCACCCAGGCCGAGCACAACCTCCTGCACGGCATCACGCCGCGCTCGGTGCGCAGCTCGATCCTCGACCTTCAGCCCGGGGCCGGGCCGGACTTCCTCGACGCCAGCAACCTGGCCGATCGGGCCAGCCAGCTGGCCATCCACGACCGCACCGAGGTCGTCGAGATGGCCCGCCGCATCCGCGCGGAGATGCGCGAGGCGGCCGGGCAGCTCGAGTTCGAGCGCGCCGCCCAGCTGCGCGACAAGGCGCGCGAGCTGGAGGAGCTGGCCATCGAGCTCGGCTAGCGGCTCGGGCGAGCCAGGTCGCCGTCAGCGCCGGTGGTAGAGCATCCGCCAGATCGGCAGCCCGTCCTCCTCGCAGTGCTGCTCGCGCCACGAGCGCGCGCCGAACGGGTTGGGCCCGCGCCAGAACGACCACGGGCCGGCCGCGTTGACCAGCTCGTCGTCGAGCCCGTCGAGCACCGCCATCGCGTCGAGCGCGATTCCCCAGACATCGGTCTGGAACAGGAGCTGTCCGCCTGGCTCGAGCGCCGCGTGGATCGCCAGCGCCAGCTCGCGGTCGAGCAGCCGGCGCTTGTGGTGGCGGCGCTTGAACCACGGGTCGGGAAAGTTGATGAACACCCGGGCCGCCCGCCCCGGCGCGAACAGCTGGGCCAGGTGCAGGTTGGCGTGCGCGAACACACCCGCCACCGGCTGCTGCTCGTCGCGCGCGCGTCGGTTGACGTCGTCGATGAGCTGGTTGCGGATGTCGATGCCGACGTAGAACCGGTCCGGCTCCAGCCGGGCCCGCTCGAACAGAAACTGCGCGTCGGCGCATCCGATCTCGATCTCGAGCACCCGACCCGTCGGGATCTCCGGCGGGCGCGCGCGCCGACGCGTGAAGCCGAGCCCGAGCGGGTTGACGTGCTGACGCCGACGCAAGCCCGCCCCGCTCAGCCGCGCTCGCCGGGGTCGGGCACGCTCACCGCGTCGAGCGCGAGGAACCCGAACTCCCTGACGTTCCGCGGCGAGGCCAGCTCGGCCAGCTCCGCGCGACCGACCCAGCGGTACTCGGTGAACTCGTGGTTGGGCACGACCTCGGTGCTCGCATCGGCGTCCGCGCCCGGGCCACCCACGTCGGCCACGAACACGAAGTTCATGTGCAGGCCCTTGGATCCCGCCTGGTGCTCCTCGTACCCGAGGAAGCCGGCCGGCACACCGTCGCACGCTCCCCGCAGCCGTGAGAACCGTCCCTCGAGCCCGCTCTCTTCGCGCAGCTCGCGCGCGGCCGCCTCGAGCGGCGTCTCGTCCGCCTCGATCTCTCCGCCGACCGGCAGCCACGTCTCCAGTCGACGGTGATGGATGACGAGCACCTGCCCGTCCTCGCCGCCGCGCCGGGCATAGACCGCGACCGAGAACGCGCGCCGCATCGCCGGGCGGCACGATATAAGATCCCCGCAGTGAAGACAAAGCCGAACGCGCGCCCGGGTCCGACCCGGGACGAGCGTCGCCAGTCGCTTCTCGACGCCGCCCGGTTGCTGTTCGCCGAGAAGGGCTACCACGACACGACGGTGGATGACGTCACCCGCACCGCGAACGTGGCCAAGGGAACCTTCTACCTCTACTTCTCCGAGAAGCGCGAGATCTACTACGAGGTCATCCGCGTGTTCCTCGAGTGGGTCAAGGAGGCCGGCGTCATCTTCGATTCGCCGACCGCGTCCCCGGCCGCCTTCGTCGAGCAGACCCGCACCAACGCGCGCAACCTCATCCGCGTCCTGACCGAGAACCGCCAGCTGACCCGCATGGCCTACGGCGAGGCGGCCGGCCTCGACGCCCGCCTGACCGAGCTGTGGCGCCAGTTCTACCGCGAGATCGCCGAGGTCCAGGCCGGCAACCTGACGCTCGCGATGAAGCTCGGCGTGATCCGACGGTGCCACCCGCTCCTCCAGGCCTACGTGCACATCGGCATGGTCGAGCGCGTGATGCTCGAGCTGCTCGAGCACCCGCAGGACTTCCCGCCGATCGACCAGCTGGTCGACGAGATGCTGCGCATCGGCTACGAGGGCATCCGCGGCCCCAACGGCCCGATGTGGGCCGTCATGTTCCCCGGCCAGCCCGGCGACTGAACCGGCCAGCCAGCGGCGGCCGGCGCGGCGCTACTTCGGGACCTTCTCCCAGTCGGCCAGGAACTTGGCCAGCCCGGAGTCGGTCAGCGGATGGCGGGTCAGCTGGAGCAGCACCGACAGCGGACAGGTCGCCACGTGCGCGCCCAGCTTGGCCGCCTCCAGCACGTGGATCGGGTGCCGCACCGAGGCGACCAGGACCTGGGTGTCGAAGCCGTAGTTCTCGTAGATCTCGAGGATGTCGGCGACCACGGTCATCCCGTCGGACGAGACATCGTCGAGCCGCCCGACGAACGGCGAGATGTAGCTCGCCCCGGCCTTGGCCGCGAGCAGGGCCTGGTTGGCGCTGAAGCACAGCGTCACGTTGGTGCGGATGCCCTCCTCGGTGCAGATCTTGACCGCCTTCAACCCCTCGGCGAGGAGCGGGATCTTCACCACGATGTTGGGGCGCAGCGCGGCCAGCTCGCGCGCCTCCTTCATCATCCCGTCCACCGCGGTCGACACCACCTCGGCCGAGACCGGCCCGCGCACGATGTCGCAGATCTCGACCAGAGCGTCGCGAAACTTGCGTCCGGTCTTGGCGACCAGCGACGGGTTGGTGGTGACGCCGTCGATGATCCCCATCGACGCGGCTTCCTTGATCTCGCCGATATCGGCCGAATCGATGAAAAACTTCATTCGGAACCAGCCTCTCGCCCCGGGTGGTCGCCGGTCGGGCGCGCCGCCGCCTCGCCCCGATCGCGCCGGTTGACCCCCTGGGCTTCCGTGGGCCCTGCTGCTGGCCCCGTCTCCGCCGCCGGTTGCGCTGCCAGCCGCTCCATCTCGTGTCGGAGCTCGGCCAGCTCTCGCTCCATTGCAGCGAGCCGCTCGCGAGCCGCCCTGGTCGCCTGGACGAGGCGGCTCAGATTGCGTTCCAGCTCGCCCGGTTTCACAACGGGACTCTACGCGGCACCCTCTGGGCAGTCAATCGATGGCACCGACGCGGCTCCGCGGGTACCCTCGCCGCGCATTCACTCATGAGCGATTCCGAACTGCCTCCCCCGCGCGTCGCCGTCGGCTGCGCCGAGCTGCCGCCCGGCATGAGCCGCGCCGCCTACTTCAAGAAGCTGACGCTGCTCGAGATGCGACTGCCCGGCGACAGCGCGCCGGCCGCGCGGGTCGCCGAGCGATGGGCCGCGGAGCTCGGAGACCGCGGTCAGCTCTCGCTGGTCGCGCCGCGCTGGATGGCCGCGTGTCACCGGCCCGAAGCGCGCTCGCCGGCCGAGATCGACGCCGCGGTCGCCGACCTCGCCGCAACCGCGACTCGCGCGCGCGCCGCCGCGGTCGTGTTCGCCACCCCACCGGATCTGTCGCCGTCGACCGCGCATCGCGACGCGCTCCGCCGCTTCTTCACCGACGTGGCCAGCAGCGAGCGCTTCGCCGGCGCGGCGCGCATCTGGCAACCGGACGGGCTGTGGCGCCCGATCGTCGCCGCCGCGTTCGCCGCCGAGCTCGGTGTGGCGGCCGCGGTCGACCCACTCGCGCCGGATCCGCTCGAGGAGGGCCTCCCCGACGCGCCCGATGGCGTCGCCTACGCCCGGGTGACCGGCCTCGGCCGACCCGGGCGCCCGCTCGGCGTCGACGATCTGTCCCAGCTCCTCGAGTGGGCGGAGCCGAGCGAGCGGGCCTTCCTCGTCTTCGCGACCACAGCCCGCTACCGGGACGCGCGCGCCCTGGCGCGCGCCCTCGACTGATTCCCGATCAGAAGATGAAGGTCGACTGCGGGATCGGCAGGACCGCGGGCGGCCGGGCGGTCCGCGGCTCGGTCTTCTTCGCAGGCTTGCGGTCCGGCTCGCGCGCGAGCGCGGCGGTCGCCAGCGACGTCGGCGATGACGCCGGTGCGCGCGCGGTCGTCACCCTCGGCGATCGGGACGCGTCGCGCTTCGCGTTGGCCTTGCCGGCGCGTTTCTGCGCGCTCTTGGCCGATCCGCGCGCCGGCTGGCGCTTGGCCGCCGGCTTCTTTCCAACCCGGCTCTTCGCCGGGGACTTGCTCTTCTTGCTCGCAGCCATTTCCCTTGTCCTCCCGAGGCGCTACGCCGTCTCAGAGCACTCCGGAGCCTAGTCGTAGCCCCCGGATGCTGTCAATCGCGTGAGCCCACCGCCAGCTGTTTACAACCGCGAACCCATCCCGTATAAGTAGGGAACATTTCTCAGGTTATCGGACATGGAATTTCAGATCGTTAACACCTCTCCGCTGGCTACCAAGGCGGATCTCCTCGTGGTTTGCACCTTCGGTGATCCCACCAAGGACAGCCTCTTCCAGCTGGTGGATGCGGCGCTCGGCGGCCACCTCACCGAGCGCGCCCGGGCCGAAGAGTTCGCCGGACGGCCCGGCCAGGTCCTGTTCAGCGACCGCCAGGGCGCCGGGGACGCACGCGCGATCTGCTTGGTCGGCGCCGGCGAAGCCAGTGGCTTCGATCCGAGCCGCATCCGCGACGTCACCGCCGCCGGGATCCGCGCTGCGCGTCGCATCGGCGCCAAACGCGTGGTGATGGCGCTGCCGCCGGTGACGGGTCGCCACACCGAGCGCACCGTGCAGGCCGGCGTCGAGGGCGCGCTGCTCGGCAGTTACAAGTTCAGCAAGTACCGGGCGGAGGAGTCGAAGCGGCCGGACCCGGTCGAGACCGTGCTGCTCACGTTCGAGCGCGGCCGCAGCGGCGGCGGCAAGCGCGCCAAGCAGAACGGGGGACACACCCGCGAGCTCAAGGCCGCGCTCGAGCGCGCCCAGGCGGTGGCGCACGCCATCTGCCACGCGCGCGACCTCATCAACGAGCCGGCCGCAGTGATGACGCCGTCGCGCATGGCCGAGGAGGCGCGCGAGGTCGCCCGCAAGCACGACCTGCAGGTGAAGATCCTCGGCCCCAAGGAGTGCGAGAAGCTGGGCATGGGGATGTTCCTCGCCGTCGGGCAGGGCTCCGACGAGGAGCTGCGCTTCATCCACCTCACCTACACGCCCAAGAAGAAGCCCAAGAAGCGGGTCGCGCTCATCGGCAAGGGCGTCACCTTCGACTCGGGCGGCTACTCGCTCAAGCCCTCGGCCGCGATGGAGGACATGAAGATCGACATGTCCGGGGCGGCCGCGGTGGTCGCCGCGATGGCCGCCATCGCCCAGATCGGCTCGCCGTTCGAGGTCCACGCGGTGGCCGCCTGCTGCGAGAACCTCGTCTCCGGTCACGCCTACAAGCTGGGCGACGTGCTCCGCTCGATGGACGGCACCACGGTGGAGATCAACAACACCGACGCGGAGGGGCGGCTGACCCTGGGCGACGCGATCACCTACGTGCGCCAGAAGGTGCAGCCGGATCAGATGATCGACCTCGCCACCCTGACCGGTGCCTGCCAGATCGCGCTCGGGCCGCACATGGCCGGCGTCATGTCGGACGACGAGTCGCTGGCCGAGAGCTGGCTGGCCGCCGCGCGCGCCGCGGGCGAGGAGATGTGGCGCCTGCCGCTCCACTGGCGCCTGCGCGACCAGCTGAAGAGCCCGGTCGCCGATCTGCGCAACACCGGCGAGCGCTACGGCGGCGCGCTGACCGCGGGTCTCTTCCTCAAGCACTTCGCGCGCGACACGCCCTGGCTGCACGTCGATATCGCCGGACCGGCGTCGAACGCGCGCGAGTACGGCGCGGTGCCGCGCGGCGGCACTGGCTTTGCCGTGGCCACGCTGGTCGAGTTCGTGACCCGCCAGAATGGTGGAAAATCATGACGCGCCGCGGCGTCGACTCCCCCGACCACGCCCGAATGGGGTCAAATCCGCCCGATTTCGGATGGTTACATGTGATTGCGGTTTGACAGAACAGAAGTCGCCTGATACACTGGCGCTGAGTATCTCGCTGCCCAATGTTCTGGGCGGCTCTGCCGGCCCGGAGTTTCGCGATGCAGCCCCGATTCCACGTAGGTGACAAGGCGTACTACCCGGTCCACGGGATCGCCGAAGTGGTCGGGCTGGAAAAGCAGCGGATCGGGGATCAGACGACCGCTGTCTACATCCTCAAGATCCTCGACACCGGGATGAAGATCATGATCCCGACCGGGAACGCCACCACGGTGGGGCTGCGCGCGATCATGTCCACCTCGGATGTGGGCGAGGTCTTCCAGGTCCTGCGCTCCAAGGAAGTGTCGACCGACAGCCAGACCTGGAACCGGCGCTACCGCGAGTACATGGACAAGATCAAGACCGGCAGCGCCTACGAGATCGCCGAGGTCCTGCGCGACCTGTATCTCCTGCGCCGCAACAAGGACCTGTCCTTCGGCGAGCGACGCATGATGGAGACGGCGCGCGGCCTGCTCGTCCGCGAGATCGCGCTGGCCAAGCACGAGCCCGAGAGCCAGGTCGAGGCGGAGATCGAGTCCATCTTCCAGGACAAGGCCGCCTAAGTCCCGCCTCTCGCGCGCGCCCGCTCAGAAGCGGACGAAGACCGAACCCCAGGTCAGCCCGGCGCCGAACGCGACCAGGCACACGAGGTCGCCCGGCTTCACCTTGCCGACCGCGATCGCATCCTTCAGGCAGAGCGGGATCGACGCCGCCGTGGTGTTCCCGATCTTCTGGATGTTGTTGTGCATCTTCTCGGGCGGGAGACCGATCATCTTCCCGACCATCTCGTTGATGCGGAGATTGGCCTGGTGCGGGATGACCATGTCGATGTCCTCCAGCTTGAGCTGGTTGGCGATCATCCCCTCCATGATCGCCTGCGGCATGCGGGTGACCGCGTGCCTGAACACCTTCTTGCCGACCATCCGGGGGTGGTGCTTGCCCTCGGCCAGGTCCTCCGGGGTGATGAACGGGTGATACATGCTGCCCGGCTTCTCCACCCAGAGGATCTCCGCGTCGGTCCCATCGGCGTGGAGGTGGGTGGAGAGGATCCGGTGGCTCGGATCCTCCGATGGTCCGACCACCACCGCCCCGGCGCCGTCACCGAACAGAACCGCGACATCGCGGCCGTTGGTCGTGACGTCGAGGCCAGTCGAGTGGATCTCCGACCCGACCACCAGGATGTGGCGATACATGCCCGAGCGGATGAAGTTGTCCGCGATCGACACGCCGTAGATGAAGCCAGTGCACTGCTGGCGGATGTCGAGGATCGCGCACTCCTTGAGGCCGAGCTCGCGCTGGGTGAACACACCCGTCCCCGGGAACATGTGATCCGGCGACAGCGTCGCGTAGACCAGCATGTCGATGTCCTTCGGTTCGACCTGGGCCATCGCCATCGCCTCGCGACAGGCCTTGGCCGCCATCCCCGCGCCGGTCTCGCCCTCGTCGACCCAGTGGCGCTGCTCGATGCCGGTGCGCTCGACGATCCACTCGTTGGTCGTGTCCATCCACTGCGTCATGTCATGGTTGGTCACGACACGCGGAGGCACATAGCCTCCCAGTCCCATGATGCGACTGCGCGGTTGTTCCATGGCCCGACCTCTATCTCCTCGTCAGATGACTGACCGTGAGACGGCTAGATGTCCAGGTTGCGAACGCTGAGCGCGTTGCTCTCGATGAAGTCGCGACGCGGCTCGACCAGATCGCCCATCAGCACGGTGAAGACCTGGTCCGCCTCGACGCTGTCGTCGATCCGGACCTGGAGCAGCGTGCGGCGCTCCGGGTTCATCGTGGTCTCCCACAGCTGCTCGGCGTTCATCTCGCCCAGCCCCTTGTAGCGCTGGATCGAGAGGCCCTTGCGGCCCAGCTCCTCGACCGCGCGCGCCAGCGCCTCGTAGGTGTCGGCCTGCACCGGCTCGCCGTCGCCCGCGAGGATCGTCAGCGGCAGGCTCAGCCGGCGGCCCAGCTGCTGCGACACCGTCCGCAGGTCCTGGAACTCGGGCGACTTCAGGACCTCGAAGCCGATCACCGTCTCGCGCTTGACTCCGGCCCGGCCGCGCGGCGTGCGCACCTGGAACGCGCTGTGCTCCTCGTCGGGCTCGATCTCGAAGCCGGCCTCGCCGAGCTCGCCGTAGCGCGACGCCAGCGCCGGCTTGACCGAGTCGTGGACCAGCGCCTCGAGCCGGGCGCGGTCGGCCAGGATCTCCTCGTCCAGCCCGGCCTCGGCGAACGCCGCGCTGATGCGCGCATCGCCCGACTTGTCGAGCTGCGAGCTCATCTTGCGATAGCGGTTGACCAGGCGGAGGACCTCGCCGAGCGGCTCGCCAGTGACCTCGGCGCCGGTCGACCCGCGCACGATGACCTCGTCGCAGCTCGACTGGATGAAGTACTCCTCGAGCGCACCCTCGTTCTTGAGGTAGAGCTCGGTCTTGCCCTTCTTGACCTTGTAGAGCGGCGGCTGCGCGATGTAGAGGTAGCCGCGCTCGAGCAGCTCCGGGTACTGGCGGAAGAAGAACGTCAGCAGCAGCGTGCGGATGTGGGAACCGTCCACATCCGCGTCCGTCATGATGATGATGCGGTGGTAGCGGAGCTTCTGGACGTCCTTCTCCGGACCGACCCCGCAGCCCATCGCGGTGATGAGCGTCGCGATCTCCTGGGAGGAGAGCATCTTGTCGAAGCGCGCGCGCTCGACGTTCAGGATCTTGCCGCGGAGCGGCAGGATCGCCTGGAAGCGCCGCTCGCGCCCCTGCTTGGCCGAGCCGCCGGCCGACTCACCCTCGACCAGGTAGAGCTCGCAGTGGGCCGGGTCGCGCTCCTGGCAGTCGGCCAGCTTGCCGGGCAGGCTGGACAGCTCGAGCGAGCCCTTGCGCTGCACCATCTCGCGCGCCTTGCGCGCGGCCTCGCGCGCTCGGGCCGCCAGCGCCGCCTTCTGCACGATCCCGCGCGCGTCCTTCGGGTTGCGCTCGAGGTGCTTCTGCAGCATCTCGTTGACGACCGCGGCGACGATGCCGGCCACCTCGGAGGAGACCAGCTTGTCCTTGGGCTGGTTCGAGAACTTCGGATCCGGAACCTTGACCGAGATGACCGCGCATAGCCCCTCGCGCAGATCCTCGCCGGACAGCGTGCCCTTCAGGTCCTTCAGCAGCTTGGACTCGGCCCCGTAGGCGTTGACGGTGCGGGTCAGCGCCGCCCGGAAGCCGGTGAGGTGGGTGCCGCCGTCCTTGTTCTTGATCGTGTTGGTGAAGCAGGTGATCTGCTCGTTGTACGAGTCGGTCCACTGCATCGCGATCTCGACCGAGACGCCCTCGCGCTCGTCGGCGAACGTGATGACCTCGCAGAGCGGCTCCTTGTTGGCGGTCGAGTCGCGAACGAACTGACTGATTCCGCCCTCGTAGTGGAACTCCTGGCGGCGGTCGGTCCGCTCGTCGCGAAGCGCGATGGTGAGCCCGCTGTTGAGGTAGGAGAGCTCGCGCAGGCGCTGCGACAGCGCCTCGAACGACATCTCCACGATCTTGAACACCGCCGGGTCGGGGTGGAACGTGATCTTGGTGCCGCGGCGGTCGGTCACCCCGATTGGCTTGAACTCGGTGGAGGGCGCGCCCCGCCGGTACTCCTGGTAGTAGACCTTGCCCTCGCGGCGGATCTCCAGCTTGAGCCAGTCGCTGAGCGCGTTCACCACCGACACGCCCACGCCGTGGAGCCCACCGGAGACCTTGTAGGAGTCCTGGTTGAACTTGCCGCCCGCGTGGAGGGTGGTCATCACCACCTCGGGGGTCGGGCGCTTCTCGGTCGGGTGGAAATCCGCCGGGATCCCGCGGCCGTTGTCGAGCACGGTCACCGAGTTGTCGATGTGGATGGTGACGTCCACCCGGTCGCAGTAGCCGGCCAGGGCCTCGTCCACCGCGTTGTCGACCACCTCGTGGACCATGTGGTGAAGACCGGAGCCGTCATCGGTGTCGCCGATGTACATGCCCGGCCGCTTTCGAACCGCGTCCAGGCCCTTCAGGACCGTGATGCTGGCGCCGTTGTAGGGGTCGCCGCCGACCGCCGATGTGACGGCTGCCGGAGCGGCTACTGGCTCACCTTTGAGGTCGCTGTCTGGCATAGGAACGAGAGAAACGGGGAGGGGAATTCCTAGCACAGAGAGGAGGCCCGCGACAGCAAATTTCAGCCTGGATTTTGCCTCGTTACGATACCTGAATGGACCTCAAAATCGACCCGTGGGGTGGTCGCCAGGACGTGCCGCGGGTGGGTCGTCGTGACGGCGCACTGAGTTCTCTTCGATCGAAGAAAATCGAAGAGATATTCGTTCCGCTGCGGGTCCAGCTCGGACGACACGTCGTCGAGCAGCAAGATCGGGGTCTCGCCATGGGTCTCGGTCAGGAGCTCCAGCTCCGCGATCTTCCAGGCGAGGATGAGCGCGCGGAGCTGTCCCTGGGAGGCGAAGGCCGCGGCCGAGCGACCCGCCAGGGTGAGATCGAGGTCATCGCGGTGCGGGCCGACCGTGGTCACCCCGCGGGCGAGATCGGCCGGCCGCGCGCTGACCAGCGCCGCGGCCAGCCCGTCGGCAATCGATCGCTGGTCCCCGAGGTCGGTGTCGGGCGGCAACCACGGCACCGCGTAGCGAGCCGCTGCCACGAGCTCGGTGCGGCTGATGGCGGCGTAGGCGGCGGCCAGGCGGGGCCCCAGCTCGGCCACCAGCTGGCCGCGGCGGTGAACCCGGCGGGCCCCCAGCTCGACCAGCTTCTGGTCGTAGACCGGCAAGAGGCCGCCAATGTCACGCGAACCGCCGCCGCGGCCCTGCCCGGCCCGCAGCACCGCGTTGCGACTGCGCAGCACCTTGTCGTAGTCCTGCGCCTCGGCCAGGTACTCGGGGGTGCGCTGAAAGACCGCCCGGTCGAGGAAGGCCCGCCGGTCGGCCGGCGCGCCGCGGGCAACCGTCAGATCCTCGGGGGCGAACAGCACCACCTGGAACCCGCCGAAGTAGCGGGACGCGGGGCGGACCGCCTTGCCGTCGAGGCGAACCTGCCGCCCGCTCGGGCCGATCGTCACCTCGTAAGTGCGGACCGACCCGCCGCGCTCGACCTCGGCGGCCAGCCGGGTGTCGGGGCGGCCGAACTGGACCAGCTCCGCCATCCGTCGGGTACGGAAAGAGCGCAGCGTGCAGACCGCGTAGATCGCCTCGAGCAGGTTGGTCTTGCCCTGGCCGTTCTCGCCGGCGAACACGTTGAAGCCCGGCCCGGGCTCGAGCGCGAGCGGGGCCAGGTTGCGAAAGCCAACCAGCTTGAGCGAGCGGAGCAGCAGAGCAGAGCCCGGCCGGCTAGATGCGCATCGGCATGATCACGCCGAGGTGACCCTCGTCGCCGACCGGCCGCAGGAGCAGCGGGTCCAGCTCGCCACAGAGCTCCACGTGAACCTTGTCGGACTCGACCTGGCCGAGGAGCTCGAGCATGTACTTCGGGTTGACGCCGACGGTGAGGGCCGGCCCGTCGTACTGGGCCTCGATCTCTTCCTTCACCTCGCCCAGGTCGGGGTTGTCGCTGGCCACCCGCAGCGAGCCGCTGCCGAGGGACAGGCGGACCCCGCGGGTCTCCGACGACATCAGCTGGGCGCGCTTGAGCGCGTCGGCCAGGAGCGGCCGGCTGACCTCCATGACCTTGTCGTTGGCCTTTGGGATGACGGCCTCGTAGGGCGGGAACTGCGAGTCGATGAGCTTCACCCCGAGGGTGATTTCGCCCGCGCGGAGGAAGAAGTACGGCGTCTTCACCGCGATGTCACAGGTACCGCTGGCCGAATCGAGCGCGCGCTTGAGCTCGACCAGGCCCTTCTTGGGCAGGATCACGCCCGCGGTCAGGACCGGCCCGCCCGGAAGCGGTCGATCGACCCGAGACAGGCGGTGACCGTCGGTGGAGACCATCCGGGCCACCTTGCCGTCCGACTCGAAGAAGACGCCGTTCAGGTGGAAGCGAGTCTCGTCGCTACACACCGAGAACAGCGTCTTGTCGATCATCGCGCGGAGCGTGTCGGCGTCGATCGGCTGGAGGCTGACCTCGCGGTGGTCGGGGATCTTGGGGAAGTCGCGGTCGGGCATGCCGACCAGCCGGTAGTCGACCTTGCCGGCGGAGATCTCGGCCCAGTTGTTGTCGGCCCGCCGCACGCTGATCTCGTCGCCGGGCAAGTTGACGACGATGTCGTGCAGGGCCTTGGCGCCGACCGTGAGCCCGCCCTCGCGCTGAGTCTGGCAGGCGAGCTCGGCGCTGAGCGATACGTTGAGGTCGGTGGCGGCGACGAGGAGCTGGCCCTTGCTCGTGGCGCGGAGGAGCACGTTGGCCAGCATCGGCATCGTGCTCTTGCGGTCGGCGATGTTCTGAGCGAGGCGCAGGCCCTTCAAGAACTCAGCCTTGTGGATCCGGAACTCCATGGCCAGGTCTCCTCACTTCTCCGTCGGCTCGGGGTTGGCACTACTCATATAGGTCTTTTGATTCAATGAAAAGAAGATAGGAGTAGTAGGGCATACGAACATGTGGATGGCGCGGCGGTGTCGTGGTCGCTGCGGAAGCTTAGCGCGCTCGAGCCTGTGGACGAGCGCAACGGCGCAGGTGAGCGCGTGAGGATCAATCGGGCGGGAGCGTCTGGCTCGCCCGAGTAACGCGCGCGAGGCCACTGGCTCGACACAGGGCCCGGCACAGATGTGTCCACAGGGGCGGCGGCGAGTGAGGCCGTACCGTCGGTGAGGCGCGACACGAGATCGGTGACGCTTCGACGCACCCTGCCCGAGAACCTGCGCGAGAAACCGGGGGCGAGCTCGCGGACGCAGCGGTGTCGTCGGCGGCAGCTCGGCCTTGAACGGAGCAGGCCAGCGAGCGCGTCGACGCGCCGATCGAGGCCACCACCGACGGTGGCCGGGCCGGAGCGGCCGCGCGAGGAGACTAGCGGAGGAGAAGGTTCTCGACCGCGTGGATCTCGCCGCGCAGCGCGGTGTCGCTCTTCAGGCGGCGGGTGATCTTCTCGACCGCGGAGATGATCGTCGTGTGGTGCTTGCCGCCGAACGACCGGCCCAGGTCGGGATAGCTCTCCTTGGTGTGCGTGCGGGCCAGGTACATGGCGACCGCGCGCGGCCCGGCCAGCGACTTGTGCCGGCGCGGGCTCTTCAGATCGGAGACCTTGAGGTTGTAGTAGCTGGCCACTGCCTTGAGGACGTGGTCGACGGTGACGTGCTCGGCCGGCCGGGTGATCGAGCCCTCCAGAGTCTGGCGGGCGAATGCGAGGTCGATCTCGCGGCGAGACAGCGACGAGTAGGCGGCCAGGCGGATGAGCGCACCCTCGAGCTCGCGCACGTTCGACTTGATGGCGGTGGCGATGTAGAGCGTCACCTCGTCGGGCAGGATGATGTTGTCGGCGGCGGCCTTCTTGCGGAGGATGGCGACGCGCACCTCGAGCTCGGGCGGCTCGATGTCGGCGAGCAGACCCCAGGCGAAGCGAGTCCGCAGCCGGTCCGCGATGTCGGAGATCTCGTACGGCTTGCGGTCCGCGGTCAGCACGATCTGCCGGTGGCTGTCGTGGAGCGCGTTGAACGTGTGGAAGAACTCGTCCTGGGTGCCGTCCTTGCCGGCCAGGAACTGCACGTCGTCGACCAGGAGGATGTCGCAGTACTCGCGGTAGCGGCGGCGGAAGTTGTGCATCCGGTTGGTGCGGATTGCGTGGATGTACTCGTTCATGAAGCGCTCGCCCGAGATGTAGACCAGGCGGGCGCGCGGCCGGGTGTGGTGGATGTGGTGGCCGATGGCGTGCAGGAGGTGGGTCTTGCCCAGGCCGACCCCGCCGCACACGAAGACCGGGTTGTACTTGGGCGGGTGCGTGCTGGCGGCGGCGTGCGCCGCCGCGTACGCGAGCTGGTTCGACGGACCCGCGACGAACGAGTCGAAGGTGTAGCGAGGGTTGAGCGAGATGTTGACCAGCGGCGGATCGTCGCGGTCGAAGTCGGGTTCGAGCTCGCCGCCGAGCGAGCCATCGCTGGACGGCGCGCTGGTCGACGGATGGGTGATGTCGTCGGCGGACAGGCGGGAGTCCGAGTCGTAGCGGAGGTCGTGGCTCGAGCCGAGCCGCCGGCCGTGTCCGTTGCCGAGCGAGCCGCCGGGCGAAGCGTGGCCGTTCGTGGCCGGGCGAGCGCGGCCATTTCCGTTCGTGTGGGTGTGGCCGTTGGTGTGGCTGGTCGGGGCCGTGCTGCCCGCATCGCTCTGCATGTTGGGTCGGGTTCCCTCGGGCGAGAGCGACAGCGCGAGCGGCGCGTCGGCGTCATCTCCACCGCTGGCGGACTGGGCCGGGTCGCCATCCGGCTCGAACTCGACCGCGTAATCGAGCTCGGTCTCGGCCTTGAGCTCGTGGAGGACCGCGGTCAGGTAGTTCGACTCGAACCAGAAGCGGACATACGGGTTGGGCGCCCTGAGACGGATGGTCCGTCCCTCGATCGCGCAGCACTCGATCGGCCGCAACCACATGTCGAAGTTCTGTGGGGCGATCCTGTGTTCGAGACGGCGTAGAGCGCTGCTCCAGAGAACGGTCACCTCACCCTCCCAACCGGAGCAGCCGGAGACCAGCTGGCTCCCTCGTCGCCTCATCCAGCGTCCCCTCGTGAGGGAGTAACCGCCCGGCCGCACCGACTCGACTTCCTCGGCCGGAGTATTCACAGGATAGTCCACAGCTGTGGAACGACGGAAAACCATCGCGATATCGCGTGGCTGGATAGGACGACAGGGGGTGGTGAGCGGGAATCAAGGCGAGAGTCACGGCACAGCGATGCCCCACGGATCAGAGGACGCACGCGACGGCCACCAGATCTTAGGGGCGATCGCGACATCAACACTCCCGTGGCCGTTACAGCGAAAACAACTCAACTTTCCGCGTTCCGACCGCGGAGGAACTCCTACCTAGCAGAGCGCCAAAGCGCGTCGCAAGAGCAAAAAAGGCAGTACTGAGAAAGCCTTCGATCTCACTTCGCTCCCGCGTTACGAAACCTACACATCGGATTCCAAGGACCTGCAACGAAACCGACACCTGGTTGTCACGGCGCGGCGAGTTCTGCGTAGTGTCGCCGAGTTGTGATCCGGGAAGGCCGCTGGAAGGCTTGGGAAGCGGGCTTGCGCTCTCAGCACACGGCAAACCGGCCTGGGAAGCGGCCTTGCGCGATCGAACTGTCACGAGCCAACCACCCGTCACGACGGCGCCTTGACACCATAGGGGGTGTCGTATATCGATCGGCGTCCCGTTCAGCGGAGAGGTTGTCGTGAAGCGCACTTATCAGCCGCACAACAAGAGTCGCAAGCGTACCCATGGGTTTCGTGCCCGGATGAAGACCCGAGGAGGACGCGGTGTGATGCGTCGCCGCCGGGCAAAGGGCCGTCAGCGCCTCACGGTCACCATCGCGAAGAAGTAACCGTGGAAGACGCCGGTCCGCTGCGCTTCCGGTTCCCGCGCTCGGGCCGGCTGCGCAAACGGCCCGAGTTCGTGGTGGTCCAGTCGACTGGCAAGAAGGTCCACACCGAGTATTTTCTGGTTCTGGTCCGGCGCGAGGGCACCGGCCGGGTGGGGATCACGGTGACCAAGAAGACTGGCAACGCGGTGACACGCAATCGGGTAAAGCGGCAGGTCCGAGAGTACGTCCGGCAAGCGCGGTGGCAGGACGGGGCGTGGCTGCCGCCCGGCCGGGACGTCGTCATCATCGCAAAGCACGCGTCGGCTGGCCGGAGCTACGCGGAGCTGGCCGCTGATCTGGCGCGCTCGGGCAACCGGGTGGCCGCGTGCTGAGGCGGCTGATCCTGTTGCCGGTGCGGCTCTATCGCCGGTACCTGTCGCCGCTCAAGCGAGTGCCGACGTGCCGGTACCTGCCGACCTGCTCGGAGTACTGCATCGAGGCGGTCGAGCGGCGGGGGCTGGTGGTCGGGATGGGCAAGGCGATGTGGCGGATCCTCCGCTGCAATCCATTTTTTGCGGGCGGCTATGATCCGGTCGAACCGGCGCCGCGGTCGCGAGAGGGCGCGTAGATGGAAGACCAGGGCAAGCGCTTGCTCATCGCGGTGGCGGTTGCCTTCGCGATCATGATGCTGTGGAACGTCCTGTTCCCGCCGGACAAGCCGACCGAGAAGCCGGCTGATCAGCGGGCGCAGCAGGGACAGGCCGCGCCGGGCGGGCCTGGTGCACCGACGACGCCGGCGGCCGGCGCGTCGGTCGGTGGCACGGCGCCAGCGACGGGCGCTGCGCCGTCGACCGCGGGCGCGCCCGCCAGCGGCACTCCGGCCGCCAGCGGCGGCGCCGCGGCGGCCGCGCCGCGCGGCCCCGAGCAGACGATCGTCCTCGAGTCCGCCGCCGTTCGGGTCGAGTTCACGAGCTGGGGCGGTGCGCTGCGCAGCTGGCAGCTGCTCGGCGATCAATTCCATCAGACCGGCCACCCTGACCTGCCCGAGGACCTGGTGCGGCTGTCCGACCCGGAGCGTCGCCCGTTCGCGATCAGCTTCTCCGACGGCTCGACGGTCATGGTTCCGGCCAGCGCCGAGTGGCATGGCGAGAAGAAGAGCGATCGCGAGGTGGTCTACACCTGGCAGTCGGACGATCTGGCGATCGAGAAGCGCTACCGCCTCCATCCGGAGGACTACCTGCTCGAGCTCGACGTCGCCCTCGAGGCCAGGCGCGGCACGCCCAAGCAGGGGCTGGTGGTCTCGCTGTTCTCCCAGCAGGATCCGAAGACCAAGCGCTCGGGCGGATGGAGCAAGCAGCCGCGCGAGTGGGTCGCTGCCTGCTACGTCGAGGACGAGCTCCAGTCGTGGGGCGCTTCGTCGGTGGCCGAGCGCCTGCGCGAGCAGCGCGGCGGGGTCCACTGGGCCGGCTTCCTGCACAGCTTCTTCATCTTCGCGGTGGCGCCGCGGGCCGACGCCGAGAACCTGGGCTGTCGCGCGTACGGGGTGGCGACCGCGCCCGGCGGGATGGGGGTCGACCTCATGTTCCCGCTGACCACGCTGGCCGCCGGCAAGGGCGATCGGCTGCAGACCGGCCTGGTCGCCTACCTGGGGCCGAAGTACCTCGAGAAGCTGGAGGCGATCGGCTCGACGGTCGACGTCTCGCCTGGCTTCGAGAAGGCGGTCAACCTCGGCTTCTGGGGGTTCATCGCAGGGCCGCTGCTCTGGCTGCTCGAGCGACTGCACAACGGGGTCGGCAGCTGGGGCATCTCCATCATCCTGCTGACCATGCTGGTCAAGCTGGCCACGCTCTACTGGACTCACAAGTCGATGAAGTCCATGAAGGAGATGGCCAAGCTGCGGCCGCAGCTGGACAAGCTGCGCGAGAAGTTCAAGGACGACCGGCAAAAGCAGCAGGTCGAGACCATGAACCTGTTCAAGGCTCATGGGGTGAACCCGCTGGCCGGGTGTCTACCGCTGCTCCTGCAGATGCCGATCTGGTTCGCGCTGTACCGCGCGCTGTCGGTGGCCGCGCAGCTGTATCAGGCGCAGTTCCTGTGGCTGACCGACCTGACCGCGCCGGACCCGTACTACATCCTGCCGGTGCTCATGACCGTGACGATGCTGCTGCAGGCGCGGATGACGCCGACCACGGCCAGCGGGCTGCAGCAGAAGATGTTGAGCTACGGCATGCCGCTCATGTTCGGCGTGATGGGCTTCGTCTTCCCGGCCGGCCTGACGCTCTACATCTCCACCAACACGATCCTCACCCTGCTCCACCACCTCTACATGAGGCGGTCGAGCGGCGGTCCCGCCCCGGCGGCGGTCAAGACGTCACCGGCGCCGGCGAGCGCGCCCGGCTCCATCGCGGCCATGAAGCGGGCGGCGCAGGTGAAGCAGGCGAGCGCGGCGGATGATGACGCGGCTGACGACGCCGAGGGAACGGGTGGGAGTGACGCCGGCAATCCCGAGGCGTCGGGCAGCGACGTCGTGCGGAACGGACAGCGCCCGCCCGGTCAGGGGCCCAAGGGCAACCGGCCGGGCCGGCGTGGCGGGCGCCGCAAGCGCAGCAGCCGCTCGTCCTAGTTGATGGTTCAGCGAGGAGCGAATCGATGAGCGAGGAGATCAAGGGCGCAGAGGCGGCGCCGATCGATCGGGCGCGAGAGTATCTGTGCGGGATCCTCGAGCGAATGGGCATCGAGGCCGAGGTCTCGATGCGCGACGAGGAGGACAAGCTGGTCCTCGACGTCTCCTGCACCAGCGACGAGGACGTGCAGCGGGTGATCGGGCGGCGCGGACAGGTGGTCGACGCGCTCCAGCACCTGGTCGGCAAGATGGTCGGCAAGGGCAAGAGCGAGGTGCGCGGCAAGCCGATCGTGGTTGACTCGGGCGGCTACCGGCAGCGTCACATCGAGCGGCTCGAGGGGCTGGCGACCAAGATGGCCGAGAAGGCGCGCGAGAGCGGGCGGCCGGTCGAGCTCGATCCGATGCCGCCGCACGATCGCCGGGTCATCCACATGGCGCTCGCCAAGGTCGATGGCGTGGCGACGCGCAGCGAGGGCGAAGGCGACCTTCGCCACATCGTGGTGGTGCCGGGGTAGTCGCGTCGATCGGCGGGTGGGCCGTGGCGGGCGAGACGGCGGCGCGACCTCGGACTGACCGGCGGAGGGACTGGCCGTGATGAGGTCGCTGCCCGGGGAGCGCGACACGATCGCGGCCATCGCCACGCCGGCGGGAGCTGGCGGGATCGGGATCGTGCGGTTGAGCGGCCCCGACGCGGTGGCGGTGGCGGCGCGCGTGATCGGGCGAGAGCTGACCGCGCTGGACGACCGCAAGCTGGTCGCGGCGGTGGCCCGCGATCCGTCCACTGGTGAGCGGCTCGACGAGGTCCTGTGCGTGGCGATGCGCGGACCGCACTCCTTCACCGGCGAGGACGTGGCGGAGATCCACGGGCACGGAGGCGTGATCAACATGACGCGTCTCCTGCGCGCGGTGATCGGCGCGTCGACCGCGGCGGGCCCGGCGGTGCGGCATGCCGAGCCGGGCGAATTCACCCGGCGCGCGTTCGAGAACGGTCGGATGGATCTGACCCGGGCCGAGGCGGTGCTGGCGGTCATCGAGGCGTCGAGCGAGCGGGCGCTTCGGCTGGCGCAGGGACAGCTGGCCGGGCAGCTGGGCGAACGGATCGGCCAGCTCCGGCGCGAGGGAACCGAGCTCCTGGCCGACCTGGAGGCGAGCATCGATTTTCCCGAGGAAGGGCTGGATGTGGCGGGGCGCGCCGAGATCGCCGCGCGGTCTGCGCGGCTGGCCGCGGCCTGCGCCGCGCTGGCCGCAACATTCGACGCCGGCCGCGCGCTGCGCGACGGGATCCACGTGGCGATCTGCGGGCCGGCCAACGCTGGCAAGTCGAGCCTGTTCAACCGACTGATCGGGAGCGAGCGAGCGCTGGTCGCGGAGGAGCCGGGGACGACGCGGGACTTTCTCGAGGCGCGCGTGGTGTGGAGCGGGGTCGCGGTGACCCTCATCGACACCGCCGGGCTGCGCGAGCCCGAGAGCGTGGTCGAGCAGCGCGGGATCGATCTGGGATCGCGGCGCGCGCGCGAGGCGGACGTCGAGCTGCGGCTGACCGCGGCGGACGAGACCGGAGACCCCGCCGCCAGCGAGTCGCCGCCGATCGAAGCGGGGCGCGCATCGCGCGTCATCCGGGTGGTGAGCAAGGGCGATCGGCTACCGTCCAGCGCGATGCCGGGCGGTCTGGTGACCTCGGCGGTGACCGGTCAGGGAATCGATCGACTCATCACGGCGGTGCTGGACGCCGCGATCGCGGGGGGCCTCGACGAGGAAGGCGGCGTCCTCCTCACCGGCGAGCGCCAGCGGTCGGGCGTGTCGCGCGCGGCGGCCGGCTTCGATCGCGCTGCGGCCGGGGCCAGCGCAGGCCGGCCCGAGGAGGTCCTCGCGCTGGAGGTCCGCGAGGCGGTCGACGCACTGGCCGAGGTGCTCGGCGAGGAGGTGGGTGACGAGATGCTCGATGCCCTCTTCGCCCGCTTCTGCATCGGAAAATAGTCTAGTGCACCGCCGCCGATATGACATCAACGATCCGGTGCGCCTCACCGCCGATCGCTGCGTTGCAACTCCTCGAGCTACGGCGAGTAGCCCGTCGTCGTCGCGCCTTGCGCTCGACGGCGATCCACACCGCCTCGTTGACGCCATATCGGCGGCGGTGCACTAGCGGAGCTCGCCGGAGGGAGGGCCGAGCAGTCGGTCCAGCGCGAGGTGGGCCTCGGCAGCGCTGGCGAGCGACGCCAGTGACAGGTCGGTCGAGTGAGGCAAGCAACCCAGGACCGGCACGCGACCTCGGCGCGCGATCTCGTGGGCGTTGCGCGCGGCGTCGCGCGGGTCGGTGCCCGCGGTGACGGCGCTCAGGACGACGCCGACCACCGGCAGCCTGCGCGCGGCGGCGGCCTCGAGAGTGAGGAGCGTGTGATTGATGGTTCCGAGCCCGTCCCGGGCCACGATCAGGAGCGGGGTCGCGAGCGCCGCGGCGAGGTCGGCCATGTCGGTCGAATCGCTGATCGGGACCAGGAGGCCGCCGGCGCCCTCGACCAGGAACAGGTCGGGCGAGAGGGAGCGAAGACGGTCGGCGGCGCGGAGGATCGGAGCGAAGGTCACTGCCCCACCCTCTCGCTCGGCCGCCACCGACGGAGCAAGCGGCGCGGCGAAGCGGAAGACGGTCGATGAAGGCGCGCGCGGCGCGATGAAGCGGTGGTCGCCCGAGCGATCATCCTCGCGGTCGGACGTTTCGGCGCGGGGGTCGGCGCGGGTGGCTCGATCGAGGGCGCTGGCGTCGGCGGGGATCAGGGGACCGGTCGGTTCATCGGCGGGCGGCGCGCATCCGGTCTCGACTGGCTTCATCGCCGCGGTGCGAAGGCCGCGGGCGCGGGCAGCTGCGAGCACCGTGGTCTTGCCGACGCCGGTGTCCGTGCCGGTGACGAAGAGCGCGATCACAGGACGTCGGCGAGCCCCGCCGCGACGGAGTCGACCAGGAGGTCGATCTCGTCGTCGGTGATCGAGAGCGGCGGCATCAACACGACCACGTCGCCGAGCGGTCGGAGCAGGACGCCGTGGCCCCGCGCCGCCGCGCAGACACGCGCGCCGGTGACCGCCTCGGCGGGGAACGGGGCGGCGGTCGCGCGGTCGGCCACGAGCTCGATGCCGACCATGAGTCCGCGCTGGCGGATGTCGCCGGCGTTCGGGTGTCCGGCCAGCCGACTGGCGAGCGCGGCGCGCAGGCGATCGATCTTGCCGGGGAGTTGCTCGATGACGAGGTCGCGCTCGAACAGATCGAGCGAGGCGAGCGCGGCGGCGCAGCCGAGGGGGTGACCGGTGAACGAGTGGCCGTGAAAGAAGGTGCGCCGCTCGGCCGGTCGGGCGCCCAGGAATTGCTCGTAGACGCGGTGCGTCATAAGTGTGGCGGCGAGCGGCGTGTAGCCTCCGGTCAGCCCCTTGGCCAGACAGAGCAGGTCGGGCGTGACCTGTTCCTGGGTGCAGGCGAAGAGAGTCCCGGTCCGCCCGAATCCGGTCGCGACCTCGTCGGCGATGAGCAGCACGTCGTGCTCGCGGCAGAGCGCGGCGGCGCCGGCCAGGTACCCGTCCGGGTGGACCAGCATCCCGGCCGCGCCCTGGACCAGTGGCTCGAGGATGAAGGCGGCGATCTCGTGCCCGCGCGCCTGCAGCAGCGACTCGAGCGCGGCGAGGGACTGGTCGCGGATCTCGGCCGGCGTTCCGCGCGACGGGTGGCGATACGGGTGCGGCGTCGGGACCGCCAGCGTCTCGAGCAGGAGCGGGCCGAACGTGGCGTGAAACGCGGGGATGCCACCGACGGCGACAGCCCCGAGCGTGTCGCCGTGATAGGCCTGCTCGAGGTGAACGAAGCGCCGCTTCTCGGGGCGGCCCGCCAGCTGCCAGAACTGGAACGCGACCTTGAGAGCGACCTCCACCGCGGTCGAGCCGTTGTCGGAGTAGAAGACCCGGGCCAGGCCGGGCGGAGCGCAGCCGACCAGGCGCTCGGCCAGCTCGGCGGCGGTCGGGTGAGCCAGCCCGAGCATCGTCGAGTGAGCCATGCGCTCGAGCTGCTCGCGAATCGCGCGGTTGATCTCGGGACGGTTGTGGCCGTGCACGTTCACCCAGAGGGACGCCACCCCGTCGAGATAGCGGCGACCCTCCGAGTCGATGAGGTAGTTCCCCTCTGCCCGCTCGATGACCAGCGGCTCGCCATCGAGCCACTGCCGCATCGGAGTGAACGGATGCCAGAGGTACTGCTTGTCGAGCTCGATCCAGTGCTCCGTCCGGGACGAGGTCATCACAGCTCCATTCACAGCGGGGGCGAGGACAGGCTCACGTGCAGGAGGAAGCCGGCGAGAGCCGGGTCATGAAGGCGGCCCGTGCTGATCACGGCCGCCGCATCGGGGGCGAGGCTTGCCGCACCCGTCATCGGGGTGGGTGCGGCAAGCTTCGACCGCAGCGATGGCGACGCCCGGGCCGCCGATGACAGCGTCGAACCGGCGAGGCGCAGGCCATCGGGGCGGCACTCGACTGTTCCACGTGGAACGTTCTCCCGCGCGGCGCGAAGCTCGTCCGGTGGCGGCCCCGGGCCGAGCGGGCCGAGCACTCTCGCGTCGAAGGATTGGTCGGGTCGTGCTCATCCAGCGCCGTCGCAGTGTAGAGCAGCCGCCCGCGCGGTGGTCGGTCCGGGCCGGCCGACCAGCGATTCTCGGCCACCACCTCGCACGACACAGGAGCGCCTGGACGCCCGCGCGCCGGGCGTGTCTGGCCCGGTGATGAGTCGAGACGCCTCGGGACGCTCGGGCTGAAGCCGGACCGCGGTGGTGATGAGACGGCGCTGGTCGGATTGAGGTGGCCCGCGGCGCGGAGGCTGCCAGGCGTCCGGTCGTGACGGGCTCGAGAGGAGCGTCGACAGCCGGGTGAGCTTGGCGAAGAGTCCAGGCTCGGGTGAGCTCGTGGCCGCGCGGGACTGGAGCCGGCGCGGCCGGAACGATCCGATGATCACCGCGGCGCGAGAGCTCGCGGGTCTTCGGTCGGGCGCGAGCTCGGAAGGCCGTCGCATTCCGGGTCTCGCGAGGGGCATGGCAGACGAACACGGCGTCATTCGACGTGCGCACCGGAGCGCGGGGGCGTCGGGTCGCCGAACGCTCGCTGGGCGGGAGAGTCCTGGAGTCGCTTCGGAGCAGGCGGGGTGGTGTCGCGGCGAGCTGCCTGAACCGCGAGATGGCTGGGTCGGGATCCGCGGCATGGTCGGGGTCGGCCGGCGGCAGTGGCGTTGGCTCGGGGCGGTCAGCAGTGGGTCCGGCCGTGGGGCTCGCCGCTGGGGGACTCCAAGAGGTGGCGATGGGGAAGGCAAGGCAAGGTCGTGGGTCTGGTGGATTGCTCGCTCGGGAGCCTTGAGTGAGCCGCCCACTCGCAGGGCCTGGGGGATGCGATGCCACCAGGGTGGGCGTGAAGGCGGGTGTTCCACGTGGAACGATGGGCCGAGGGCCTGCGCCGAGTGATGCACCGAGGAGGTGTCGAGTGGCTTCGTGGCCAGCGGGCGGTCCGCCGTCTCGTTGCGGACGACTCGGTTGGCTCGGAGCCGTGGATGCCGGGTGGAGATCGTGGGGACGGCCGTCGTGGGCCTCGGCCTTTCCGCCGATTTGATGGCGGAGATGCGGGAGGCCGCCTCGCGTCAGAGGTTGGGTCGCGGGCTCGAGGGATCCATGCCGTGATCCGGCCCCGAGTCAGGTGCTCGGGTCGCGGTCCCTCGCGGAGGGGACGAATGTGCGGGCCTCGGGTCGGAGGTTCGGGTCGCGAGCGGGGAATCGATGCGGGGGCCGGCGCTGAGACACGGCACTCGGGTTGCGGTCTTTCGCGGAGGGGGTGTTGCGGGGGCCGGCCTTGCACCAGGTTCGAGTCGCGAGCTCTCGAGAGGAGATCGGCGGGGGGGCCTCACTCAGAGACGTTCGGGCTGCGGGTTCTCGGAGGGAGCGATGGGGGCCGTCCAGGCCCGGGACCATGAGGGGTTGCGGGCTCTGGCGGCGGATCGATGCCCTGGTCGGGTTTTGAGTCGCGGCTCTCGGGCGCGGTTCCGGGTCGCCCTGGATCGGGGGGGGGGGCCT
>Ga0193753_10000189_pt1 | contig 59292 bp, 41 predicted proteins | sample H1c2metaG_FD_144925 | JGI IMG/M metagenome (GOLD analysis project Ga0193753, IMG submission 144925) | Soil microbial communities from a riparian zone of the East river system, Colorado, United States - H1c2 | ecosystem: Environmental > Terrestrial > Soil > Riparian zone | place: USA: East...
AATCAGCAGCGGCGGCACTCGAGTCTGGGTTATCTGACACCCGCCGCGTTTGAGCTGCAGCAGACACGTATCAGAGAACTCGCAACTGCAGCGTAAACCCCGTGTCTACGAAGCCGGGGGAGGCCCATGTTGGTGTACGTTTCGCGCCTCAATAGGCGCCAAACCGCTGGCGTGATTCGAAGTTGTCAGGGGTACTAAGGTACGATTTCACACGACTTTGCGCGCGCAATCCACGATCTTGGCGCACAATGGGGGTCAGGGGGGCGCGGTTCAAATCCCGCCATCCAGATTTTGCAAAGACCTGTAATACAAAAACTCGAATCGAGCCCAGCCCCAGTCGTGCCCAAGTGTGAATGGGGCTGCGGTATGAGTTGAGGGAGCGCGCGGCGGATCGTGTGTTGGCGCCGGCGAGAATCAAACAGTCATCATGGGCCGCGTTCGAGGTTCAAGGCCTCGTAGCTGGCGGGGGTGAGGAAGAAAAAAGGCGGCTTCCGCGTTCTTGCAGAAGCCGCCTCGTTCGTTTCGAGTTTTCTCATCTAGGCAGCCACCCCCACCGGAGCGTCCACCGGGGTTGGATTCGTCGTCAGCACCGGCGCCGGCGTGACCCCTCCCGTCGAATGGATGGGAATGGGCGGGTTCGTGGCATGACCCGCCGCCGGTCCAGGCTTCCGGCGAACCATCTTCGCCGAATTCCACTGACCAATCAGCTCCGGATTACTCCCAATGTGCGCCTTGATCAGCGCATTCAGGACGCGGAGCATCGTTCGACCGCGTTTCTCCGCGGCGATCAACCCCATTGTCGCACCGGCGCGACGGTTGAGGTGTTTGCTCCGACCCGCGAGCGATTCCGTAACGGCGGCTGCCGCCGTGCGGAGGTCGTCGAGGAACGTCGGCGGCAAGCCGTTGTCGATGAAGGTCTGCTTGTGTGCCTCCGCGGCATCGGCCATCGAGGACGCCGCCGCGATTTCGCGCTGCGGTGTGATGCTCGACGGCGGGAGCGTCAGCGACGCAAACTCCGGCACGTCGCGCAGGTTGAGCTTGGCCAGCTCCGCAATCGGCGTCATGTAATTCTGCCGAAGGGCCTGCCGTAAGGAATGCTTCCGCGATGTTTCGCCCTTGCTGCCACGGGCGCCGATGTCCTGCGTCACCGACAGCTCCGAGAGCTGCGTCTCGACGTCGTCCAACTGCTTGCGGGTCGACGCGTTGACGGCCTTCAGAGCGTCGCTGTTGTCGTCGAGAAAGCTCTGAGCACGACGAAGCGACTCGAGCACTGCATTCTGTCCATCTCGCATACATCCTCCTAGAAAAGTATTCGAATGCCGGAAGTTGGAGGGCCCGCGCGGGCATTCGAACACGCTGACCCTCACAGAGACAACCGGCCACTTTTCTCGGAATGTGACAAAAAATCTTTTGGCGACTTTCCAAGGGCCCGCGGGGCCTCGAAACGGGCTGTGACGACGTCGATTTCGATTGGAGCCAGATTGACGGGTGGGGTGGTCGGATCGCGTCGGAACTCGGTCCCGAATACGGCGACGAGAGGCGCGTGAATTCGGATTGAAGGCGCCGGCACGGGCGCGGGGGTCGCCGGGAAATCGATCTGACTCAGATCGACACTGAAATCAGTCACCGTGATTTCGATTGAAGTCACCGTCACATCCGCGTCGGTCGCGTTCGCGGGAACACAAATGCGATGCGACGTACGCGGATACACCTTATGCGAGGGGAAATGCTGTTGCGGCTACGCGAGGAGAATTTTCTCCGATCTGACTGAGATTCGTGTCTCGCTGATGTCGCGTGATGTCAATGCGTTTACGCGTCGCGCGCCGGTGATCGCTCTCGGTGTGCGACGATCTCAGCTTGCGAGTGAGGGGTGCTCCCTGCTTGGGAGCGTATGGCATGTTCGCGGCGACTCGATGTCTCTTCGCGCGGAGGGGATGTCGCGTCACTGGTGGCGATCTTAGATCAGCGGCGGGATGATGCCGGTGGACCGGATCGCGATAGCGATTTAATTGGACGGATCCTCGCTCGACGACGAGGTGTTCTCCCTCCGTGCCAAACAGATTGGCGTTCGCAGTCCGGGGAGGAAGATCTTCGTCGACGGGATCGACTTTGCTTTGGATCTGATACGTGTGTGCGCGAAGGGGATGGACTTTCGCGCCGGCGAGTCGGACTTTGACGGCCGAGAGTTAGAGTTTCACGAATGCGGGTAACAGAATCATCATTGGCTGATGTGCATAGGAAGGGTTCGCCGTCGAGTTGCGGCGAGGCGGGTGGGATCTGTGCCGATGAAGCGAGCCGACGGCCCTGTGAAAATCACGTTTGGCTACGTGGTCGCGGTCGCTCCCATCAGTCCTTCCTATTTGGGATTCCGATAGAGAAAGAGCGCCGCGGATCGCCGCGGCGCTCTTTTTCTACGCCGTAACAATTCTACTTGCCGTCGAGACACCCTTGGAAGTTTGGATTGTTGCGCTCCGAAAGGGGAATCGTGACGGTCGTACTCGTGCCGTACGTTCCGTCGAGCGGCGACGTCAGCGTTGCGGTCGGGAAGACCGACTCAGAATCGCGCTTGTAGACGCGAACCAACCGGCGAAGATCCCCGAGGCGGTGACCGGTGAGCCACATCCAGTACGCGCGTTCCTTGTAGAGGAGATCGACCGCCGCGTCCTGCGTGGTCGGTGCAGTACCAGAGATCGCCGCCACCGTGATCACCGTTGTTCCTTTGGCGCCGCCGATCGCTGCGCCCGCCGTGCGAAGCGTGTTCAGTCCGGCGAAGACGGCATCGCGCGCCGCTTGCGTCCCGGCCTGCAACTGGGCCTCGAGCTCGATCAGCCGCGCCTCGGCGCCTGTGGTGACGGCGCCGTCGATGTACTGTCCGAACTTGTTTTGGTTGGGCTGGGCGGTGAACTGGCTGCTGAAGCCAGAACGCGTCGATGTCGACCAATCGATTCGTGCGTCCTGCGCCGTCGTTTGCCCGAGGAACGCCAGCCCGTTTTTGCCCTCGCTCGTCATCACGCGATACCGCGATGCGCCGCTCGTCGAGCCGCTCCAGATACCGTTGGTACTGCTGTTCGACGAGTGCGACGTCGAGAGCACGAAGTTGTTCGCGACACCGGCAACCGCGGCCGACGCCTCGGTGAATTTGCCGAGGTTCGCGAGAGCGCGGCCCTTGCCGAGCTTCGAGCCGTTCAACACGCGGGCGTTGGTCTCGGCGAGCGAGAGCGCGGTGTCGAAGTGGGCGACCGCGGCCTGGAACATCTGATCCGTCGTCAGCGGCGGTCCAAACGTCGTCTTGGTTCCGTCTTCCGTGGAGAATGGAACGCCAGGGCACCAGGCTTCGCCGAGAAACATTTCGCTGTACGCGAGAAGCATGTAGAGCTCTCCGCGATTCGACAGCGGCGTGGGGGCGGTCGTCGCGAGAATGCCGGCGGCGCGTGCCGCGCCCGTGCGGGCCCGCTGCATGCTGCGATAGACCGGTTCCATCTCGACGTTGACTTCGACGGACTTGCGCGCGTTGATCGTCAAGCGGCCGTCGAAGGTGTCGCTCGCCAGCAGCTCGTCGGCCAAGTTGCCGCTCATCGTCACAAATGAGTCGGTGCCGCCGTCGAACGCCGTCGTGAAGTTGGCGATCACGCCGACGCGGAGCGGCGTCGCGCCGGCGGGGGTCGTAAAATCTCCCGTGTTCAGGATATCGGGGTCCGTCACTTGAAGCAGAGCGTCCTTCTTGCAACCCGCCGCGGTGGCGGCCAGAGCAAACGCAGCGATTGCACAGGCGCGAGAACGCGCCGCCGAGGAGAGGGACATCATTCTCCGGAAACCGTGTGTGTGGGTCATTGAGAGATTCGCCTTTAGTAGTTGAGGTTGAGGCGAACCGTTAAGTAGCGAAGTGGCGGCGTAGCGAAATACTCCTCGTTGCCGCGTTGGTCACCATTGCCGACCGAGGTCTCAGGATCGACGCCCGTGTAAGGCGTCCAAACGTGCAGATTGCGGCCCGCGAGAACGAGCGTGGACCGGCTCGAGCGGATGCTGCGTGAGAGCGCTTCGGGCAACTCGTACGTGACGGCAACTTCGCGGAGGCGCGTGAACCGCCCGTTCTCGTACATCCCGGTGTAGACCGAGTAGTTGTTGACCGCGACGGTGCGTGCCTGCGAGGACAGCGATGCGTTCGGATCCCAGAAGCCGGCGCAGGACAGACCACCCTGACACTGGTGGCGCAGGGTGTTGTTGAACTTGTTGAGGCCCTGTTTGGAATCGAACTGCGCCGAAATGGACAGCTTGCGCTTGAGCAGCTCGATTCGGGGCTGGATCGCAAACTCGAGTGTCGGCGACGTGGGACCGATGTAGATCGCCGTATCGGCGGCGCGACAACCACCCACGTCCTGGCAGACTTCGTTGGCGGCGAGATAGCCGAATCGAGTCTTGTCGCTGAACGTGATCTGCTTGCCCCACAAGCCGAACAGTGGATAGCCCGCTGCGTTGGTCTGCGTGCTGCGGTTGCCCGTAAGGACCGGCGTGACCCCCTCGCCCAACGCGAGAATTCTGTTCTTGTTGGTCGAGCCGGTGAGTTGGAGCTCGAAGCCGAAATTGCTGCGGTCGATGAAGCGATTGTTGAGCGTGACCTCCATTCCCTGGTTTCGGATCGAACCCAGGTTGTCGAAGATCGACGTGATGCCGGCGATCGACGGCGCGATCGGGCGCGCGATGATCGCGTCCTTCGTCTTCTTGTTGTAATACGTAAACTCGAATGTTGTTTTGTTGTTGAACATCGTGGCGTCGAAGCCAGTCTCGAATTCGCCCGAATACTCAGGCTTGAGATTTGGGTTGCCCAGGGCGCCCAGCTGTACGCCGGGTTGATCGACGCCGGCGATGGTGGCCGTCGTCGACGAATAGAATCTCGCCGCCGCCGTCGTACTCGGCTGCACTCCGGAGGCCCCGTACGTGGCGCGAAGCCGGAACGAATTGACCCAGCTTCCTTTCGGGAAGAAGCTCTCGTCTGACGCAAGCCACGACGCGCCGATACCGGGATAGAGGACGCCCTTGAACGATTTACCGAACGAGCTGTTGCCGTCGTATCGGACGCGTCCCGTGAGGAACAGGCGGTCGGCAATCGAGAAGACTTGCTCGGCGTAGCTTCCCATCGTGATCGTCAGGTCGGTTCCCGACGTCGCGGACTGCGTCGCGCCGCTGCTGACCTGCGTAGCGCCCGGTGTGAAATTGAGGCCGGCTGAACCGGATTGATCGTTGTACGTCCGATAGTACTGCAGGCCCACGGACGTCTTGGACGTGATGGCGTTGCGCGGCGTGAAGGTGCCCGTCGCGCCCAGGTCGAGCGTGTATTGCGAGTTCTCTGTTCGTGTGTCGGAGATGCTGCCCTGACGCGAGGTCTCGCCGAACGGGCCTTGGTCGAATCGGATCAGGTTCTTGGTTTGAAGCAGGAAATAATCGAACCCGAGATTCGCTCGCGTATTCAGCCACGAAAACGGATAGTACCGCGCGTTGACGGACTGCGTGAAGCGGTTGAGATACTCGTCGCGCTCCTGGGCGAAGACATCGCCCATGGGATAGCTGCGGTAGCCGTTCAGCGCGACGCTGTCGGTGGCGCTGCGCTTTTGGAACAAGTCGGTGCGCGCGAGTCCGCCGAGTGCATCGACCATGAGGCCGACCGAGTTGTCTTCGTTCTGCGGTTGGCGATTGGCGCGCGCGAGATAGCCGGTCGAGATGTTGAGATCGGCCTTGGGTCCGAACTGCGTCGAAAGATTGGCGCGCATCTGCGCCTTGCCGTCGGCGTTCGGGTAGATCTGGTTGAAGGGAACCGCCGACCCGCGCTCCTTTTCGAGTCGCGAGATCTCGGCCTGCGGCATCTTGTACGTGCCCATCTCTCGCTGGTATTCGCCGGAGACGAAATACTGATTGCGCTCCGAGCCGCCGGTGACCTGAGCGCCAAGTTTGTTGACGCCGCCGTTCGTGATCGGCGTAAGGCCCGGCTTGTTGAGGACGTTGCCGTGGTAGGTGCTGTCGATGTGACACCCACCGGTCGCAACTTGTGTGAGCAGACACTGCGACAACGTTCCGTTCGCGTTCTTCTGGAAGGAGATCCAGAGATCGCGGTAGTGGCCTGCGTCCTGGTCCTTGGAGACTGAGTTCTCGCCGAAGAACGCCCAACGTGTCGCGCCAGCCTTGCCCTTCTTGGTGGTGATGTTGATGACGCCGTTCGCCGCTTCGGTTCCGTACAGCGTCGCGGCGGCTGGTCCCTTGAGGATGTCGATGTTCTCGATCTCGTCCGGGTTGATGTCATCGAAGCGGGACGCGCGTGTCGCGCTACCCGTCGTCGCGTCCGAGTTCACCTTGATGCCGTCGACGTACACGACCGGCGAGTTGCCGAGCGAGAGCGACGACGCACCGCGAATACGGATGCGCGAGCCCCCGCCCGCGGCGCCGGCTGAGACGATCTGCACGCCGGCTGCTTGTCCGGAGAGCAGTTGTCCGAGCGAGTTCGCGGACGTCTCGGTGGCTTTGGCTCCAATGTCGACTGACGCGACCGTATTGGACATCTCAGCTTTGCGCTGCGCGCCGGTCACCGTGACCACGACTTCGGAGAGCGAGAAAGCAACTTGCGATAGCGTGACGTCAGCGGTCGCGTTTTGTCCCGCGGCGACCGTCACCGATGCTTTCTTGGCATCGTACCCGATGCGGTTCACCTGCAGGCTTACTGATCCTGCCGGGACGCCACGCACCGTGTACTTGCCGTCGTCCGCGGTCTGCGCGGCGAGCTGCGTGCCGGTGACGCGGACGCTTGCTCCGATAATCGGAGTTCCCGACGCCGCATCGGTGACGCGTCCACTAATCGTTCCGCTTCCCGATTGTGCGAATGCTGACGTGGCGGCACCAAGCATGCTGGCTGCGGCGAATGCCGCGAAACACAATCGCCGTCGAACGACGACAAGGGAACGCACGGACGTGCATGAGGGCCGACCCGATTGCATAGCAGATTTCTCCCAAGAGAGGTGGATCTTGGCGTCAATCCGCGGCCTTCGTCGGGCGCGGTCCAGTTCACTTCTATCGTGTTAACGCGCGCAAGCGCGCGGAGGACCGACGGCGTAACGGTGGGCGCGGCGAACGTATCGGTCCCAACAGAGAGTGTCAACATGCCGCGACCCACGGATGACAACTCTCCGTCGTCCGCGGTGCGTCACCGCGCAGCGGAATGTTTGCGGGGCGCGGCGGCCTGTTCCGTCGTCGGCGGCTTGCGGTAACTTGTCACACCGAACCATCGCGCCGCCGATCGGGCGGCCTGTGATTTGAGTTTTCCGACCTCGACCGAGGCGAACCGACGATGATGTTACGCACGCTCGCGCTGCAGACCGCGATCCTCACCGCGACAGGGTTCGACGCATCGGAAGCTTTGCTCGGCGCCCAGAATCCCACGGCCCCGCCGCGCACAGTGCAATCGGCCGCGCTCGGACCGCGGACGCCGTACAAGCCAAAGTCGTCGCATGCCGACACGTTGCGCGGATCGTTCACCACGCCGGGCCGCGCGTGGTGGGACGTCACGTTCTACGATCTTCACGTGGCCATCCTTCCCGCCGATAGCTCGGTTCGTGGTTACAACGCGATTACGTATCGCGTGCTCAAGCCGGCGACGGAAATTCAGATCGACCTCATGCCACCGCTCGAGGTCGACAGCATGACACAGGACGGCCGCATCGTTGCCTTTCGTCGCGACAGCAGCGCATTCTTCGCCACACTGGTCGCCCCGCAGCGGGCCGGCGATCACAAGACGATTCGCGTCTACTATCATGGGCGTCCGCAGGTGGCCAAGAATCCGCCGTGGCAAGGCGGATTCACCTGGACCAAGGACAGTCTCGGACGACCGTGGGTCGTCACGACCGATCAGGGCATGGGCGCGTCGGTGTGGTGGCCCAACAAGGACACACAGGCCGACGAGCCGGACAGCCAGCGCGTGGCGTTGACGTTGCCCGATCCGATGCTGGACGTGTCGAACGGTCGCCTGCGAAAGGCGACGCACAACGCGAACGGGACTACCACCTATGAATGGTTTGTCGTCAATCCAATCAACAATTATGCGATCGCCGTCGCCGGCGGCACGTACGCGCACTACACCGAGACGTACGCCGGACTCAAAGGCAATTTGACCATGGATTTCTGGCCGCTCGACTACAACGTCGACAACGCCCACCGCCAATGGGTGCAGGCGCGGTCGATGATGCAGTGCTTCGAGCATTGGTTCGGCCCGTATCCATGGTACGAGGACGGCTACAAGCTGCTCGAGGTTCCCAACACGGGGATGGAGCACCAGAGCGCCGTCTCATATGGAAACTGGTATCAGAACGGCTATCGCAAGCGCGACGGCTCCGGCACCGGCCTCGGCCTCAAGTGGGATTTCATCATCGTACACGAGAGTGCGCACGAGTGGTGGGGCAACAACATCACGGCCAAGGACAATGCCGACATGTGGGTGCACGAGAGCTTTGCGAACTACGCGGAGGGCATCTATACGGAATGTCAATTCGGGAAAGAGGCCGGCGCGCAGTACATCGTTGGCAACCGGCGCGGAATTCGCAATGACCGGCCGATCATCCCGGCATACGACGTCAACGATCAGGGCTCGGGCGACATGTATCCGAAGGGCGGGGAGATGTTGCACACCATCCGTCAGATCGTGGGCGACGACGAGAAATGGCGGGGCATTCTGATCGGACTGAACACCACGTTCCGGCACCAAACCGTGATGGGCGCGCAAATCGAGCAGTACATCAGCCAGCAGGCTGGAACGAATCTGAGCAAGGTGTTCGATGAGTATTTGCGTACGACCATGATTCCGACCTTCGAATATCGCATTGCCGGCGACACGTTATCGTATCGATGGAGCACGGTCGTGCCCGGCTTTGACATGCCGGTCAAGGTCGCGCTCGACGGCCATGACTATTCCGTGATTCGTCCAACGGAGACGTGGAAGACGGCGAAGGTGTCGCTGGCAAACCCGGCCGATTTCAAGGTCGACGTGAATTTCTACGTCGCCCCGAAAGCGATGGATGCGCCGGCGAAGCCCTGAGGGAGTCGCGCGCGCGGGGCTCGTTGTCAGACCTGCTCTGCGTTGACGGATATGGCTTCGACCAAAAGCTCATCGAAGAGCTCGTCGCGGGATCGATGGGTGCTGATCGCGACCATCATCGCGTCGAGCATGACGTTCATCGACGGGACCGTGGTGAATGTCGCGCTGCCGGCGCTTCAGGCTGATCTGCATGCGACGCTCGCCGACGTTCAATGGGTCGTCGAAGCCTATGCGCTCTTTCTCGGCGCGCTGATTTTGGTTGGCGGCTCGCTGGGCGATCAGCTTGGTCGCAAGCGCGTGTTCCTCGCCGGAGTGGTTCTGTTCACGGCGGCATCGGTCGGCTGCGGCGCGGCGACGACGATACAGTTGCTGATCGCCGCGCGCGCACTGCAGGGAATCGGCGCGGCGCTCCTCGTGCCGGGAAGCCTCGCGATCATCAGCGCGACGTTCACCGCGGCCGATCGAGGTCGGGCGATTGGCGTGTGGTCGGGTTTTAGCGCGATCACGACGGCGCTCGGGCCGGTCGCGGGCGGATGGCTCGTCGAGCATGTCAGCTGGCGCGCCGTGTTTTTTCTCAACGTGCCGCTCGCGGCAATCGTTCTGTTCCTCTCGCTGCGTTTCATGAAGGAGAGCCGTGATCCGTCCCGCGGCGGACGGATCGATTGGACCGGTGCCGCGCTCGCGGTGATTGGACTCGGCGGCATCGTCGTTGGACTTCTCGAATGGCCATCGCTCGGCGCGCGACATCCGTTGGTCATTGCGTCGCTCACGATCGGCACTTTGTGTCTCGTCGGACTCGGGTTTGTCGAACATCGCGTGCGCGATCCGATGATCGAGCCGTCGCTGTTCCGTATTCGCACGTTCACGTTGGCGAACCTGCTGACGCTGCTGCTCTACGCCGCGCTCGGCATCGTATTCTTTCTCGCGCCGTTGAATCTCATTCAGGTGCAGCGCTACTCGGCGACGGCGGCGGGGGCGACACTCCTTCCATTTCCGATCATCATGTTCGTGTTGTCGCGAATCGGTCCGCGTATCCCGCTCACCGTCGGCCCCATTGTTACCGCAGTAGGATTCGCCCTCTACGCGTGGCCCGGCGTGGGCGGCTCGTATTGGGTGACCTTCTTTCCGGCCATTGTCGCGTCGGGGCTCGGGATGGCGATCACCGTCGCGCCGCTGACGACAACAGTGATGGGCGCGATCGACGATCGGCACGCCGGAGTGGCGTCGGGCATCAACAACGCCGTGTCGCGCGTCGCCGGGTTACTCGCGATCGCCGTGTTTGGGATCGTCCTGTCGCACGTGTTCGACGCGAGAGCAAACGCCCGCCTAGACAAGATCGCGCTGGCGCCCAACGTCCGCAGTGCAATCAATGCGCAACTACCGAAACTCGCCGGCGCGGAAATCGAGCAAGTTGCGTTCACTCAACCTGCGCAACGAACGCAGGTGAGAGCCACGATCGACGAATCGTTCGTCTCGGGGTTTCGTGTCGTCATGATCTCTGCGGCGATTCTCGCGGTTGTCGCGGCGATTGCCGGAGCGGCGATTGCCGGTGCGGTGAGCACCGCGCCGAAGAAGACGGGATAGGAGAACCCCCGACGGCGGCGTAGGAACTCGCCCCGACACAAGTTCATCCGCGCCCCGACGGTGCGGTCGTTTCGTTCTTCCGATCTTCCTCAACAGTTCGATGCACCTGCGGCGCCGCCTGGCGCGAGCGGTCGTCGAGAAGATTCGGAGAGAAACGACATGATGAAGCATCAAATCGCAGCCATTGCGCTGCTCGCAGTCATCGGCACGACCCTTCAGGCGCAGGAGACCGCGCGTGTTCCCGTCGCGCCGGAAAGCAAACTGTGGATCGACGGTACGTCGAATCTTCACGGATGGACCTGCAAGGCGGAGAAGCTCGAGGCCTCGGTCGATCTTGACGCCGCAGCGGCTGCTCAAGTCAGCGTTGCGCCGCCGAAGGCACTGAAGCGCGTTCAGGTGAAGGTGCCCGTGAAGTCGCTCAAGTGCGGCCACGGCGCCATGGACGACAACCTATATAAGGCGCTCAACGCGGACGCGTCGCCCGAGGTCAGCTACATCCTCGCCACGTTCGAGGCGACTCCCGGCGATGCGAAGGACACGTTCACTCTCCACACCGTCGGCACGCTGACGGTCGCAGGGAAAGAGAACAAAGTGTCGATGGACGTCGTCGCCACGCGGTTGGCCGACGGCACAGTGAAGGCGACCGGGATGGTCCCGATCAAAATGAGTGACTTCGGCATCAAACCGCCGACCGCCATTTTCGGCCGGCTCAAGACGGGCGATGAAGTGAAGATCAACTTCGAGTTGACCGTCGGAGCCAAGGCCATCGCGACCGCGCTCGGCACTCCATAGTCGGTTGAGAAACGGCCATCGGGGAATCCCTGACGAACCGTTCAGGGATTCCCCGTCCGTTTTTCCTCCGTGACCCGACAGAGTTGCCAGATCCCAATTTCTAAATTTCTAACAACACTCCAGCGACTTCGAGCCACCCATGTCCGACTCAACCGTACTCGACCTCAGCGAGAAGAAGACGTCTCGCCGCAGATTCCTCCGGGATGGTGGCATCGCCGCGCTTGTCGCCGGCGTCGCCACCGCCTGCAAGCCGGACCCGAAGGTGCCGCTCGCCGCCGCTGCGCAGGCGCCGCCGGGCCAGACCGGTGGCACGATGGGCGCGCACGACACCGCCGCCGGCGCGAGCGCGATGTCGTCCGCCGACACCATGGACGCCATGCACGAGAAGGGCATCAAGTCCTTTCCCGCGAAGACGGCGGGCCTGGGCAATCAGCTGCTTCCGCCGACGCTCGACAAAGGCGTGAAGGTGTTCGAGCTCACGGCCAAGAAGATTCAGTGGGAAACCGAACCGGGACACATGGTCGAAGCGTGGGCGTACAACGACCAAGTTCCAGGACCGCAGATCCGCGTGAAGGAAGGCGATCGCGTCCGAGTCGTTCTCCACAACCACCTTCCGGAATCGACGGCGATTCACTTCCACGGTCTCGAGTTGCCCAACGATATGGACGGCGTTCCATATATCACGCAACCGCCGGTCAAGCCGGGGCAGTCGTACACCTATGAGTTCACCGTGCCGAACGCAGGCACCAACATGTATCACTCGCACCACAACTCCACCAAACAGGTGGGACTCGGGCTGCTCGGCGCATTCATCGTGGAGCCGAAGGAAACGACTGCGTATGATCATGCGGACGTCGACGAGGTGTTGGTGCTGAACGATGGCGCCCATGGCTACACGTTCAACGGCAAGAGCTTTCCGGCGACGCAACCGATCGTGGCCAAGCTCGGACAGAAAGTGCGCATTCGGTTCATGAACGAAGGCATGATGATCCACCCAATGCATCTTCACGGAATGCACATGACCGTGATCGCGAAGGACGGATGGCTCGTTCCGGCGCCGTGGAAGTGCGACACGCTCAATGTCGCGCCCGGCGAGCGGTACGACGTGATCGTGAACTGCAACAACCCCGGTACGTGGGCATTCCATTGTCACATTCTTCCACACGCCGAGTCGGAGCGCGGAATGTTCGGTATGGTCACCGCGCTCGTGGTACAAAAATGAACGATGGTTCGCACGCGATACTGCCGAGACAGAGCAGGCGTCTCGCCGCGTTGCGCGTGCCGCTCGCCGCGAAGTTGATCGGCGCGAACCTCGTCGTCGTGGCGGCGCTCGTCGTCGCGTGGCTGATGATGGGCGGGGGGGTGAACGGTGCCGCGCTCGCGATCACGGCGGTGGCCATCATCGTTCACGTTGGCCTCGTGACTCTTGCGCTGCGTCCAATTCGAGAAATCGAAACAGTCGTTTCGCGTGTCTGGTCTGGTGATTTGGGAGCGCGGGTGCAGCGATCGGCCGTCGCCGACCAGGAAGTGCTTCGTGTGGGAACGATGTTCAACGTGCTGCTCGACGGTCTGGAGTCGGACCGCGAACGGATGCGGGCGCTGGCGGCCGAGGTCATTGCCGTTGGCGATCGCGAGCGGGCCGCCGTGGCGCGAGAGCTACACGATTCAGTCGCCCAACAGGTTGCGGCGCTGCTCTTGCAATTGTCGGCGGCAGCGCGCGACGCAGACGACCCTGGGCTGGCGGATCGTCTGGCGGCGGCGCGCGACTCGGCAGAAGCGGTTCTCGAGGAGCTCCAGCTGCTGTCGCATGCGGTCCATCCGCGTGTGCTCGACGACCTCGGTCTCGAAGTCGCGCTCCGGCGGCTCGCGCGCGATTCGTCGAACGGAAATGGCATCGACATTGATGTGAACGCTGACGAGGCGGCCGGCCGGATTCCGGCTCGCGCCGAGGCCGTCTTCTACCGCGTTGCTCTAGAATCGGTGCGCAACGCGATTCGACATGGTTCGCCGGGGCACATTCACATTAGTGTGGTGCGCCAGTCGATGTCGGCAACGTTGGAAGTGTACGACGACGGTCGCGGCTTCGATCTCGCCGCAGCCGAACGCGATTCGTCTCATATGGGGCTGCTCGCGATGCGGGAGCGGCTTGCGCTCGTCGACGGGCGGCTGGATATCAGGACGGCCAAGGGAAGCGGCACGACGATTTCCGCGACCGTACCTCTCGGCGCGCTCGGGACCAACGTACATTTGGAGAACGTATGACTGGTGATGTAATTCGCGTCATCCTCGCTGATGATCACACCGTCGTCCGCGCCGGGTTGCGCGCGGTGCTCGGCGTTGCCAAGGATATCGAGGTGATCGGCGAAGCCAAGACCGGCCGCGAGGCTGTGACGATGGCCGAGCGATTCAACCCCGATGTCGTCGTCATGGACCTCGACATGCCGGACGTCGACGGCACGACCGCGACCAAGGAGATCATCGAGAAGGGCCTGACGGCTCGTGTGTTAATTCTCACGATGCACGCTGAGGAGGACTATCTCGTTCCCCTGATGCAAGCCGGTGCGGCCGGATACTTGGTAAAAAGTGCCGCCGACCGCGATCTCGTTGACGCAGTCAGAGCGGTCGCGCATGGCGACGTATACATCCGTCCCGCGGCGGCGCGCGTGCTCGCGAAGAATCTTTCGAAAAAAGACCCGGCCGCGTCTGAACGCGATCGGTTCGAAAAACTCACGCAGCGGGAACGCGATGTGCTTCGCTACGTAGCTCAGGGCTATTCCGCACCGGAGATCGGTGAGAAGTTGTTCATCAGCCCGAAAACCGTCGACACGTACAAGCAGCGGATTCAGGAAAAACTGGGCTTGGCGCATCGGTCCGACTACGTTCAGCTCGCCCTGAAGTTGGGGATCCTATCGGAGGTCTGACCTGCTTACCGAAACACTGATCGTTGGGGCCGCACTGGCTCTCCTGATCGGGCAGCACCTGTACTTGCGGGCGCGACTTCGCGAGCAGGGCCAGACCCAACAGCATGTGCAGGAATCGGAAGCGAAGTTTGCGGGTATTCTCGCCATCGCTGCCGACGCGATCATCACGGTCGATCAGGGTCAACGGATCGTGCATTTCAATCGCGGCGCTGAAGAGATTTTCGGGTACAGCGCCGCGGACGCCATCGGCCGGCATCTCGCGATTCTCCTGCCGGCACGTTTTCGGGCGTCGCACGACGCGCATCTCGACCGATTTGCGCGGTCTGCGACGACGGCGCGGCGGATGGGGGAGCGTCGAGCGATCTTCGGTCTCCGCGCCGATGGAACCGAATTTCCCGCCGAGGCGTCAATCTCCAAGCTCGTCGCGCCCGACGGCATTCTGTTCACCGTTGTACTGCGCGACATCACGAATCAGAAACGCGCGGAAGAAGATGAGCGTTTCCTCGGCGTCGCGTCGAGCGAGCTAGCGCAGACGTTGGCGGTCGATGCGACGCTGCGAGCGATTGTCGATTTGCCCATTCCTCGATTGGCCGACGCTTGTTTCGTCGATCTCGCCGGCGCGGGAGAGAGTCTTCGTCGCGTCGCGAGCACGCGCCATCGTGCCGAGCTCACCGGAGCGCTCGTCGGGCTCGGGGCCAGTCCACTGACTTACGACTCTCCGTCGCCAATTATCGACGCCATCCGCCGCAATCGTCGCGAGCTGGTCGACAGCGTGGACGAGGATTGGCTCGAGACCAGCGCTGAGGCCGAGACTGTTCCACACTGGCGTGCTCTCGGCGTTTCATCGCTGCTCATCTTACCCCTGCACGCCGCCGGCGAGACACTTGGTGCGTTGACACTGATCCGTTCAGAAACGAGCGGTTTTGATGCCGAGCGCCGGGCGCTCGCCGACAAGTACGCGATCAGCGCCGCGACGGCGTTGGCGAACGCCAAGCTCTACGACGTGGCCCAACGAGCAAATCAGGCGCGGGAAGACATACTTGGCATTGTCTCACACGATCTTCGCAATCCGCTGAGCGCCATCGCGATGTGCGCACGCGTGCTCGAGGAGAATCCGCCGCCAGATGAGGATTCTCGTACGGAGTTGATCGTCACGATTCGTGAGTCCACCGAAGTGATGAATCGCCTGATCGAGGATCTCCTCGACGTGGCGAGCATTGAACGCGGCCGCCTCTCGCTCGAGGTCAGTGCGCAGGAGCCGTCTCAGTTGGCCCTTCAGGCAATGCACATGTTCGAGATGGAAGCCAGTCAGAGTGGCTTGGTCATCGACGCGCGGCTGCCGACCAATCTTCCACTCGCTCGCGCCGACGGCGCCCGCATCGTTCAGGTGTTGGGCAACCTCCTCCGAAACGCGATCAAGTTTACCGCTGCCGACGGGCGAATCGTCATCAGCGTCGAGCGGCGCGAGGCCAACCTGATGTTCAGCGTGGCTGACAGCGGCGTCGGAATCAGCGCCGAAAACCAGGTGCGCGTGTTCGATCGATATTGGCAATCGTCGGAAGGCGCCCGCACTCGAGGCTCCGGGCTCGGGCTCTCGATCGCCAAGGGCATCGTGGAGGCGCACGGCGGACGAATTTGGGTCGAGAGTGTTCCGGGGCAGGGAAGCACCTTCGCCTTTACGATTCCGCAGGCCGGAGCGCGCGACAGCTGATGAGGAGATGATCATGAGTACGCGACACAGCACGAAAAACAAGCCGGTGTTTTCAGAACTGTCGCGCGACGACGCCATCGCGTTGATCGTGCGCCATCACGTGGGGCGATTGGCGTTCACGTTTCACGACCGCGTCGATATCGAGCCCATCTCATACGTGTGCGCCGACGAATGGTTGTACATGAGAACGTCCCATGGGACGAAGCTCGACACCGTCCAACATCATCCGTGGGTTGCGTTCGAGGTGGACGAGATTCATGGTCACTTCGATTGGAAGAGCGTCGTCGTTCGCGGAACGATCTATTTCATGGATCCAGATGGCGGCGGTCACGACCGGGAGGCCTACGACGCCGCGGTCAAGGTGCTGCGATCGGTGGACGGCGATGCGTTCACCGACGCCGATGCCACGCCGCACCGGCAAAGGCTCCTTCGCCTCCATGTCGACGACATCACCGGTCGAGCGGCTCGGTCCGCATAGCGGACGACTGGATCGGCGTTCACGTTCGTTTTCCCGAACTGCTTCAGCCGAAGTAGAATTAAGTCATGACAACTCCAGCCGAGACTCACGCACCGCATCTGGCGTCGCCAGACGTCAATCCCTCGTTCACCAAGGGCGTGTTTCTCGGCGAGATACGCGAGGATCTCGTCTTTCCCTTTCCGGCGTTGGCGCCCGACGAAAGGGAATCGCTGCGCCTAATTCTCGATTCGATTCGGGCGTTTGCCGCCGAAAAGGTCGACAGCGCGAAATTCGACCACGACGGAGTGTTTCCGGACGGCGTTCGCCAGGGTCTTCACGAACTCGGCGTGATGGGCTTGAGCATTCCCGAGGAGTACGGCGGATTCGGCGCGTCGGCCAAAGTGTACAACCGCGTCTTCGGAGAAATTGGCGCGACGGACGCCGCGCTATGCGTGTATTTCGGGGCGCATCAGTCGATCGGATGCAAAGGCATCGTGTTGTTCGGCACCGAAGCACAGAAACAGAAATATTTGCCGCGATGCGCGTCGGGCGAGCTCGTCGCGGCGTTCTGTCTCACCGAGCCGGGCTCCGGATCGGATGCACAGGCGATGAAGACGTCGGCGGTATTGAACGATGACGGGACGCACTATCTGGTGAGCGGCACCAAGATCTGGATCTCGAACGCTGGCTATGCGAATCTGTTTACCGTGTTCGCGAAAGTTGCCGTCGAAGACAAGGGCGTGGTCAAACAACGCGTGACCGCCTTCATTGTCGACGCACACGCGGCTGGCGTCTCGCTTGGCAAGCGCGAAGAGAAGATGGGCATCAAGGCGTCCGACACCCGCGCCGTGTTTTTCGACAAGGTCAAGGTGCCGGTCGACGATCGTCTGGGCGACGTGGGCCACGGTTTCCGTATCGCCCTCGAAGTGCTCAACTCCGGCCGTCTCGGTCTCGCGACGGCGTCGGCGCGCGGAACGCGGTCGATCATGCGCAAGGCGTTGGCATACGCTAAGGAGCGCGAGCAGTTCGGTCGCTCGATTGGATCGTTCGAGATGATCGAGCGGAAGTTCGCGGTCAATGCCGTCGAGTGCTACGCGGCGGATTCGGCGGCGATGGTGGCGGCGGGCATGGTGGATCGTGGCGGCGTGGACTTTTCACTCGAGACCGCGGCGTGCAAAGTGTTCGGATCGGAGCTTGCGTATCGCGCGGCGAACGACGCGTTGCAGATCGCCGGCGGCATCGGCTACTCGAAGGAGTTTCCCTACGAGCAGGCCGTGCGCGACTCCCGCATCAACCTCATCTTCGAAGGAACGAACGAGATTCTGCGCGCGCTGATCGCGTTAATGGGACTACAGCAGCCGGGCGAGCGACTCAAGGCGCTGGGCAAGGCATTCAAAGACCCGATCCACTCGCTCGGGGCCATCGGACACTATCTCGCGGGTCGCGTCAAACGCACGATTACCAAACCCACCTTCACCAAAGTGCATCCGTCGCTCGAGGAGGAAGCGGATTTGGTGGCGACCGTGGTGCACGATCTTGCCGTCGCCGTCGAGAGCGCGGTGATGCAGCACGGAAAGGCGATCATCGACATGCAGTTCATGCAGGAACGCATGGCCAACGCGGCGATCGACATCTTTCTCGCGACGGCGGTGCTGTCGCGCACGACGTGGGAGATCGAGCGGGCCGGCAGCGAGAGCGCGGCGCAGGCGCAATTGGATTGCGCGCGAGTCTTCGTTCCCATGGCGTACCGGCGAGCGCGAAGAAACATTCGCGCGCTCTCCAAGAATCAGGACGGACGCTTCAAATCGCTCGCCCGCATGTCGCTCGAGAGCGGCGACCTCGGACCCGAATCGCCGACGGACGCCTAGCCCATCTACCGTGAGAGCATCGACCGCGCGACAGCGGGGTCGTTGAGATTTGATGCCCGGGGGATGCTGATTCGGCGGGGATTCGCGGTCGCGACGTCTGCTCGACGACACTCGTACGTGGCGTACGAGCTCCGACCATCACTTACGTCCGTGCACTCCCACTCGACACCGTCGGCGTCCTTTAGAACCATGACCACGGCACGTCCCTGTGCGGATGGTTTTCGGGAGCGCGCGCGAGCCCCGCGCGCGGATATCGGAACAAACCTAAACAGACTACCTGTCGCGAAAATGACCGAACATTAAGACTTTCTAATCTTTCGACCCAACCCGTTCTTGCCCTTCTATACGCGTCCAGCTCGCAAGACGTTCAAAGTTTCCTGCTCTCCAAAACGTCTAATTCCGGAAAATCTGGACACAATTTCTCGCGTCGAAGTGAATTCGTGCCGGTTCGCACGACCGCGGCGCGTCCTGTTGCATCCGTTTGCACCCGTCGCATCCGTCGCATCCGTCGCATCCGTCGCATCCGTCTTCACCGTACATACGCCCATGTCGCAAACGAAGTTCCTCGAAACCACGCGCCTTCCCACCATCCATACACTTCAACGGGTAGGTCCCATGTCGAAGGAGTAGTGAAAGATGTTGCTGTTGACAGGAAACGAGACGACTGAGCCGGTGTCGGAGGACGCGCACGACCTGCAAACCGGCGGCCCGGCGCGTGGCGCCATGACCCCCGACGCGTACGGAGCGTTCGAGGACGCCTCGCTGCTCGACGCCTATTCGCGCGCCATCGTAGGCGCGGTTGAGCGCGTCACCCCCGCGGTGGTTCACCTCGAAATCATTGGCCGATCGACCGACCGCCGTCGTCGCGGCGAAGAAGTGCGCGGCTCAGGCTCCGGCTTCTTCTTCACGCCCGACGGATTTCTGCTGACCAACAGCCACGTCGTCGCCAATGCCACCTCGGTGCGTGCGACCCTCAACGACGGCGGCGCATACGTGGCGCATTTGGTCGGCAACGATCCCGACACCGACCTCGCCGTGCTCAAAATCGATCACTCGGCGCCCGGGTTCGCGGTGCTTGGCGATTCGTCGTCGCTGCGTGCCGGGCAGCTCGTGATTGCGATCGGCAATCCGCTTGGATTTCAGACTACGGTGACTGCCGGAGTCGTGAGCGCACTTGGCCGTACCATGCGCTCCCAGTCGGGACGCTTGATCGACGGCGTGGTGCAAACGGACGCCGCACTCAACCCCGGCAATTCCGGCGGACCGCTGGTCACGTCACGCGGAGACGTCATCGGCGTCAACACGGCGATCATTTCCGGCGCACAGGGAATTTGTTTTGCCATTCCGTCGCGCACGGCGGAGTTCGTCGCCTCTCGGCTCATGCGCGACGGCCGCGTTCGACGCGCGTATTTGGGAATCGCGGGGCAGACGATTCGATTCACACGGCGCCAGGCGGATCGATATCATCTCGCGGCTCCGGGCGCTGTGCTCATCACGAGTGTCGAGCCGGATAGCCCGGCAGCATCAGCCGGACTCGCCCTCCGCGATCTCCTCGTCGGTGTGGGCAGCGCGGCCATCACCAGTGTCGACGATCTGCATCGCGTGCTCGCGGAAGAGGCGATCGATGCGCCGATCGAGCTCGTGTTTTTCCGAGGTGGGGTGCGTCAGCAGCGGACGGTCACGCCACTCGAGCGGCGATAGGTTCGGGGCGCAGTATTGGTCGCCTAGTCGACGGGGAACGATCCGCCGTGATCGGCTCACAATCGGCCGCGTGCTTGCGACGCCGTGCGCGTGTTCGTAGTGTAGCGTTCTCCACCTTCGCTGACGCACCGAGCTCGCGCGCCCGATTCAGCGTCGGTGAGCTCGTTGATCCTTCACGACGTCATGCGCCTCGACGCTCTCCGCTCGCTCCACGGAATCGATCATCCATCCGCGCTTCCGCGCAACGATGCGGATAGCGACGCGTGGGTTGCCGGTGTGCGTGCGGGAGACCGTCACGCTTTTGAGCTGATGTATCGCGCATACTACCAGCGGCTTGTGGGATTTGTGTGTGCCTACATCCGGTCCGAGTCGGCCGCCGAGGAGGAGGTGCAAGAGCTCTTCCTGGCGATCTGGCGCGATCGCGAACGATGGGAGCTTCACACGACGCTCCGCGCCTATTTGTTCAAAGGCGCGCGAAACCGGGCCCTGAATCATCTCAAGCACGAGGGCGTGACGATCGCTGCGTGCGAGAGCGCGGTGAGTGAGAAGCGAACACTCGCCATGGGCGAGCCGGCGGCCACCGTCCAGGAGACGATGGAAGCGGAGGAGTTGGAGGCAGCGGCTCGCGTCGCGATCTCACGTCTTCCCCCGCGCTGCCGCATGGCCTTCAACCTCTGTCGAGCGCACGGTCTTTCGTACGCCGAGGCGGCGCAGGTCATGGGGATTTCCGAGCACACCGTGAAGATCCAGATGACGAGAGCCCTGAGCGCACTTCGCGCGGGCCTCGCGCAGTGGCTTCCGTAGAAGGCTCCCAGAAGGATCTTCGAGAAAGTTTTCCCGGCGTGTAGCCCGGCAGCGGTCGTCAGTTGTCTTGGTGTACATGACCCCGCGATCGTCGGACGAGCTCGACCCCGAACGCCTTGCCCGGTACTTCGCGGGCGAATGCTCCCAACCAGAAGAGGCAGCAATCCGAGCATGGATCGCTGCCGACGAAACTCGCCGACTCCAAGTCGATGTGCTGCGACGCGGATGGGACGCCGCTGGCACGATCGAGCTTCGCGGCGACGTCGATCGGTCGTGGGCCGCGATGTCGGCAAGAATGGACGAGCGGCCGCACGGGCAGACGACCAGGCGGTCATCTGGCGACGGACACATGCTTCGCTTGCGATCCGCCACCTTCGCTCAGCGGTCTCGGTATTTCGGCTCTCGCGCGGCAGCGATCATTCTCGCTGTTGCACTCGGCGCCTTCGCGGCCCGGCAGGCGGGTTGGAGAAGGTCGTCCGCGCCTCGGCCGGTTGTCCACGCAGCGGTAATGCGTGAGGTCACGACCAAGCGCGGGCAACAGGCCAATGTCTATCTCAGCGACGGAACCCTAGTTGTTCTAGGGGTCGGCAGCACGCTGCGCTTTCCGACGGCGTTCGACAGCTCGCGCGACGTCGAGCTGACCGGTGAGGCGTACTTTGAGGTCGCGCATGACACGACGCGCTCTTTTTTCGTGCACACGAAATACGGGACGGCGCGCGATCTCGGAACCAAGTTCGGCGTCCGCGCTTATCGCGATATCTCGGCGGCGACCGTGACGGTGACCGAGGGTTCGGTTCTTCTCATGCCGAATAATCTTGACGACAAACGCAACCTGGTGCTCGGTGCGCGCGACGTCGCCCGCGTGTCTGCCGACGGTCGCTTGAGCGTGTTGCGCAACGTGCGCACGGACCAGAACCTCGCCTGGGTTACGGGGCGTCTCGTCTTCGATCGTATGCCGGTTGGCGAAGCGATCGCTCAGATCAATCGGTGGTATGACGCCAACGTGCAGCTGGGCGATTCGACGCTCGCCGGCTTCACGCTCACAGCGTCACTGTCGAACGAGCCGTTTGGCCGCGCCATCAAGATCATCGCCGGGGCGTTGGATGCACGCATCGAACGCCGTCATTCCACGTACACGCTCTTTGCGTCCCGGAGCCGGAGCTGACATGCAGTTGCCGATCGGGCCAATACGGATTGTTTCTTTCTGGAGAGGGTTGATGCGTCGTCGAGCATCGCACGCCGTGGTTCTCATTGGTGCGGCAATCAATCTCGTGACCTCGGCTGGCCTGCCGCGATCGGCACATGGCCAGGACACCGCACAGCAGTTTACGGCGCGAGGCCCGCGTTTTCTTCTGGCGTCGGCGGGTGCGGAGCGGCCCGTGCGCGTGGATCTGGCGAAAACGCCGGTCCTCCGACACCGGCTCTCGGTCAACTACCAATCGCTCACACTCAACGAAGCACTCAAGCGGATTGCGCAAAGCGCGGGGCTCCAACTCGCGTACAGCAACGCGGTCATTCCGCTCGACAAGACCGTGAGTCTAAAAGCAGAGGACATCACCGTCGCCGCCGCATTGACGGAGCTTCTGATTGACGCCAACGTCGACATCCTGTTCTCGACGAGTGGCCAAGCTGTGCTCATTCGGCAGAGCGAAGGGACGCGGGAGAAACCTCCGGCGCCTGGCTCTGTCTCCGGTCGCGTGACGGATTCCGCCGTTGGCTTTCCCGTGTCCGGCGTGACGATCGCGATCACCGGCACGAATCTGAGCGCGGTGAGCAACGACGACGGGCGTTACAACTTTCCCGCTGTTCCGCCGGGCACGTACACGCTCGAAGCGCGCCGGCTCGGCTACGCGCCAATCACGCGTGTCGGCATCGTTGTCACCGACGGTCAGCCGACGAGGGTCGACTTCACCGTGCAAGCTGCCGCGCTCCACCTGCAGGAAACGGTAGTCACGGGCGTCGTCGATCCCACGGCCGGAACGAAAGTGCCGTTCACCGTCGGGCGCGTTACGAAAGAAGACATTCCGGTGCCGGCAATGAACGCGATCGGCGACATCCAGGGAAAAATCGCCGGTGTGGCGATGGTCGGCCCGACGCAGCCTGGCAGCGACGTCAGCATCCAACTTCGCACGCCGACCAGCATCAACAAAAGCAACGCACCACTCATTGTCGTCGACGGAGTCATTCTGTCGTCGGGCACGGCTGATCTCAATTCGCTCGACATTGAAAGCATCGAGGTGGTGAAGGGCGCCGCGGGCGCATCGCTCTACGGATCGAGAGCGGCCGCGGGCGTCATTCAAATTCGCACATCGCGCGGCAACGCACTCGCGTCGGGTCAGACGCAATTCACTTTCCGCTCAGAAGCCGGCACGAGCTCGCTGGGACACGAAGTACCGTGGGCCGAGAATCACTTCTATCTCACGAACGCGAACGGCGACTACGTGAATGCGGCCGGCGCTGTCGTCTCGCGCAACTTGCGCGTCGCGCGCCCTGCTGCGAGCCGCTTTCAAGACCAGCCATACATCGTGCCGACCTACGATCCGGTGAAGCAGTTCTTCAATCCCGGCACGCTGTTGACGAATTCCTTCACCGTGGCGCAGAACGGCGACAAGACAAACTTCCTCACGACGCTCTCGTCGCAACGGCAGGATGGCGTCGTGCTTCGGCACGGTGGTTACACACGCACTGATGTGCGCCTCAATCTCGATCATCGTCCGCGGGACGACGTTCAGCTTTCCGTCAGCGGCTATCACTCACGCTCGGACCGCGAAGAGTTGCTCGGCGACCCGTTTTACAACCTCATCAACATCGCGCCCGACATCAATCTGCTCACGCCCGATCCTGACGGAACACGCTTCGCGTTTCAACCGGATCCACAGGGCGTGAACGCGAACCCGCTCTATATTCTCGAGACGGACAAGGCGACGACGCAGCGCACGCGCACGCTCGGCAGCGTCGCATTGCGCTACACGCCCAAGTCGTGGCTCACCGCCGATGCTCACGCGAGCTATGACCGTTCGGATCAGAACGGCTCGGACTTTACCGACCGCGGGCTAAAAACACCGACGGCGCCTACGGGATCCCCGGGCGTGTTGGCGCTGACGAACCAATACACCAGTGCGGTCAACGCCGACGCCAGCGTGAGTGTTCTTCAACAATTCGGTGCGTTCACCGCGCGTTCTACGTTCCGCGCGGTCGTTGAGGATCAGAAGACCGAGGCGGATACAGCGAGCGGAACCAACTTCGCGGTCGGCGGTGTCCCGCGTCTCGACGCGGCGCTCTCGCGCAACAGCGCATCGGCGGAGACGGACTTCGGTTCCGAGGGGTACTTCTTCACGGGCGGCCTCGACTACGACAGTCGCCTCATCTTCGACGGCTTGATCCGGCGAGACGCGAGCTCGCTGTTCGGTCCGGGCGAACAGTGGCACACGTACTACCGCGCGAGCGCCGCATGGCGTTTGGCGCAAGAACCGTGGTGGCGTTGGCAGCGGGTGAATGAGTTCAAGCTGCGCGTCTCGCAAGGTACCGCGGGGACACGCCCGGATTTCTCTAATCAATACGAGACCTACACGATCAGCTCGAACGGGGTGTTGGCGAAGAACGCGCTCGGCAATCGTTTTCTCAAGCCGGAAACGGCCAAGGAAACGGAAGTCGGGCTCGACATCATCGTCGACAACAAGTTTTCGCTGCAACTCTCGCGCGCCGCGACGCGGACGACGGACGAGCTGGTGCAGATTCCGTTGCCCGGTGCCGTGGGCTTTCAGACGCAGTGGCAGAACGCGGGCACCGTCGTGGGCAATACACTCGAAGCCACGTTCGAAGCGGAGCTGTTCCGCCGAGGAACCACGACGTGGAAGCTCGGCATCGTTGCCGATCGGTCGCGGAATCACATCGCCGAGTTCAATCGGAGCTGCGTGCGCACGGCGAACATCTCGTATCGCTGTACCGGCGAAGACCTGACCACCATGTACGGCCTCAGCTTCGCGCATTCGCCGGGCCAACTCCCCGCGACGCAAGCGAACGCTCAAGGCGTCTTCGAAGTGAATGACGACGGACTTCTCGTCGCGGTCGGGCAGGGAAGCCACTACTCCGATCCCGGCAAGTGGGGAACGACGGTCGTGAGCAACGGCGTTACGTACCAATGGGGAATGCCCATTCTTCGCCTCGATTCGACGGGACAGCAGGCCGTCGTTCGCATCGGGAGCGGCAATCCGCGATTGCACTATGGAGTATCGAACAACATCGGGTGGAAAGGATTCCAGTTCTACGGTCTGCTCGACACGCAAATGGGCGGCAACATCTACAACGCCACGAACCAACGCATGTATCAGTATCAGCGCAGCGGCGACGTCGATCAGGTTGGAAAGGCCGATGCCGTGAAGAAGCCGATTGACTACTACTCGTTGCTCTATAACGGCAACAACGTCGTCGACTGGTTCGTCGAGCCGGGTGGCTTCGTGAAGCTGCGCGAGGTGTCGGTGCAGTACAAAATCCCAGTGCGTCTCCTCGCTCGCATTCCAACGAATCGCGTGACCGGTGCAACGGTGTCAGTGGTTGGGCGAAATCTGATGACGTGGACGCGCTATCAGGGCTACGACCCCGAGGTCGGGACGGTCTCAAACCGGTTCGGCGGATTCGACTACCCGCAGTACCGCACGTTCACCGCCGTTCTTCAACTGCAATTTTGACCCGCGACGAGAGTTTCCCGATGAGTCACATATCGATTGCGCGTCGTGTGGCGTGGGTTGCCGCCGGCCTTGCGCTCGTGGCGTGCGTGGATCTCACGCGGCCGAACAACAACGATCCGAATCGCCTGCGAGCGACGAGCACTCCAGGTGACGTCGAAGCGTTGATCGCCTCGACCTTCCAAACATGGTGGCCGCGCGTCTACGGACCAACACCGTCCGTCATGTGGTCGATGATGGGCTACGAAGTCAGCACGCCCTTCCTCTGCTTCTCGTCGCAGGAGATGGGACAAGAGCCACGCCCCGCGTGGAACAACACCACCGTCTATGTTCGCTCGACGACATCGTCGGGACCGTGGCTCGACCTGTACGGCGTGATCTCAATAGCCAACGACGGCATCCAAGCGCTCGACCGCGGCCTCATGATTGGTGCCGGCGGCGCGAACAACAGCCGGGCGCGCGCCTTCGCCAAGTTCATGCAAGGTGTGGCGCACGGGTACGTGGCGCTCATGTATGACAAAGGCCTGATCATCGATGAGCATGCTGATATCGATACACTGGCCACACCAACGTACGTGCCGTACACCGACGTGATGCCGGCGGCGATCGCGATGCTCAAAGAATCAATCGCGATCTCGGATACCGCCACATTTACGCTTCCGGTCACCGGGTGGATTCCTGGACTGCAACTCACCAACAAAGATCTGTCACGCCTGGCGCACACGTACATCGGGCGCTTCGAGACGTACGTCGCGCGCACGGCTGCCGAACGCGCTGCGGTGAACTGGACTGACGTCATCGCGCAGATGGACGCGGGAATCACCGCGGACTTCGCACCGATTGGATCACCGACTGGTCTGGTCGACAACGCCAAGCGTCTCTTCGCGCGATCCAACGCCTTCCCGGGCGACCAACAGCGAGCGAGCAATTGGCTCGTCGGTCCGGCCGACTCACTCGACGGATTCAAGAACTGGATCGCGACTCCAGTGGCCGATCGCAATCCATTCCAACTGCGAACCGCTGATCGCCGCATCCAAAGCGATACGGTGGGTTCCACCGGCGCCTATTTTGGCTACGACCCGAACGTGAGTTGGATGAATCCCACCCGCGGATTATATCTTCGCTCATTCTACTACTTTCGCCGGTTCGGAACGGGCACGTCGTGGCAGAACGGTCCGCTCGTCGCCATCACACGGACGGAGCTGAATCTGCTCAAGGCCGAGGCGCTGATCAGACTGAATCGCGCAACCGAAGCAATTCCGTTGATCAACGCCACACGCGTCGCCAACGGCAAGCTCAAGCCGGTGGACATCAACGGACCGCCGGACCAAGCCGGCTGTGTTCCGCGGAAGCTCACTGGCGCATGCGGCAGCCTGTGGGACGCCCTTCGATACGAGAAGCGCATTGAAGAAGCCGGCGTCGATCCGCAAATCGCTTTCTACGACGCGCGCGGCTGGAATACGCTCGCCACGAACTCGTTCCTCGAATGGCCGGTGCCCGGCCGCGAGCTCGAGATTCAACGTTTGCCGAACTACACGTTCGGTGGCGGCGGAGCCATGAGCGCACCGCCTCCAACGTGGGACAAATGTCCGGCCTCTGTGACGCTCCCACGGTGCAGTTGATATGTCGTCGGCGCAACGCCGAACATCCAAGCGCGTCCGATGCGCCTTGTCCGTTCTCTTGCTCGGGCTCCCGCTGTGCGTGTCGCGTGGCCAAGAGGGCGAAGAAGTCAGCGCGGGCCGAGGCCGCTCGACCGTCATCAATCAGTCGCATGATCCGCTTCTTGCGAGCTTCCGGTTTCGATCGATCGGTCCCGCAAGCATGGGCGGGCGAATTGACGACGTCGAGGTCGCGCCGAGCGACCACAGTATCATCTACGTCGGGTTCGCGACGGGAGGCCTCTACAAATCGATCAACAACGCGACCACCTTCGAGCCTGTTTTCGAGACGTATGCCAGTGCGTCGATCGGAGACATCGCGATTCATCCGACGAACCCGAACATCGTGTACGTCGGAACGGGTGAGCCGAACAATCGCAACAGCTCGTCGTTCGGCGACGGGATGTACAAAACGATCGACGGCGGACGGACCTTCACGCACGTCGGACTGAGAGAAACGCAGACCATCGCGCGGATCATCATCGATCCGCGCAATCCTGAAATCGTCTACGTCGCTGCGCCAGGTCACCTGTTCGGCCCGAGCCCGGACGGCGGATTGTACAAGACGGTGAACGGCGGAAAAAGCTGGACGAAAATCAAATACGTCGACAAACATACCGGATTCACCGAGCTCGTGATGGATCCGTCGAACAGCAGCGTTCTCTACGCGGCGAGCTACCAGCGGCAGCGCACGGCCTGTTGCTACAATGGTGGCGGTCCAGGCAGCGCAATGTGGAAAACCACCGACGCCGGAAAAACCTGGGCCAAGCTTACGGGTGGCGGACTTCCTCCCGGTCCCTACGGCCGGATCGCGATCGACGTCTCGGCGTCCAACCCCAAGATCGTCTACGCGCAGGTCGAGGCGGGCGTGTCGCATCTCGTCTTTCCCGGACAGGCACCGGCTGGTCCGCCTGCTCCCGTCCCCGATGAAGTGAATACCACTCCTGGTGGTGACGCCGCTCGCTATTGGTGCAACAACGGTGCGGCGACGCCCTCGCTCCCTCGAGCGGGCCGAGGCGCCGCGCAGAGTCCGAAGGCGTTGCCCACACTCGATCCAGAGCAGGGCGGCGTACTTCGATCCATCGACGGCGGCAAAACGTGGACCCCGACGAGCAATTGCTCGGAGCGTCCGATGTACTTCGCGCAAGTGCGTGTCGATCCCAAAGACCCGAACGTCGTGTACACGTCGGGCGGTTCGCCGGCCATCTCGCGCGATGGCGGCAAGAAGTTTGAGAAGTTGAATACGGTCCACTCCGACAATCACGCGATGTGGATCGATCCCACCGATACGAAGCACTTGATTGTCGGCAACGACGGCGGTGTCAACATCTCCTATGATCAGGGCGAAACGTGGGATTTTGTGAACTCGCTGCCCACCGCACAGTCGTATTGGGTGTCTACCGACAATGAGCATCCGTATAACGTCTACACCGGAATGCAGGACAATGGGAACTGGGGCGGGCCGAGCACGAGTCGCGCGCGGGTGGGAATTCTCAATAGCGATTGGTTCAAGCTTCCCTGCGTCGGCGACGGATTCGTCACCGCGGTAAATCCAGACCACCCGAATCTCGTGTACTGCGAAGGGCAGGACGGCGCGATTCAGCGGTTCGATCTGAACACCGGCCGGGGAACGAATATTCGCCCCGTCTCCGGACCGGCGGGGCCGCGCGAAGGCGGCCCGTGCGCCGACGGCCGCGCGCTCGACAATCCGCGTCTCCTGAGACGCGGCGGAAGGCGCACTGTTTTGAACGCAAATCCCGGCGAGTCCTATCGCTTCAACTGGAACACTCCCTTCATCCTCTCGCCGCACAACCCCGACATCGTCTACCTCGGCGGCAACAAGTTGTTCAAGTCCGACGATCGCGGCGACCACTGGGTGCAGAGCGCAGATCTTACCAAGCAGGTCGATCGCTGCAAGGTGACGGTGATGGGTGCGGCGGGCGATCAGCCTCAGTTCGCGAAGAATGACGGCGTCGAGTGGTATAGCACGATCATTGCGATCGCGGAGTCGCCGGTGATGCCGGGCGTGGTTTGGACCGGTACCGATGACGGAACACTCCAGGTCAGCCGCGACGGAGCGCTCACGTTCGTTGACGTGAGCAAGAATCTCCCGGGCTTACCGCCGAGCCATGACTACTACATCGCGCGCATCGACGCGTCGCATTTCGATGGGGGAACGGCGTACGTCGCGGTGGACGGCCACCGAAGCGACGACATGAAGCCGTACGTCTTCGTGACGCGCGACTACGGCAAGACCTTTCAGAACATCTCGAACGATCTTCCCGCGTTCGGCAATCTGCAGGTTGTGCGCGAAGATCCCAAGAACAAGGATCTTCTATTTGTCGGCACCGAGTTCGGCTTGTTCGTATCGGTCAACGGCGGAACGCATTGGGAGAAGTTCATGACGAACTATCCCACCGTGCGCACGGACGACATTCTCATCCATTCGCGCGACGGCGATCTCATTGCCGCCACGCACGGGCGGAGCCTTCTCATCGCCGACGACATCACCGCCCTGCAACAGTTTACGCCGGCCGTGGCGTCGCAGGACGTCTACCTGTTCGAGCCGAGGACGGCCGTCGCCTACGTGCAGAACTTGACGATCAATCCGAGCCTGGGCGGCGTCCGTCATTTCGTGGGCGAGAACGCGCCGGCGGGTGCCGCGGTCGCGTACTATCTCAAAACGCCTGTCACGGGTGACGTGCGCATCACAGTATCGGACGCAACGGGCCGCTCGCTCGTCACGCTCTCCGGTCCGCACGACGCGGGCATCCACAAACTGACATGGCCGCAGCTGGCCGGGAGTTCGCGCGGCGCGGCAGCGCAACTGGAGGCGGGAATCTACGCAGTCAAGCTGACAGTGGGTGGCAAGGACTTCACGCGGACATTGACCGTGCTGGAAGACCGCTGGTTCAAACCGCGATAGCGGCATCTGCACCCAGCTCTATGGCGCGCCTTGTCGTCCCGTCGTGCCAAAAATGCGATCGAGCTCCGTCGCGATGTTCACCACGACAATGAGCGACACGGTCGTGGGCCGCTGCCCAGTCGGCGACGCTCGCATGATGAAAACGGAATCAGCTGGTCCGACCGCGTAGCCGGAGTTGAGATTGCCCCCGGAGAGCACCGGCGTCACGCGATCACCGGTCACTTCGCCGTCGCTTGTCACGCGGGCCGCGAAGAGCGTATCCGCATTTCGAAAAAACAATTCGCGCCCGCTGCGTGCCCACTTGGGCTGCGTTCCCCCGCTCACAGAAACCTGTCGCAGCGCGCCGCCCCCCACCGGACGCACATACACCTCTGTGCGCCCGCTCTCGTTCGACGTATACGCCAGCGCGCGGCCATCCGGACTCACCACTGGGTTGCTCTCTGAGAAATCTGTAACAATGAACGGGCTCAGGCTGTCGCCCCTGACGACCGACAGTATCATGAGATCGTTTTGCGTCGGCGCCGCACCTCTGCCTTGTGCCGCGCGGCCGTTCGTCGCGCCGGCCATCGCGCGCGTGAGGGGAATGATGGCGCGTCCATCGCTGAGCCAGGCTGCCGAGCCGATGGGTGAGCCTCTCCCGCCGACCGCCCCCGGATATTTATAGATGGGCGTCGCCTCGGCACTCGCATCCCATGGGCGTCGCAACAGCGTCGCCGTCGAGGGGGAATCAGCACTGATGCGGACGAACGAGAGCTCGCGCCCACCAGGCATCCATGTCGGATTCGACTCGCGCAGGTCCGATCGCCACCGCGACATGCGGCCCGACGCGAGCTCGAATACATAGATATTTGAAACGCCCTGCGCGAACGGACTCGCTCCCGGCGCGGGACGAGGAGTGCCAACCGCTGCCAATCGACTGGCATCCGGCGACATCGTGAATGCCGAGAAGATGATCGAATCGGGAACGTTGGGCAGGAGGCGTTCGGCTGCCGACCGTGACCGCATCGCGATACCTGGAACACCGAGTGGATCGGGCGCGGGGAGGTACGCGAGCACGTTGCCGCCAACGGCGAAACGCTCAACGCTTCCACCCGGTGCTTCGGCGATCGGCACTGACGGTTGAGTCACTGCGAGCCGCTTCACATCGAACGGCGCCGCCATGAGATATTGCCCGCTCGCATACACGAGGTAGCGCGGTGCGACGAACTGCACGGCCGACCCGCTGATGCCAAGTGGATGCCAGGATTTTTTAACGATATCGAATGCCGCGATTGTGACGTCGGTCGAGCGATTGAGCACAACTACGAGAGCCTTGCTCCCCGGCAGCACGATCAGGTCGGCCGGCACGCCCATGTCGCCGGTGACGGAGAGCGTATCGACCGCTCCGCCATTCGCGCGAACGCGCGCGATGCCGCGCGGTGTAGCACGACTACCGAACGAGAAGTAGATGAAGTTGTCCGCGCCCCATGCCGCGCCGCGTCCGGCGCCGGCGATTGGACGCGCCGGGCCTTGAGTCAGTGGCGCGATCGCCACGCCGCCGAACCCGCCGACGAGCACTTCGCGTCCGTCCGGCGAGATGCCGCGGAGTCCGGTCTGCGCGACCGCGGCATCGCGCAACCGCCGGCTGCTCAGGCTATCGAGGCGGCGCTCGAAGTACGCGTCGCCGCTCCCCCAAAAAATGCGCGAGCCGTCTCCGCTTACGACGAACTGCCCCGGCGACGCCGACGCGGGGAGCGGGACTTCGAAGCGCGCGACCAGTGGTTTGACAACCACCGACGACCGCATCCAACCGGCAATCGCCGCGACGATCGCAATGGCCAACAACACCGACGTGACGATGGTCGCCGTTGCCGGCTTGGCGACCGCTGTCGCCCGCGTCCGCGAGCCGGGCAGCCCCACGTATCGCGCGTCGCCGAGTGCCTCGCTGAATTCCGCGGCGGTCGCGAACCGATCGGCTGGAACTTTGTTGAGCGCCGTCATCGTCGCCGCACCGACATTCGCCGGGACCGAGCGACGAAGCGTCGTCACGGGCTCGGGATCGACGCCCATGACCTTTGCGAAGACTGCCTGCGCCGTGGGACCGCTGAACGGCGGCTCTCCGCTCAACATCTCATAGAGAACGCAACCGAGCGAATAGATATCGGTGCGGGCGTCGATGTTGCGCTCGCCCATGGCCTGTTCGGGGCTCATGTATTGCGGCGTGCCGAGCGACATTCCCGTTTCCGTCATCCGCGAGCCGGTCGTCGTCGTGTCCGTGCGCGTGATGGCGAGCGCGATCCCGAAATCCGCGATCAGTGCCTGTCCTTCGTGAAGGAGAATGTTCGCGGGCTTGATGTCGCGATGAATGACACCGCGGCGGTGCGCGTAGTCGAGCGCTCCCGCCACTGTAGTGGCGATTCGAACCGCGTCGGCCACGGGTAATTGCTTCTCACGGTCGAGCCGGTCGCGGAGCGACTCGCCCTCGACGAACGGCATGACGTAGAACACCGTGCCGTTTACAGTTCCCGAATCGATGAGCCCAAGAATGTGCGCGTGCTGAAGGTGCGCCGTCGTCTTGATCTCAGCGAGAAAACGGTCAGCCCCAATGACGGCGGCCAACTCCGGACGTAGCACCTTGAGCGCCACCCTGCGTTCGTGCCGGACGTCGTAGGCCAAGTACACCGTCGCCATGCCGCCGGCACCGAGCTCTCGCTCGATCCGATAGCGATCGGCAAGAGATGCGGTCAAGCGCGCGACGACGTCGGTCATTCCGTTCCGGACTGTGGTGCCACGGACTCCCTCGTTGTAAATGCGTACTATAAGAGGAATATGCCGCTCCCGCGGAGGAGTAGCCACTCTTACGCTTGAGTCGCCCGTGCACGCGCCTTGCGTGAGAGCAGGAAGCCAAATCATCCCCTCATGACAATCTTAGCAGAATGAATGACGTCGTCGTCGTAGGCGCGGGCGCCGCTGGGTTGGCTGCTGCGTCCCGCCTGCTCGAACATCGGCATGACCCCATCGTGCTCGAGGCGCGCGACCGGATCGGCGGCCGAATTCTCACGGAACGTATTTCGGGTGTGGCCACGCCGATCGAGCTCGGCGCCGAATTCATCCATGGCGTTGCGCCGCAGATTCACAAGATCGCGATGGAGCATGGACTGTCCGCCGTGGACATCGCGGATCATCGCTATGTGAGCTCCGGCAAGCGTCTCTCTCGCGAGCGCGACTTCTGGCCGCGCCTCGATCGAGTCATGCGGCGGCTCGATACCGAACGCGACCCCGACCGATCGTTCGCCGATGCGCTTGCCGCGAATCGTTTGTCGGTTCCGGTAGCCGATCGACGACTGGCCAAACAATTCGTCGAAGGATTCGACGCGGCCGACACTCGGATCATCAGTGAACGCGGGTTGGCCGACGGCGGCACTCCATGCGACGATGAACGAGAGACGCGGATCGGCCGCCTTCTTGACGGCTACGGACCTCTCATCGATTCGCTCGCCGACACGCTGCGCGCGCGGATTCAGCTCGGCGCGGTCGTCTCGGCCGTTCGATGGCGGCGCAATCACGTCGAGGTCGACTATCGCGATCACGCCGGTGTGGCGGAGGGTTCGATCAAGGCGCGCGGGCTCGTTGTTACGGTGCCGGTGGGTGTGCTCGAAGCCGCACCGGGAATCGTCGGCGCGATCACCTTCGACCCGCCGCTCCCAATCATCTCACGCGCCGTCGGCCAGTTGGCGATGGGAGCGGTGGTCAAGCTGATCCTCCAATTCGACGCGCCGTTCTGGCGCGATGAGCGTTTTGGCGAGCGGCTCGGATCGTCGGCGTTGGATGAGATGTCGTTCGTGCAATCTCGAGCGCGATTGCCATTTTCTACCTGGTGGACGACCTATCCTGTGCGCGGTCCGAACCTTGTTGCGTGGTCGGGTGGTCCGGACGCGCAGGCGCTGTCTCGTCGATCGATTGCTGAGTTGGAGACGGCCGCGGTGACGTCTCTGGCGAGTATCTTCGCCCTGAAAGCGAGCACGATTCGCGATCGCTTACGCGCGACGTTCTATCACGATTGGGTGAACGATCCGTTCGCGCGCGGCGCCTATTCGTACCCGCGCGTCGGGGGTCACCGCGCCTGCGTCCGATTGGCCAGGCCGGTGCAGGATACGATTTGGTTCGCCGGCGAGGCCGCGGATCGCGAGGGAAGGACCGGAACGGTCCACGGCGCGATCGCCTCGGGCTGGCGCGCCGCCGACGAGATCCTGGACCGCTGACGACCGACGCGCTGCTTGACGGCCAGATAGTAAGTGTGCATACTACAAGTAAGTAGTAAGCACAGTTACCATTTGCGCGGAGGCCACGATGTGGCAAGCAACGCACGAAGCGACGTTTCCCGGACTCGACAAGGCGGCCGTGTGGGCCGCATGGGCCGACGTTGATCGCTGGCACGAGTGGGATACCGACATCGAATTCGCCAGAGCCGACGACGGATTTCGCGCGGGCGGCCGGTTCGTGCTCAAACCCAAAGGCGGACCGCGAGTCCAAATTGGAATCCTCCGCGCCGACCCCTTGGCCGGCTACACCGACGTCGCCAGCTTCCCGCTGGCGAAGATGTACGGCGTGCACGACATGGTCGACACGCCGCACGGACTCAAACTGTCGATTACGATTCGCGTCGAGGGTCCACTGGCCGGTTTGTGGCGCCGGCTAGTTGCGCAAAAGGTCGCGGACGAAGCGCCACACCAAATGCAATCGCTGGCGGCGTGGGCGCGCCGATCGTTGCCGCAATGACGGCCGCGGCTTGCCGGGGAGACTCGCATCGTCTTTGGAGATGAGCGTTGATGAAACAGCTGGAGACGAGGTTCAGCAAGGCGGAGGATAGCCCCGGCTTCATGCTGTGGAAGGCGGCCAATCTGATGCAGCGGCTGCACGCGGGATGCCTCAAGGATCTCGACATCACGCCGACGCAATTCTCCCTGATGACCTGCTTGGTCTATTTGCAGGGCGACGGAGACGTGACCGCGTCGCGCATCGTCGCGCACACCGGCATGGACAAAATGATGGTGTCCGACCTGCTGAAGACGCTCGAGCGAAAGGAGCTCCTCACCAAGTCCGCCAATCCAGCGGATGCGCGCTCGTCGCTCATTCGAGCGACGGCGCGCGGCAAACGGGTGACGAACGCCGGTGTGACCAGAATCGAAGCGTTCGACGCAAAGTTCTTTCGCCGCGCCGGCGATGTGCGCGCGTTGCATCGAGCGCTCACCGCGCTCGTCGCGAATGAGGACCCACAATAGGCTGTCCGGACCCTTCGGTTGCCGCGGGGTTCCGACGATCCCGTTCACGCCTTCCACACTTTGCTGAGCGCTCTGTCAGGGAATGCCCGTCGAGAATAGGGCATTTACCGGCTGTGGAGCCGCTTCAGAATTCCGACACTTGAGGCACAACGCTGTCCTCGTCATCCAACGGGGCCTCGATGCGGGATGATGGAGCAGTTCACGCCGGTTTTGCGGGAGCAATTGTGACGGAAACCATTCGAGTACTCTTGGCCGACGATCATGCGGTCGTTCGTGCCGGGCTCAGAGCCGTGTTGAATGCGGCGCGCGATATCGAAGTGGTCGGTGAGGCATCGAGCGGCCGGGAAGCGATCGATCTCGTCGAGCGCTTGCACCCCGACGTGGTGTTGATGGACCTGTCGATGCCGGGTATGGACGGAATCGCGGCAACGCGAGAGATCGTCGCTCGCAACCTCGGCGCGCGGGTCGTGGCCGTGACCATGCATTCCGAGCGTGAATACCTCGCGGAAGCCATGGATGCCGGGGCCGCGGGCTACGTCGTCAAGACGGACGCCCACCGCGAGCTTCGAAACGTCGTCCGCGCTGCCGCGCAGGGCGCCGCTCGCGGTCCCGCGGCTCAGGTCACACCGGTGAGCGAGACGACGATCGACCTGCCGCGCGTCAAGCAAGGGGCCTCTGAGCATGAATTGTTCGCGAAGCTCACGGGTCGCGAGCGAGATGTCCTTCGCCTCACGGGTCTTGGCTACTCCGCGCCGGAAATTGGACGGCAGCTCTCGATTAGCGCGAAGACGGTGGACACCTACAAACAGCGCATCAACGAGAAGATCCACATTTCGCATCGATCGGACTATGTCCGGCTCGCGCTCAACCTCGGCTTGTTGGCGCAGGCCTGACGCCGCGCCCGGCGAACACGTTCAACAACATCGGAAGAGGGACTATGCTCACGAAAATCGCACCATCGATCTCACCGGAGCTGGGCGTTCGGGCGACTCACGCGTCACCGATCATCATCGCGACCGACGGTCGCGGACAATCGGATTCGGCGCTGGTCGTCGGCCGTCTCCTCGCCGAATCGCAAAATGCGCTTCGCCTAATCAGTGTTCTCAAAACCCTGCCGGTGATTCCCGAAGCGCAGATTTCAGTGAGTGCGGATCTCGAGGCCTCTCGCAACGCGGAGACACTGCGCGAGGTCAAGGCGCAGATGGATCGAACGTGGGGCGACGTCTACGACGTCGAGCTTCGCAACGGCGATCCGGCAACGGTGGTGACGCGCCTCGCACACGCGGCAGGCGCGACGATGATCGTCGCGGGACTGGGCCGGCATCGGGTGACTGATCGGGTGTTCGGCGACGAAACAGCGTTGCGACTCATTCGCATGGCGGATGTTCCGGTGTTTGCCGTCGCGACGGGCCTCAATCGTGCGCCGCGGCGAATCGTCGTCGCCGTCGACTTCAGCGAAACCAGCCTTCGAGCAGCGCGATTGGTCTTGGATCTCGCCGCGCCCAATGCGACGATCTATCTCACGCACGTCGCGCCGCGCGACAGCACGTTGTACGACTGGAAGGGATGGGGAGCGAGCTACAAACAAGACGCGGGTGAGGCGCTGCACAAGACGCGCGAGCAACTCCACGTGCCCGCCGACATGACAACCCAAAACGTATTCTTGCAGGGCGATCCGGCCACCGAGCTCCTCGCATTCGCCACGAGCGTCAACGCAGACTTGATTGCGACGGGAAGTCACGGTCACGGATTTGTTGCGAGAATGCTCATTGGCAGCGTCACGACACGCATCGTTCGGTGTTCGACGTGCAGCGTCCTGACGGTCCCACATGCCGCCGTGATGACCCGGGCTCGCACGACCGCCGAGCCGCCGGCAGTGATGGCGATTCCCGTGTCGGAGTGGATGGCCCGTCTCGACGATTTCACGCGACGCAATGTCGGCCGCCGCGGCGTGCTCGAGGTGGACGATCCGGAAATTGGGGCGCAGGCGCAGGAGTTCGACTATCCGTTGCTCGGTGCAACCTTTGACCCGCATGACGAGCGCGTCGAGCTGATGTTCGGCGTGCTGGGCGGAGGAAACAATCATCTCACGCGCGGTATCGGCGGCGTCACGGGAATCGACGTTCTTCGGAACGAAAGCGGTCGCGACATGGCGATTCGGATCGCGCACGGTGCGGGGCAGACACTGTTGACCTTCGCTTCCGAATACGCGGGGTGACGCGGGGTCGGGAAATGCCCGACAAAAAAACCCGGCAACTCACCACGCATGCGCGGCTGTTCTCCGACTGAGCGAGCAAACGCTGGAACCTACACTTGAGGGGAATCGAACGAGACCGTTGCCGGACAAACCACCAACGCGTTCGAAATCCGAACCCGATATAGAGGAACTTGACCATGAAGAACATCACACGCCTTGCGCTTTCCGCTCTCTTTCTGAGCTCCGTTGCGGCGACGGCACAGCAACCGAACAACGCCGGCAAATCCACGAGCGACACGGCCGCCACGCGCGCCGATTCCGGCGCCAAGAAGGAACAGCCGCAGAAGATCAGTCTGTACCGTCCCGCCGAGATCAATCATATCCGTCCGGCTGACCAGCGTGGCGTGAACGTGTTTGAATCACCGAAGGAGAACACCGTTCCGTTCACCGGCTTCGCGTTGTCGTTCGGCGGTGCATTCACGCAGGAATTTCAAGGGCTCGCGCATCAGAATGCCGCGGCGCCCGTCCTTGCGGCCGGCGTCAATGCGAACCAGCTGATCACGATCGGCCACGGCTTCAACAACGCCGTCGCCAACCTGAACGTGAATGCCCAGATCGCCCCAGGCATCCGCATCGCGATGACATCGTACCTGTCGGCGCGCCATCATCAGGAAACGTGGGTCAAGGACGGATATCTCCTCATCGACGACTCGCCGATCGACAATGCCCTGCTCAAGAGCATCATGAAGTACACGACGCTTCGCGTCGGTCACTTCGAGATCAACTACGGCGACGCGCATTTCCGCCGCAGCGACAACGGCAACTCGATGTACAATCCGTTCGCCGCCAACTACATCCTCGACGACTTCACGACGGAAATCGGCAGCGAAGTGTACCTCCGGTCCAACGGCCTGATCGCCATGCTCGGCGCCACGGGTGGCGAAGTGCACGGTCAGGTGACCGCACCCCAGGCGCGCTCGATGAGTGTTCTTGGAAAGCTCGGCTTCGACAAGTCGGTGCTCGACGATTTCATCCGCGTTCGCCTCACCGGCTCGTTCTACGCGAACAACAAAGCGGCGAGCAACACGCTGTTCACCGGCGACCGCGGCGGCTCGGCGTACTACGACGTGCTCGAGAACACGGCGTCCACGGAAACGGCCAATGCATGGTCGGGCCAGGTTCGCCCGGGCTTCTCCAACAAGATCAACGCCGAAGTCGTCAACCCGTTCGTCAAGATCGGCGGCGCCGAATTCTTCGGAAACTTCGAGACGGCAACGGGCGGATCGTTCGCCGAGCCGAAGCTCCGCACCATTCACCAGAACGTGTATGAAGGGCTGTACCGTCTCGGCGGCGACAAGTTCTATGTCGGCGGCCGGTACAACACACTCAAGGGACAGCTGATCTCAAAGAGCTCGTTGGACGAGAACGTGACGCGGTATCAGGTTGGCGGCGGTTGGTTCGTGACGCCGAACGTGCTCGCCAAGCTCGAGTGGGTCAACCAGAAATACAACGACTTCCCGCTCACCGACATCCGGTACGGCGGACAGTTCAAAGGCTTCATGGTTCAGGGTTCCGTCGGATTCTGATCGCCCGTTCGACCCCGCTCATTCGAGCGGCTGCAAGACTTCGATCGCCGGCGCTCAGCGCCGGCGATCGACTCGTTTCTGCCACCCGTCGTTCGCGGGGTTCCCGGACTCGAGCGCTGCTACTACAGGGTTTCCCCTACAAAGAATCGCCGACCGCCTTACACTCGCCGGCAGCGATTTGGGCGATGATTTGGAGCAGGACGTTCATTCGTACTCGACGCTGAGGAATTCACATCGTGATAAAGTCTCGATCCGAGCCCGTTGCGCGACCAACAGGCACCGACGCCGTGATGACGGACGAGCAGTTCCGCCGTTTTGCGACCGGACTGTCGCATGTCGTCTGGCGTCTCAGCTCCGACGGCAAGCGAATCGTCGCCCCTCGGTGGGCTGAGATTACTGGGAAGAAAGAGCACGAGCTACAGAACGGCGGTTGGCTGGAAACGATTCACGCCGACGATCGCCCGAAGGTTCACGAGGCGCTTCGCGGGGCGGTGGTTTATGGTTCGCGCTTTCAAGCCGAATACCGGTTGCACCTGCGTGACGGCTCGTATCAATGGTGTCTTGGTCGAGGGGAACCGACGCGTGGCGATCGGGGCGAGATCATCGGGTGGATTGGTGTCTCGAGCAACATTGACGACCAGAAGCGCGCGGAAACCGCGCTGCTCGAGAAAGAGGTCCATCTTCGAATGGTCATCGACGCCGCTCGCGTCGGAACGATCGATCACGATGTCGTAACGGGGAAAGTTCAAGCGAGCTCCGTCGCGCTCACATTGCTGGGTCTTCCGAGCGGCACCGAGTTGACGTTCGACATGGTTCAACGCTGCGTTCACCCGGACGATCGCGCTGCATTTGCTCTGGCTACCTTGCGCGCTACGGCGCAGGACGGAAACGGCGAGATCGACGTTGTGTTTCGGTCACTGCACGCCGACGGACGCATCACGTGGGTCAGCGCGCGGGGGTGTTACGAGTTCCAAGGCTCTGGTGCCGATCGCCGGGCCGTGCGATTCATCGGTGTCGCGAGCGATTTGACGATGCACATGCGTGACCTCGCTGAGCGCGCCATGCTCAGCGCGATCGTGTCATCATCGAATGACGCGATCATTGCGATCACGCTCGCCGGCGCGATCAGTCACTGGAATGCGTCCGCCGAGCGGATATTTGGCTATCGTGCCGACCAGATGATGGGCGAGTCGATCCTTCGCCTCATTCCTCCCGAGGACGTCGAGCAATTCCGTGCGAGCCTCGGCGCTATCAGCCGCGGCGAGTCGGTACCCGGACGAACGACGCGGCGCATCACCGCCAGCGGCCAGCCAATCGATGTCTCGCTGACGCTGTCCTTGATCCGAGACGAGCTCGGACGACCGGCGGGAATTTCGGCGATCATGCGCGACATCACGCACGAGAAGCGCCTCGAGGCCGAGGTCGCACAGTCGCAGAAAATGGAGGCGGTCGGCAACCTTGCCGGCGGCGTGGCCCACGATCTCAACAACATTCTGACGGCGCTGCTCGCCGGCGTCGAGTTCGCCGGCCAGTCGCAGAACATCGATCCGGAAACGCGACGCGACCTCGCCGAGGTGCGAAACGATTGCTTTCGTGCGGCAGGGTTGGTGCGGCAGCTCCTCGCCGTCGCCAAGCGACAAGTAATCAACCCGCGCCCGTGCGACGTGAACGCGGCCATCAAAGATCTCGCCCCGCTGTTGGCCAAGATGATTGGCGAAGACGTCAAGCTGTCGATTCTGCCGCGGGCGACCTGCGGCGTGTTCGTCGACGCCGGCCAGCTTGACCAAGTGATGTTCAATCTCGCGTCGAATGGTCGCGATGCGATGCGGGGCGTGGGCACGCTGACCATCGAAATGCGCGACGACACCGCATCGAACACCGTTGTGATTTCCGTAACGGACACGGGGACGGGCATGACGCCGGAAGTGAAGGCACATCTCTTCGAGCCCTTCTTCACGACAAAGGATGTTGGCCAGGGCACAGGCCTCGGCCTGTCAACCGCGTACGGCATCGTCGCTCAGTCTGGCGGCACGATGTCGGTGGACAGCGAACCCGGGCTGGGAACGACGATCAATATCTCGCTTCCCGCCATTGAGTCTCCCGTGACGGCGAACACCAAGCCGCGATTGGCGGAAGGTCCGCGCGGCGATGAGACTATTTTGATCGTCGAAGACGACCGCAGCGTCCGCGATCAGATTGTTCGATACTTTGGCCAGCTGGGCTACACCGTCATTGAGGCGCGGAATGGCGCCGAGGCCATTGTGGCCATGGAACATCACGGCGCGCCGGTCCATCTGGTGGTCACCGACGTCGTCATGCCCGAAATGAGTGGCGTCGACCTGGTCACTCACCTTCGTGACTGGTATCCGAGGCTTCGCGTCCTCTTCATGTCGGGCTACAGCGCGCGCGCGGTGGAGACGTACGGCGTGGTGGTCGACGACACCGAGTTGTTGCAAAAACCGTTCGAGCTGTCGCAGCTTGCCGTCGTGGTCCGGCGGATCCTCGACCAGACTCGTCGCACGCCGGCTGACACGACCGCGTTTGCCGTCACTGCCTAGCCTGCCCTAAGTCCTCGAGCGACTGGGCGCGTCGAGCGCTCGGCGAACCGCTTCCGCCAGCGACTCGGGCGTGATTGGCTTCTCGACGAAGTTGACGTCGGAATCGACCACGCCGTGACGCACGATGGCGTTGGCCGTGTATCCGGACATGTAGAGCACTCGCATGTTCGGACGGATGACCTGAAGGCGCTCGGCCAGTTGGCGTCCGCTCATTCGCGGCATGATGACGTCAGTAAGGAGAAGGTGAATCGTGGCCGGATGTTGCTCGCAAATGAGCAAGGCGTCGCCGCCGCCGGCCGCCTCCAACACGTTATAACCGCGCCGGCGAAGAATGGTGCATGCGAGAACTCGAACACGCTCTTCGTCTTCCGCGAGCAGGATGGTCTCCGAGCCGTCGAGGGACGCGGGAGGCGCCACGATGGCGCTCGTCGACGCCGCGGCGTCGTCTGCAACGGGAAAATAGATGCGGAACGTCGTGCCGACGCCGAGCTCACTGTACAGCCAGACCGTGCCGCCGCTCTGCTGAACGATACCAAACACCGTCGAGAGGCCGAGGCCCGTGCCTTCGCCGACATCCTTGGTGGTGAAGAACGGTTCGAAAACGCGGGCCTGTGTGGCTTTGTCCATCCCCGTTCCCGTATCCGTCATCGACAGCATGACGTGAGGACCGACACGCGTCCGGCGACGCTTCGAGGAGCCCGCGGAACTTGGCCTCGACGACCGCGGCTTCGCGCAAGTATTTCAAGTTGGTGACGTCCTTCTTACAGATCGTCACGTATCGACGTTGGTCGTCGCCCATCTTGCTTTGCATCGAGACGTCGACGTAGATCGTCGTTCCGTCGCGGCGTGTGCGAACGGATTCGAACGTTGCGGCCACCGTTGTGGCCGCAGCGGTGATGCGCTGATTTTCCTCTTCCCAGAGATCGGGGGGCACGACCAATTCCACGAGGGATTGCCCGATCGCTTCGCCGGCGTCGAACCCGAACATTCGCTCCGCCGCGCGATTCCAAAAAATGATGGTGCCTTCGATCGTGACCGCGATTGTCGCGTCGGCAATACTGTCGACGATGAATTCAGCGCTCGGGGGCGAGCCATGAGACGTCATCTGGCGGCGTGCATTGACGGATGGAATTCCGAACCAAGGCGGGGATGGAGCGGGCGGCGCCATCGGTCGAGTGCGGTTCCTGCCCCAATATGGCACCGATCATACAATTTTGCTAATTGAGAAATACGTGTTGTGTCCGGGCGCGTCCGCCGGTCGCGGGACGGATCGGTTGGCTGCGCCCCTCAAAGCAACATCGGCGGTGCCTGACCACGTAACTGCCTCGCTGGCCTTGCACCAGTTGGCCACCAGAGGCGCCAGACGGCCACTCGCCGACGAAATCCGGCCGGTGGTCGACCGCCGTGGGGCTCGCAGGCGCGTCATTTGCCCTTTTACTGGTCGAAGTGACCTACTCAAGGAGCCTCATCATGAAAATGCTCAAATACGCCGTTGGTTGCGCGGCGATCGCCGGAATCGCCGCATGCGCGTCGCCGGGAACGGTGTCGTCATCGAGCGGCGAGATCGCACCAGTTGTTCCTGCCAACGGACGAACGATTCCAGCGGGAACCGTCGTCAAAGCGTCGCTGAACCAGCCAGTCGGAACAAGATCGAGCCACGTCGGCGACGCATTTTCTGCGACGGTCTCAGACGCCGTCGTCGCCGGTAATGGCGAAACGGTCATTCCGTCAGGTGCTGTGATCCACGGACACGTTACCGGGCTGCACACCGCGACCATTCCGACCGAGCAGTCCGCCATCCGACTCAATTTCGACAGCCTTTCCGTGAACGGCCAGAACTATCCGTTTGCGGCCAATGTCTCGAACGTCAGCGCGAAGAGCAGTGTGGATCGTCCGAGCGCCACGCGCGGTGCCGTAACCGGCGCGGCCGCTGGTGCCGTCCTTGGGGCAATCATCAGCGGCGGTGAGTTGAGCAAGATTCTCACGGGCGGGCTGCTCGGCGCGGCCGCCGGTACCGTCATTTCCCTCGGCAGCGGCGATGGGGAAGCGAGCATTGCAGCCGGTACGCCGATGACACTTTCAACAACCAACACTGTGGCACTGCGCTAGCTGTACCGTGATGAGCCTTGAGCGAAATCGGGCGCTCAAGGCTCGTCCGTTCTCTCGGCAAAGATCTGGACCAAATGCAACAACGTCTCGGTCGTCTTCTCCAATCCGCGCCGTGAGTTGAATTCGAGTTTGCTGTGAAACTCGTGGCCGCCAGTGAAGAGATTGGGGCAGGGCAGGCCGCGAAAGGTCAACTTGGAGCCGTCGGTGCCGCCGCGAATTGGTTGCGTCGACGGCGTGAGCCCCGCGCGTCGCGTGGCTTCGAACGCGTTGTCCATCAGTTGAGGATGGTGCTGGAGCACCTCCTTCATGTTTTTGTAGTTCTCCTTGATCTCGACCCGAACGGTCACGCCAGGGAACTTCCGTTCGGTTGTTGCGCCAAGATCGCGGAGCAGTTGCTCTTTCGCCTCGAGGCCGCTGATCTCGAAGTCGCGTAAGAGAATCTTCATGCTCGATTCTTCGACGTCGGCCACGCCCGAGTACGGATGCACGAAGCCGACGCGTCCCTCCGTCGTCTCCGGCACCATGTCGCGCGGCATTTGCGAGACATAATCTGCGAATGCGTAGATGGAGTTGACCATCACGCCCTTGGCTGTTCCCGGATGCGTGCTCTTTCCAAGAAACGTGATTGTGGCCAGTCGTGCGCTCCACGTCTCGTCGCCCATCTCGCCGAGCGTGCCGCCGTCGACGGTGTAGGCGAAGTCCGCGCCGAATTCCTTGACGTCGAACTTCTCGATGCCAATCCCGACTTCTTCGTCGGCGGTGAAACCGATCGCGATCGTGCCGTGCGGGATCTGCGGATTCCGCGCCAGCGTGTCCACCAGCGTCATGATCGTCGCCACACCGGATTTGTCATCGGAACCAAGCAGCGTCGTGCCGTCGGTGGTGATGATGTCGTCGCCGATCATGTCGTTCAATACCGGATGGTGCTCGACGGCGATCACCTGTGTCGGGTCGGCCGGCAGAACGATGTCGCCGCCGCGATAATTGCGATGGATGACAGGATTCACATTGGCTCCGCTCACCGCGGGCGACGTATCGACGTGCGCGACCAATCCGACCACCGGCACTTGATCGGAGACGTTCGATGGAATCGTCGCGTACACCATGCAGAATTCGCTGACCCGCACGCTGGTTGCGCCGAGTTGCTCGAGCTCACCGGCGAGCAGGCGCGCCAACGTCCACTGCGTTGCCGTGCTTGGTACGGTGGTCTGATCTTCCTTCGATTGCGTGTCGATGCGGACGTAGCGAAGAAACCGATCGACGACGGACTCCGAGGGCGGTGCGACGGATTGCGCCATTGTGTTCGCTGTGCGGTTCAAAAGGGGGTTATGTCGCTTTCGTGAGAGCCTTGCGGACGATCGCCGTGCCGGATTTGTCGGGCAGCAGCACGAGGCGTTCACCTGTTGTGGCGCAAAATTCGTTGACGGCCTGCGTCACGCCGGGCCAGATGCCGGATGAGTAGTCGTGCAGGAATAGTACGGCCCCGGCCGCCATGCGCGGGTAAAAGAAATCCAATGCGGCTTTGGTTGGCGCGTACAGATCGCAGTCCAGATTCACCAGCGCGTACGTCGCGCGCTCCGCGTCGGGCGTCACGGAATCGGGAAAAAATCCCTGCACATAAGTCGTGTTAGCATCCTCGCCAACGGTTCGCTTGACGGCCTCGAGTGATGTTTCGCGGAATTGCGCTGCTCGGTGCTCATCGATGTCGCGCAAGTCTCGCGAGTCGAACCCAGCGAAGGTGTCGAAGAGATAAACGCGACGATTTGTCCGCGCCGCGAAGTGTGCGAAAACGGCGGCCGAATTGCCGCGCCACACCCCGAGCTCGGCGAAATCTCCGGGCACTCCGTCGGCCAGACACTGCTTGATGTTGAGAATGAACGCGTACAGTCGCGAGAGGTCCCCGCCGTTGCCGCGCCGGTTGCCGGCGATCCAGGCGTCGTAGAGGAGCGCGAACTCCGGATGTTGATGCGACTCATACGCAGCGTCCGGATGATACGCGACGTGCACCGGACCGTCGGTCCAGCGCAGCCGATCGATGAGGCGCCGTCCAAACCACACGCGAACCTGACGCGCAAACGTGGGTTGGGATCGATGCGCGCCGTCGTCTTCACCACTCGTTGGGCCTGCGTTCTTCGCCACAGCAACCTTGCCGACTAGTCGTGACGTGCGTGAAGGGAGCGGGGCCCAAAAGATAAGGCCCCGCCGAGGTGCGCCATAGTGCGCGCCCTCGGCGGGACCTCATCGTACTCTGCGTTCGTTACGCCTTCGGCTGATTCTGTCGTACGTCTTCAGCCTTGGTTAGATGCGACTGCACCTTTCCGACGGCCTTGTTCAACATCGCCTTGAGGTCCGCGTTGGTGGTCGCCTTTTCGGCGTCCTGCAGCTTGGTCAACACGGCTTTGTGTCCGCTGATTTCCTTGTCCATGAAATTCGCGTCCCAATCAGCGCCGGGCGCTTTCGTCGTGAGCTCGTCGACACCCGACTTCGCGTCCTTCGCGAGATCGGTCACGTCGCTCTTGGTCGTATCGAGCATGATGCTGCCTTTTGTCGCGAACGCCGTCGTTTCTTTCAGCATCGCCTCATGATCCTTCACCATCTGGCGAGCGAACGCTTTCACTGCGGGATTGCTTGCCTTCTTGCTGGCGAGCTTCCCCTCTTCGATCTCGCCGCGACTCGCCGCTTCGGCGAAGGCGAGAATTTGTCCGTCGGTCCAACCGGCGTTGACCGTCGTGCCGGGGGCCGGCGTCGTCATTGCGGCGATCGAATCGGCCGCTGGCTTCGCGACTTCTCCCGCTGCCGTCGTATCGGCGGGCGTTTCTTTCGCTTTGCAACCGGCGAGCAGTGTACCTGTGGCAATCACGGCAATCGCAAGGCTGCGAGTTCCGAGGTGTGTAAATGTCGAGCGCATCGATGTCTCCGGGAATGGCGTCAACGGCGTACAAGGCAAGCAGTGCGCCAATCGCGCTGTTCGATGCAAGTCTTTCGCTCTTCAGTGCAAGTCTCCGCCATCTTACTCAAGTGTTCTGTACGCTCGTCTTTAGTAGTGACTCCTATCCTCAGACCAGGGACCAGAGACCTGGACTGGGCCCACCTCTTGCCCGTCCCCCGAGCGTGACCCGACATAACTCGTCGCTGATCCTGATCATCGCGGCCGCGTGCGCGCTCTGGCTGTCCGTCGCGCCGCCCCGCGATCTGAATGCACAGGTTCCACTCGGCTCTGAGCGCGGCGACATCGCGCATTTCGGGGGCGACATTTGGTCCATCGCGACATCGCCCGTGCACGCAGACCATCGCGCTGTGGTGCCGGGCGTCTCCGCGGGCGTCGCAGTGGTTAGCGCGGGAGCGTTCGTCGACTCCGCGCTCTATAACTGGATGACGACGCATCCAGGCTCGCTCGCCGTTCGTTTTCTCTCGCCGATTCGTGAAGACCGACGCTACCCGTTGTACGAGCTTGGCAGCGGACAGTATCTCCTGCCGTTGTCTGCGTTTCTCTATGCATCCGGACGCTTGAGTCGTAGCGTCGCGCTTCGCGACGCGGGACTCGGATGCGCCGCGGGCCATCTGTCGAGCGCCGCGCTTCGCGAAGTGATCTATCACATCGTCGCGCGCGCTCGGCCGCGCATCACGCCGCACCCGAATGAAATCTCCGTCCCTGGATCAAAGAATTGGGATAACCACTCTTTTCTCAGTGGTCACGCCTCCAATTCAATGGCGTGTGCGTCGTTCGCGGCGCATCGCTTCTCGCTCGGCGTGGCGGAGCCGCTCATGTATGGATATGTCGGCGCGATCGGCCTTGGACGAATGCTCGACGGTCGCCACTGGTTTTCGGACACCATGGCCGGGGCAATGATGGGCTTTGCCATCGGGAAGGGAGTCGCCGACAGGCAGCTGCACCGCAACGGCGCGCTCATCGCGGCCGACGCTGCTGGGTCTCGCTCGAGCATCCCGATCATTCAGTGGTCGATTGGGTTCTAACGGACGTAGACGACGGGAGATGGGCGGGGGGAAAAGGCCGCTAGTCCATTCCCGTCCCATACTCGATCGCCGAGTTGCCTGTATCCGCGCCGGCGCCCGCGATGTGTCGTAGCGCGAACTGTCCGGCGCCGTCCCGAGTCAGCGTGTAGCGTTCGACCCGGTTCTCGGCGCCGAGCCCATGAACATCGACCGGATCCGCGCCCCCTTTGAACATGACGGTTCGGCCGGCGTAGGGTCCGTCGACGCATTTGACGATGAGCATCCGACGAACGTAAGGGCGTGGCGCCGCGGGACAAAGGCTCCTCCGGCGCAAAGATTTTCAAGTTCGCCGCCGGTTCAGCCCGGTCTGGAACGTGGACAACTGTGCCTTGGTCCGCCGGCTGTCGCGTAGCGGTCTCAACCGATTGAAAGTCGTGCCGCTGTTAGCAAATCAGAATGAGTAAAATTACATAGCGAACACGCGCGCGTGACAAACACTACGATGGTGGTGTGATTGTTGTCACAAACATGATCGTGTGCCCGTTTTTTGCACTGGAGGCAGTCACGCTCGACCCACGTATCTCGCTAACCACTTCAGGAGAATCAGTCATGCGCTTCACTGGCGGATCGACGATCGCGGTTGCCGCTGCCGCGACGCTACTCGGCGGCTGCGCCACGTCCGGCGCGCTTCGCCGCGCGACCGAACAACAGCAGAGTGCGCTCGCTGCGCAACGCACCGAGCTCACCGGTCAACTCACAACCGAACGTTCGGAACGTTCTGCGACAGACAGCTCGCTTCGCGCCGACCTGGGTATGGTCAAGGGCGACATTGCTGCGCTTCGTACTGAGCTCCAGTCGCTCAAGACGGAATTCGGCGCCAAGGTCAGCATGCTCGAGGACGGACTTCACTTCGCGTTCCCTGTGAACTTTGCTTATGATGCCTCGGCCGTCCGCCAAGAAGACCAGCCGGCGTTGGAGCGTTTCAGCAAGGTCGTGCAGAAGTACTACCCAAGCTCCAAGGTCACGATCGAAGGATTTGCTGATCCGGCCGGCTCGGCGCGCTACAATGTTGCGCTCTCGACCAAGCGAGCCGTCGCCGTTCGCGACTACCTCGTGACGCAGGGCCTGACGACCACGCAGCTCGAAACGGTTGGCTATGGCAAGACGCGCCTCGTCGTACCCAAAGCCAAGCGCGATGACCCGGGTGCAGAACAGAACCGCCGCGTCGTCTTCGTGATCGAGTCGAAGGGACAGGCCGGCGTCGCTCTCGCTCCTGAAGGCAAGTAGCACGCGTCGTGTATCGGTGCACGGGGCACGTCTCATTCGCCCCGTGCACCAGCAGTTCACACCGTAGCGCGGACTGCACGAACGGAACGAACACCACGGATGGGTTGGGAGGCATACCGAAGTGTCGAGTCACCGCTTGGCCTTCGGTTCCGTGGGCGGGCGTTCTGGACAATCCGTTGTGTTCGTTCTGTGCACCGCGAGCCGTTCGCAATCGCCGGAAGATCAGTCCCGATCGCGGCCAGTCGCGCGCATCCCCTTCGGTCTTGTGGACTGGGTGCATTTCGTGAAGAATGAAGGCGGCGTAGCCGTCGCCCCGTTCACTCGAACGCACATGTTGCCTGTCCGTTACTTCCTCGCCGCCCGATGGGCCGTGCTGTTCGCCGCCGCAATGTGCGGACGCGGTGTCGCACCGCTCTACTCACAAGTGTCGCAAACGTCGCCGACCGACCCTGCGCGAGAGGAGGCCGCCTACGCGACGTCGATCACGCGTGTGGCCGACAGCGCCATCCATCGGCTCGACTTCTTTCCCGCGCGCTCGCAGCTCCGTGTGCAAATGCTGTTCATGACGCCTCGCGATTCTGCGGGCGTATTGTTCGTCGAGATCGGACGCCGCAGTCTCGGCGCGGCGATGGTCGTCGACGAAATCGGAAGCCGCTTCGAGAGCGTGCGCGCGCCGGATGACTTGCGACAATTGCACGCCCAAATGGTCGCCTCGCTGCACGCCGCACGCTCAGCCCTTGATCGCCTCGCTGCATCCGCGAACGCCTGTCAGTACGACGTCACGTCGGTGCAACGTTGCCAAGCGCCGTTCACCGCGGCATCGAGCGCGCTCGGTCAAGCCTACAAGCGATATCTCGAAACCCGTGTCAAGATTCGTGATCAGATCGTCGACACGCAGACCGTCTTGCCTGACTTCAAGCCGCCCGCGCCGGCGCCGGCGAAGCGCACTGTGCGCACCGTGCGCACGGCTCGCACAAGCCGCCGCGTCTAGTCAGATCTCGACCGCGGGCCGGCGGGAAGCAGCGTCCCAGCCGCTTCGATCGCCTCACTGCGCGAGAGCAGCGATCGAGCGACGTCGGGCGCGCGCTCTTGAGCAAGCGCGACAAGGCGAGCGAGGTAGTCCATCATCGTCGCCGATGAAATTCCTTGAACGCCGTCACGCCACAGCGTGACCGTGCTCCACCCCCCGCGCCAAGATTTGTCGGAAAGGATCTTCACCTGTTCATGCTCGTCGAGCGCAATCGCGCCGCGCACTGCGCGAATCCCAGGTGTGAGCGCGTCGGCGAGATGCGGCGGATCGGTGATTCCCCAGTGCGCGATTCGCTGCTGTCTGAGCGGAAGTTTGTCGGAAGCGATGGGCTCCAGATCGAGCACCTGTCGCATGACCACCAGCGCTGACGCGAGCGCGGCGATCCTCATCACTTCCGCCGTCGCGATCTCGGTGGTGAATCGGCTGATCTCTTTGCAACGCGCGACAAGATCAGCGAGCGCGACTGAGGTCGGTACCTCTATGGGATTTTGCTGCATCTATAGGCTGCGAATTGGGCTCAGTTGAAGTCGGGACGAGAAAGCACTCACGACCGTAATCGCGCGGTGACAGACGTCACGTCGCGTCCGCCTTTGGTGCGCCGCACAAACTTCCATCGCCTTCCACTAACAACCAACCGACTGTGTACTGCATTTGTCGAGCGCGACTGGGTGTTTTCCAAACCCTGACGACGCCTTCTGTTGCCTTTCTACAGGAGCCGCCATATCTTCTGTCGACTTCCTACAGAAGACAGCTTCGATGGCCAACGAACAGTTTGACGTCCTCCGCGGCACACTCGACCTCCTCATTCTCAAGACGCTGACGCTCGAGCCGATGCACGGTTGGGGCATCGGTGCGCGCATTCAGCAATTCTCGCGCGGCGTGCTCGACGTCAACCAGGGATCACTCTATCCCGCACTCCAACGCCTCGAGCAGAAAGGTTGGATCGAGAGCGAGTGGCAAACAACCGAGAACAATCGCCGTGCGAAATATTACCGACTCACAGCGTCGGGGCGCCGAGCAGTTGGCGCAGAAACAACAAACTGGCGCCGATATGTGGGTGCCGTCGAGCTCATCCTTGACATGGCGTAGGAGAGAATCATGTCGCTCGTTCGCAGAATCGCGGCTCGACTTCGCGCGCTGACCAATTCAAACGCGGACGGCGAGCTCGCCGACGAGATTCTGTTTCACATCGAGCGCGAGACCGAGAAGAACGTTCAGCTCGGTATGCCGCCAGCCGAAGCACGACGCGTAGCGGTCGCGCACTTCGGCGGCGTGCAACGCGTGCGCGAAGAACATCGCGACGTGCGCCGACTGCAATGGATCGACGATTTCATCGGCGACGTTCGCTTCGCGCTTCGATCATTGCGTCGAACGCCGGGCCTCGCCGGCGCGGCGATCATCACGCTCGCACTCGGCATCGGCGCGAACGTCGCGATTTTTTCGGCAGTCAACGCCGTTGTGCTTCAGCCGTTGCCCTTTCCGTCGTCGGACCGATTGATGGTCATCACGGAGGAGAATCCAGAGAAACATTGGCATCTCGAGGTCGCGGCCGCCGCCAACATGCTCGATTGGCGCGCCGGTGTATCCGATTTTCAAGACGTGACCGGCTACTTCGAAAATCTTCCAAGCGCGACGATGACTGGTCGTGGCGAACCGCAGGTGCTGGCCACGGCCTATGTGATGGGCAACTTCTTTTCGACGCTGGATACGCACGCTGCGCTCGGACGGACCTTCACGTTCGAAGAAACGTGGAGCGACCGATCGCACGTTGTCGTGTTGAGCGACCGCGCTTGGCGCGAGCACTTTGGCGCGGACGCGTCGATTCTCGGAAAGTCGATCGTGCTCGATGGTGCTTCGCACGCTGTCGTCGGCGTCATGCCCCCGAGTTTCGCTTATCCGAGTGCGGTCGCGGATCTCTGGCGTCCTATGGATTGGTCTCCCGCCGATCGCGCGTCCGTCAACTTCCGCCGAGCGCACGGTGTGCGCGCCGTGGCGCGGCTCAAACCAGGCGTGAGTCGCGCGCACGCCGATGCGCAGTTGCAAGCGGTCGTGAACCGGCTCAAACGGGAATATCCCGAAACGAACAAGTACATGGGCGCAGCAATGATGCCGCTCCATGATTTTCTCGTTGGCGATACACGGTTGCCGTTGATCATTCTTTTGACGTCCGTCGCCTTCTTGCTGCTCATCGCTTGCGCGAACGTCGGCAATCTGCTGCTCGTCCAAGCCGCGGGCCGCGCGCGGGAAACCGCGCTCCGTCTCGCCCTCGGCGCTGGCCGCACGCGCCTCGTCCGCCAAGCGCTCACCGAGAGCTTGGTGTTGTCGACTGTCGGTGGATTGCTCGGACTCGCGATCGGATGGGCAGGGACGCGTGCGCTCGTTCGCCTGCAACCCGCGGGAATGCTGCGTGTTCACGACTTCGGCGTGGGCGGCGCAGTGTTGGTCTATGTGACAGGCATCACGCTGGTCAGTGGATTGATTTTCGGCGTGGCGCCGGCGCTGTGGTCGCGCCATCGCGATCCCGCCGAATCGCTCAAGGATGGAGGGCGCGGCGCTGCACAAGGCGCAAAAAGCAAACGGTGGGGCGATGCGCTCGTTGTGAGCGAGGTCGCTCTCGCTTTGCTCATGACCGTTGGCGCCGGTCTGCTCGTGCGGAGCTTTCTGCAAGTGCGCCAAGTGTCGCCCGGGTTCGATTCACACGGCGTGCTCGTGGTCTCGGTGGGATTGAACAGTCGTTACGAGACGGACGACAAAGTATCGGCGTTCATGAGAGAACTAGAAACGCGCGCGCGCGCGCTGCCCGGCGCGACGGGCGCCGGGCTCGCGATGAACGTTCCGTTCACCGGCACGACCTGGACGACGGATTTCGTCGCGTTCGGCCGGCCGGCAGATGGCTATGGAACGGAGGTCGGGAACCGCATCGTGTCGCCGGGCTATTTCTCGACGATGAAAGTCCGCCTCGTGCGTGGACGAACCTTCGGTCCGCAGGACGTACGCGGCGGGCCGTCGGTGTTGGTCATCAACGACGAGCTCGCGCGAACATACTTCAAGGGACAAGACCCGGTCGGGCAGCGCATCGCGTTCGACAAGGTTCCAACGGCGAAGTCGGAGTGGTACACGATCATCGGGGTCGTCGCGAGCGAGCACGTGACGTCGCTCGCCGTCGCTCCGATCATCGAGTTTTACCATTCGTCGGTGCAGGAACCGTCCAACCGCATGCGCCTCGTCGTGCGCACCGCCGGCGAGCCCGCGGCGCTCACGGTGTCAGTGCGTGCGATGATTCGCGATCTCGATCCGATGATTGCGCCACTTCGCGTGACGACGATGGACGCGCTTCGCGACGCGTCGCTCGCGCGGATTCGCTTCCTCACCACGCTGCTGCTCGCCTTCGCGGTGATTGGTGTGCTGCTGTCGGTCGTCGGCGTGTACGGCGTGCTCGCCCATGTGACGCGCAATCGGACGCGCGAGATGGGCATTCGCATCGCGCTCGGCGCGCAGGCGTCACGCGTTCGATGGCTCGTCGTGCGCCAAGGCTTGCGCCTTGCGATCGCCGGCCTCGTGGTGGGCGGAGCCATCGCGCTGGTTGCCACTCGCGCGATGACGACGCTGCTGTTCAATGTGGCCCCGAACGATCCGATCACTTTGATCGGCGTCGTGGTGATTCTTGCCGCTACGAGTGTTGCCGCCGCGTGGATTCCGGCGCTCAAGGCGAGTCGCGCAGATCCGGCGGTTGCCTTGCGATCGGACTGACGAGGCGCCGCGCCTACTTGACAGTATTGTTGATGGCGTCGTATCCTAGCCTAAGAACCTTAGGTCAGGAGAGAATATGCCTGTCGGCACGTGGCGTGGCCTCCGGCGCGTGTTCCGGATTCCGCTCGGATGGATCGGCGTCAAGGCGGACATAGACGCCGAACTCGCCTTTCATATCCAAGGCCGCATCGAGGAGCTCATGGCGCGCGGAATGTCTCGCGACGACGCCGAGGCCGAGACGCGACGACTGTTCGGTGACTATGCGCGCATCGAGTTGGAGGTCGAGAGAATCGACCGAGGCATGACCCGGCGGCGCACGCTCGCTGAGCGCGCGGATGCGTGGCTCGGCGACATTCGGTACGCTATTCGAACGCTTGCGCGCCAGCCGGTCTTCGCGTGCGCCGTGATCGTGACGCTCACGCTCGGCATCGGCGCCACGACCGCCATCTTCCACGTCATGGACCGCGTCGTGTTGCATCCGCTTCCATATCCACAGGCGGAGCGCATCGTCTACCTTGGCTGGAGCTGGAGTGGCAAGGGCGACTATGCCGGGGCGTTGTCGCCGCGAAAGTTCGTGTTCTTTCATGACGAAACTCACGGGTTCGACGGGCTGGCGGCCACCCGCGAGACTCCTAGTGTGCTCGGAGACAGTTCGAGCGGTGCGCCCGTGCGAGGCCTTCGTGTGACCGAGGATTTCTTTCGAGTCCTCAAAGTGCAGCCCGCTCGCGGGCGCGCGTTCGCTCGCGAGGAGTTCGGACCGGGAGCGCCAGCCGTCGCGATCCTCGGTCACGCGTTATGGACGACGCGCTTTGGCGGTGACCCGAACGCGATCGGTCGGGTGTTTCGGCTCGGCGGCCAACCGTATACGATCGTCGGCGTCATGCCCGAGTCGTTCGAGTTTGCCGAGGCGAATGAGTCGGGGGATTTTATCGTTCCGCTTCGATTCACCGAGGAGGATCTCGCCGATACCGGGAACAACTATTTGGTCGTCGGGCGCCTGCGAAACGGTGTGACAGAGACGCAGGCAATGCAGGACATGGCGATCGCCTTCGACCGCTATCGCACGGCGTTTCCCGATCTCGTCAAGAAGGATGATGTCGGTCCGAAATTGTTCACCTACCGATCGTTGTTTGTGGGTGGCTTGGAGCCCGTGCTCTGGGTGCTATTCATGGCGACGCTGTTCGTATTGCTGCTCGGATGTGCGAACAGCGTCGACCTGCTGCTCGCGCGCACGCTCAGCCGCCAACGAGAGTTTGCCGTTCGCACGGCGCTCGGGGCCGGTCGGCAACGTATCGTGCGACAAGTCGTGATCGAGGCGCTCTTGCTTGGTGTCGTCTCCGCCGCGATCGCCAGTGTGGTGAGTCTCGTTGGCGTGCGCGGGCTGGTCGGGCTCTCGCACGGCAGCGTGATGCGCGAAACGCAGCTCGGGGTCGACCAACGCGCGCTGTGGTTTACCACGATGATCGCGGTGACGGCGAGCCTCGGCATTGGTCTGGCAGCCGCGCTCCCGGCCACGCGGATTGATCTGGCGCGGAGTCTCAGCGAGGGCGCGCGAGGCGGATCGCCGTCTCGTCGACAGCGCGGCCTCCGCAACGCGCTCGTCGCGACGGAATCGGCGATCGCGATGGTTCTCCTCACTGCGGCGGGCCTGTTGATCGCGAGCTTCGCCAAACTGCGCGCGGTCGATCCAGGTTTTGCTCTCGACGGCATCGTCACGGCGCGCATTGCGCGCGCACCCGCGGGCTATGACTCGGCATTCGCGGTCAACGAATTCAACCGGCGCGTGCTGGAACGTCTACGCGGCATGCCCGGCATTGCGAGTGCGGGCGCGTCGTCGTCGCTGCCGTTGGTGCGCGGCCTCAATACGGTCATGACCGTGGACGGAAATATCGAAGCCACACAGGGCGGTCTCGAATGGCGCGCGGTGAGTCCCGGGTATTTTCAGACGTTCGGCATCAAGGTCCTTCGCGGTCGCGAGATCACCGATGCTGACGATCGCACCGCCCCCGCGATCGTGCTCGTCAGCAAATCGTTCGCGGACAAATGGTGGCCGGGTGAGAATCCCGTGGGCCGCCGCATCTGGATCGGAAAGCTCGCAGGTAAGGCTGGCCGAGGGGGATCGCGTGATCCGGTGCGGGAGGTCGTCGGCGTTGTGGCCGACATGAAAGACATGGCTCTCGACCAGCTGCGTATGCGGAATACGGTGTGGGTCCCGCTCGCACAACTGTCGCCGGACTACCAGGCGTACGCGTCGCGTCCCTCGTTCGCCGTTCGCACCGCCGACACTCGAGCGGCGGCCGCCGCGCTCCGCGGCGCGATCCAGGATGCCGATCCGCGAGTCGGCATCCCTGAGATTTCGGCAATGAGCGATATCATATCGTCCTCCAAGTCCTTCCAAGAGCGATGGTTCACGCTCGTCCTCATGTCGCTGTTCGCGGCGGTCGCGCTTGGGCTGACGAGCGTGGGGATTTACGGCGTCGTCGCGTACTCCGTGGCGCGGCGCGTCCACGAGATCGGCGTGCGGATGGCGCTCGGCGCGCGACCGGCCAGCGTCATTAATCTGGTCGTTGGCCAGGGAATGCGGCCGGTCGTACTGGGCTTGGCGGGCGGGCTCATCGCCGCGTTGGCGCTTTCACGTTTGCTCACGAAGATGCTGTTCGGTGTGACCCCGCACGATCCGCGAACATTCGCTGTCGTGGCGGTGGCGTTGATGGCGGTCGCGCTGCTGGCGAGTTACCTGCCGGCGCGTCGCGCGACTCGCGTCGACCCGTTGACGGCGTTGCGGTCGGAGTAGTGAACGATTGCCGCAGCGCCGCGCCGAATCGGGCTCGAACACGTTGGGCACGAATGGAACAACAAATGAAACGAATCGAAACGTGAACGAATTTGGATGCGAGTCGCGATGGAAGGGGCACGTTCATAAAGGCATATCAACGCACATCCCATCGGCGATACGCTCGAGCGGCGCGAGCCGGCGGGTTCTCGGGATGATTCGATTCGTTTCGTTCCCATTGGTCGTTCCATTCGTGCCCAACCGGTTGGAGCCCGATTCGGCGCGGCGCTGCCTCCAAATCCGATCCTCAGGTCGGCGGGGGAATGCGGTCGTCGAGCGGCACGAAATTCGACAGAAACAATCGCTCCTCCGCCGACAACGCGCTCAGACCTTTGGCGCTGATCTTGTCGAGAATTCTGTTCACCTCGTCGCGATTGACGGCGTGAATCTTGGTCGGGTCCACGCGTTTCCAGTTGGTCAGCACATCCTTGCCGACCGGCGCAACGGTCTTCGATCGGAAACGGCGAATGCCTTCGCGCCGCTCCAGCCATTTCAAGTAGAGAAAGCCGCCGGCAAATCCGCCGAGGTGGGCGAAGTCGGCGACGCCGCTGCGCGAGCCGTGTGTACCGCTCCACAATGCCATCGCCGCCATGACGATGACGGCGAAGCGCGCCTGCAGCGGCAGAAAGAACATGAATAGGATCTGCACGTCCGGCCAAAAGCGCGCGAAGGCGAGCATGACGCCGAAGACGGCCGCCGATGCGCCGATGACCGAGGACGCCGGCGCGAGAAAGAACGACAGAATCGCGCCCGAGATGCCGCTTAGGAAGTACAGCGTCAGGAACCGCCTGGCTCCCAGCCGCTCCTCGACGCGTCCGCCGAAGAAATACAGGCCGAGCATGTTGAACAGAATGTGCGTGAATCCACGGGGATCGTGGATGAACATGTACGTCACGAGCGTCCACGGGTGCGTGAAGACTTCTCGCGGCACAAAGACGAACGGCTGGATGAGGCCGGGCGCCGTTTGCTCGAGGAAATAGACGATGACGTTCGCAACCAGAATCCGTTGGACCCACGGGGTCACAAGCAACACTCCTTCGAGGCGGTGACGGTCATTAAATTAACAAGTCAGTCCGAGGGGCCTGATCCTGTGCGGTCGGGCCTTTGCTACGTGACAGTCCGTAAATCTGCGTATTGCTGCGTAATACTCCCCCAATCTAGGCAGTTCCGTTGTCGGTCGACGTCGCCAGCCAGTTGCAAGCCGCGGTGCACACGCGGCGCACTTTCGCCATCATCAGCCACCCCGACGCGGGGAAAACCACCCTCACGGAGAAACTCCTGCTGTACGGGGGAGCCATCCACCTCGCCGGGTCGGTGAAGTCGCGGCGTGCCGCGCGCCACGCCACGTCGGACTGGATGAAGCTGGAGCAGGAGCGCGGCATTTCGGTGACGTCGAGCGTCATGCAGTTCCAGTACGACGGCTACAACATCAATCTGCTCGACACGCCCGGCCACGAAGACTTTTCCGAAGATACGTATCGCACGCTCGTCGCGGCCGACAGCGCCGTGATGCTGCTCGACAACCGCAAAGGCGTCGAAGATCGAACGCGCCAACTGTTCGCGGTGTGCAAACTCCGTCGCATCCCGATTTTCACATTCGTGAACAAGTGCGATCGCGCCGGCGAAGATCCGCTCAAGCTCGTGAGCGACGTCGAGGCCGACCTCGAGATCGCGTGCCATCCGATCACGTGGCCGATTCACAAGGACGGAGCGTTCGTCGGCGTGTATGATCGCCGACGAAAGCTCGTGCACATGTTCGAGCGGTCGGAAGACCATGGCGCGCACCGCGCCGAAGTCCACGTCTCGTCTCTTCATGACGCGGAACTACGAGAGCTACTCGGCGAGGTTTCGCACGACCGCCTCGTGCAGGACATTTCGCTGCTCGACGCCGCCGGACATCCATTCGATGAGGACGCCGTGCTCTCTGGCGAGTTGTCTCCGGTCTTTTTTGGAAGCGCGCTGACCAACTTTGGCGTCGAGCCGTTTCTGCGCGAGTTTTTGGAACTGGCGCCCGAACCGGCGCCGCGCGACTCGTCGGCCGGCATCGTGAATCCGCTCGACGAGCGGTTTACAGGTTTTGTATTCAAAATTCAGGCGAACATGGACGCCAAGCATCGCGATCGCGTGGCGTTCGTCCGCATCTGCTCGGGCCGGTTCGAGGCCGGTATGCAGGTCAGGCATTCGAGAACTGGAAAGCTGATGCGTCTCGCGTCGCCGCAGCAGTTTCTCGCGCGTGAACGCACCGCAGTGGAAGAGGCGTGGCCGGGCGACGTGATCGGTGTCATGGATCGTGGCACCCTGCGCATCGGCGATACACTGGCGACCGGCGACGCCGACATCGAGTTCAGCGGCATTCCGCGGTTCGCACCGGAGCATTTTGCGCGCATCATTCTCACCGACCCGATGAAGCGCAAGCAGCTCGACGCGGGGTTGCGACAGCTGACTGAAGAGGGCGCGGCACAAGTATTCTTTACTTCAGGAACAGAAACATCAGGTCCAACACCGATCGTTGGTGCCGTGGGGATGCTACAGTTTGATGTAAAGAATACT
>Ga0193753_10000190_pt1 | contig 59147 bp, 45 predicted proteins | sample H1c2metaG_FD_144925 | JGI IMG/M metagenome (GOLD analysis project Ga0193753, IMG submission 144925) | Soil microbial communities from a riparian zone of the East river system, Colorado, United States - H1c2 | ecosystem: Environmental > Terrestrial > Soil > Riparian zone | place: USA: East...
CGCGTGGTAGGGCGTAGGAGACGCATCGAGATAGGAGATTAGGGAAGCGACCAGCTCCGACATGGGTATGCGCTCTAGTTTCGCCATGACTCACGATGCTGTACAAGCGATGCCGACTTAGAGCGCGTGCCGTCGATGCCATCGCCCGGCCGGCTCCGGAGGAAACCATGGGAAGTTTGTCCTTGCTGCTGCTTGCGACCCCGATCTTCGGGCTCTCACTGCACGCACCAGTGTTCGAGGCGGACGCAGCTACGTCTGCGGACTTGTCAGCGAAGGTGGCCTCGGCTGAGTTCTTGGCCAAGCTCGATGAAGATCAACCGGCGGGGAAGAGCGCTGCCGCACCTTCGCCGCAAGACGACTACAAAGAACAGATCAAGCGCCGCAACAGCATCGCCGGCGTGCATCGCGTGTTCGGCATCATGACCTGGGCCGCGATGACCCTGACCCTCGCCGCAGGTGCGATCGACTACCACAACCTCTACGGTTTCGGCGCAGGCATCGGGGACAACCCGTGCGTGAAAGGCTCGGCAGCCTTTGGCGACGACTTTGGCTGTCGAGGCGGCATCCGAACGATCAAATCGATCGCCGCGTACACCACCACTGCGCTCTACGCGACCACCTTCACGTTGTCGTTGATGATGCCGGACCCGGATGACCTGGCGTCCGGCAAAGGTGAGTTTGCGAGCACACTGCGTCTGCACAAGACGCTGCGCTGGGTCCACTTTGGCGGCATGGTCGCTCAAATCGTGCTTGGCGTACTCATGGCTGGCCGCATCGGCGGACTCGATCGAGCCAACGATTACGGGACTCTGCAGGCACTCTCCACTGTCCACCTCGGCATCGGATTGGTGACGTGGGGTGCGCTGACGTGGGCAGGCGCACTCATGACGTTCTAACCGTTTCGGGACGCATGATTTTGCGTACGTTCCGCAGTCAATGCGGGTCATGTTTTTCCGACAAGCGAGCAGACACTCCACCGTTCTTCCATGCTTCGTGCGCAATGCGCGCAAGCTCATGCTTCGCGCAATTGCGTAACGATTCTAGGCTTGCACCAGAGCCTGCCTGATCAGTACCATCGCACCTCAGCCGGTCCGCGGGATGGCCTGCCTTCGTAGGCACATACCTGCCGAATCGCCGTCGGCGTTCGGGGACAATCCTGCCGAGTCGCTTCGGCGTTTGGCAGCGCGGTGTGGGTGTTTTGCGTGGCGCAGACTCGAACCGACATGGTCGCACCGGGGCCGATGCCTGTCGCCCCACCCAAAGAACTTCTTCAACTGGCGAGCTATCTCGTCACATTGGAGACGGATCCAGACGACTTGGATGCGCTCGCTGGCGTCAAGCGTCTCGCGCAAGAGCGTGACGTCGAGAAGCTCGGCGCGGATCCAGTTCGGCAACTCGAGACTGCGCGCCAGGCGCATGAGCTACGCAGCGAGTACAGCACCGTTGCACGGCTGATCGAGGCGCAGCTCGAGTTGGTCGACCACACGGACCGACTCGCGGTCTCGCTGTGGAAGGAGCTCGGGCGGTTGCGCGCAGAGTTTCTGCTCGATGGTGCCGGCGCGCGCGCTGCATACACGCGGGCGATGGAGATCGGCGGGGAAGACACGGAGATCGTCGAAGCGTTGAAACGCCTCGAGCAAGCCGACACGAGCTGGAAAAAGTTTGCGAAGCGTTTCGTCGAGGAAGCGGAGTCTGCGGCGGACCTGTCGCTGAAGACGTCGCTTCTGCTGCGCGCTGCGAGCTTGGCCTGGGAAAACCGGCGCAAAGCGAAAGCGAAAGAAGCCGATCGTTTGTTCGCGGAAGTGCTCGAGATCGACAAGGGCAACCTGCGCGCGATCCTGCTGTACGAGCACACGCTACGCGAGCGCGAGGAATGGAACGACCTCGGCCAGCACCTGCTCGACAGCGCCGAAGCGGTGCACGACAAGCAGGCGAGCCACAACCTGTACCTGCGTGCCGCGCGCGTGTTCGCGCGCAAGCTGCACGACAAGAGTCGCGCCGCTGCGTGTTACGAGCGCGTGCTGTCGAACGATCCGGGGAACGGCGAAGCGATGTCGTTTCTGACCGATCGCTTCACCGAGACGGAGCGCTGGGACGACTTGGTGCTGCTGTACGAGAACGCGCTCAAGGTGCCGCACAAGCTCGACGTCGAGCAGGGCATCTTGGTGCAGCTCGGCATGGTGCACTACCGGATGCGCAACAAGCCGGAAGATGCGGACCCGTACTTCGGCCGCCTGCGCAAGCTCGATCCGACGCACCCGGCCATGCTCGATTTCTATCGGCAGCACCTGCAGCAGCAGGGCGAGCTCGAGCGGTTGTTGCGAATCTTGTCCGATGCGCAGCGCATCGTGAGCGATCCCGCGCGGCGTCTCGCGCTCGCCGTCGAAACAGCCCAGCTCGCGCAAAAGACGCAAGGTATGGGCGAGCGCGCGATCGAAGCTTGGAAGAACGTGCAGCGGCTCGATCCGCAGCATCCCGAAGCGTCGCGTGTACTGAAGGAGCTCTACGCGCGGTCGGAGAAGTGGAACGCGCTCTGCGAAGTGTTGAAAGCGCAGATCGACGCGACTCCCGACACCGCTGCGCCCGAGAAGATCGAGCTCTTGCGCGAGCTCGCCACCGTCTACCGCGACAAGCTGCGGCTCGATGGCATGTTGATCAACGTCTACAACACGATCCTTCGGTTGCAGCCGAACGATCGCAAGACGCTCGAAGCGCTCGCGGACAAGTACCGCGAGCTCGGGCGCTGGAACGATCTGATCAACGTGCTGATCGCGGACGCGGATGCGAACGCCGACAAGCCGCATCGGATCGAGACGTATCTGAAAGTCGCGAGCCTGTGGCTCGAGCACTTCTCGAACTACAATCAGGCTTCAGCGCCGCTCGAAAAAGTGTTGGAGCTCGAGCCGGGCAACCGTGCCGCGCTCTCGATGCTGCGCGAGATCTACGAGAAGAAGCGCGCCTGGAAGCAGCTCTTCGAAGTGCTCAAGAAAGAGCGCGAAGTTGCGACCGATCCGGAGCAACGCGCCGGGCTCACGATGCAGCTCGCGTCGCTCGCGGCCGAGCGCTTGCATCGTTACGACGACGCGGTTGGGCTCTGGCGTGAAGTCGCCGAACAGACCAGCGCAGGTTCGATTCCCGCGCCGAAGGTCGACGGCGTTGCGGTTAGTAACAATCTCGGCGCCGGCTCCGCCGCGCCGTCGAGCAGCTCGAGTGCGGGTTACGCCGCGCTCGAGGCGATCGAGAAGCTCGCGGAGCGCGAGAAAGACTGGAAGACGCTCTCGGGCGTGCTCGATCAGCAGGTCGCACGGCAGCGCGACACCGAAGACAAGATTCGCATCTTGCTCAAGCTCGGCAGCGTGCAGGCGGATCGGTTGAACGACCCGACGGCCGCGAGCCAAGTGTTCCGGCGCGTGCTCGAGATCGATCCGAAACAAGGTCGCGCGCTTCGAAGCTTGCGCGACAGCTTGGTTCAGGCGGGCGACTGGGATGCGGTCGAAGCCCTGTACGACCGCGCGGGCGATCTCGAAGGCCTCGTCGATGTGCTCTCCGGCGAAGCGGATCGCGTGACCGGGCGCGAGCAGAAGATCGCCCTGAGCTTGCGCGTCGCGCGCTTGCTCGAGAAGCGCATCGGTGAGCCGCTCCGCGCGCAACGCAGCTACGAGCGCGTGCTCTCGGTCGATGCCGATCACGTGCAGGCCGCGCGGGCGCTCGCACCGATCTACGAACAGGAAGACAAGTGGTCGCGGCTGTACGCGATGCTCGAGATCGTGCTGCGTTCGCTGCCCGAGTCGGAACAAACCGAACGGCTGCAGCTCTTGTTGCGTTTGCGCGGGCTCGCCCAAGACAAGCTGCGCGACGCAGGCCTCGGGCTCACGCACGCGCTCGCGGCGTATCGGCTCGCGCCGGCTGACACCTCGGTGCGCGAAGCGCTCGAACGAAGCGCGGAGCTCGCCCAAGCGTTCGACAAGGTCGTAGAAGCCTACACCGCGCGTGCGGAGTCGAACGCCGCCGAGCCGAGTGAAGCGCTCGACTTGCGCCGGCGCATCGCGCTGATCGCGACCGTGCGCCTCGGGAAGCCCGAGCTCGCGGCGGCGCAGTGGGAGCTCGTGCTGGCTGCCGTGCCGGACGACGCCGGCGCGCTCGCAGCGCTCGATCGAATCTACCGAACTGCGAATCGCACCGCAGACGTTCGCAAGCTGCTCTTGCACAAGCTCGAGATCTCCGAGGACGCACCGGCTCGCATCGCGCTGCTCGAAGAGCTCGCCAAGCTCGAAGAAGACGAGCTCAAAGACTTCGATGCCGCCGCCGACCACTATCGCGCGCTCGCGGACCTGCAGTCGGACAATCCCGAGGTCTGGGCTTCACTCGATCGGCTCGCACTTGCGGCCGGTCGCTTCGACGAGCTCGCGAGCGCGCTCGAGTGGCGCGTGCAACTCGCGAACGAAAAACAGGCGAAAGTCGAGCTCGGCGCGCGCCTCGGAAGTGTGTTCGCCGAAAAGCTCTCGCAGCCTGAAAAGGCGCAAGCCGTGTTTGCGGAAGTGGTCGAGCTCGACCCCGCGCACGGCGCGAGCGTAGCTGCGCTGGAACAGCTCGCAGCGAGCCAACCGAAGCTCGCGGACGACATTCACCCGATTCTCGAGCGCGCTTACGAACGCGCCGGTCGGTTCGACAAGCTCGCGAAGCAACTGGGTGAGCGCGTCGGGACGACGAAAGACGAAGCCGAGGTTCGCCGCTTACGGCTGCGGCTCGCCGAGATCAGCGGTGGCCAGCTCGGGGACGCGCTCGGCGCATACGCTTCACTCGAGGCCGCGTTTCTGCAGGAGCCCGAGGACACGTCGCTCTGGGATCGCTTGGCGGAAGCGGCCGAGCACGCGGAGCAGCAGCGCGCGCTCGCGAGCGCGTACGCGCGTGCGGTCGAGCGCGAGACACTCTCGCCCGAAGATCAAGTCGAGCTCGCCGTCCGTGTCGCGCGCTTGTACGACGAAGTGCTTTCAGAGCCGCACGAGGCCGAGCCCTTCCACAAGCGCGTGCTCGCGCACGACCCCATGTCCGAGCGCGCGTTCGTCGCGCTGAAAGACCTGTACACGAACGAAGAGCGCTGGGAAGACTTGCAGGGGCTCTACCGGCGGCGGCTCGAAGACTCCACCGACGCCGACATCAAGCTCGACCTGCTCTTACAGGTGTGCTTCTTGTTCGAGGAGATCCTCGATCAGCCGGAGAAAGCGGTCGATGCCTACCGGGCCGTGCTCGAGCTGATCCCGGACCACGGTCCGTCGCGGCGCACGCTCGAGCGGCTCTACGAGCAGCTGCAGCGCTATCGCGACCTCGCGAACCTGCTCCGGAGCAACCTCGACCACGCCGAAGGTTACGACCAGGTCGATACGCTCTACCGCCTCGCGGAGCTGCACGACACGAAGCTGTCGGAGCCGTCGCTCGCGGTCGACTACTACGAACACGTGCTGCAGTTGCAGCCGCACCACTTGCGCACACAGGCCGCGCTCGGTCGCTTGCTCGCGGTCGAGTCGCTCCGGCAGCGCATCGCGGGGATCCTCGAGCCGACCTACGAGAGCCAAGGTGCATACGCGGATCTGGTGCGCGTGCTCGAGATTCAGCTCGCGGACAAATCGGAAGCCGCCGACAAGGCCGAGCTGCTCTTCCGCATGGGCGGCCTGTACGAGCAGCGGCTGCGCGACACCGACGGTGCGTTCGGCGCGTACGCGCGCGCGGTCGAAGCTGCGCCCGAGATGGTCGCCGCGCGCGAAGCGTTGGCCCGCGTCGCAGCCGGCCGCGAAGTGCATCGCCGCAAGCGCGGCCAGGTGCTCGAACAGGCGAGCCAAAATATCGCCGATCCCGACGTGCTGATCGACGTGCTGCAGGAGCTCGGTCAGCTGTCGATCGACGAGCTCGATGACAAGGCCGCCGCCGAGCGCTGCTACACGCGCTTGCTCGACCTCGCGAGCGGTCGCGACGACGTGCTGCTCGAGGCGGCGCGCAGCCTCGAACGCATTCACTTGCAGACCGGCGACTACGCTGGACTGGCGCGCGATCTGTCGCGCCAAGTCGAGCTCGAGTTCGACCCGCGCTTGCGCGAGCAGCTGCTCGTGCGCCTCGCGGAGCTCTACGATCAGCGGCTCGACAATCCGCAGCTCGCGATCGACGCCCAGCGCAAGCGGCTCGAAGCCGACGCGGACAACGCGGATGCGTTGCGCGCACTCGAGCGCTTGTTTACGGCAACCGGCAGCTGGGAAGAGCTCGTCGAGGTGTTGGCGCGGCGCATGCCACTCGAGCGAGACGTGCGCGAGCAGCGCGCGATCGCACGGCGTGGTGCGCTCGTCCTCGAAGAAAAGATCGGCGACATCACGCGCGCGATCGAAGCGCACCGCGAAGTTGCAGCGAGTTTTGGTCCGGATCGCGAGACCTTGAGCTCGCTCGCACGTTTGTACGAAGGCTCGGGCCAGAACACCGAGCTCCTCGAAGTGCTCGAGTCCGACGTCGAATTCTGCGCAACGAACGCGGAGCGCGCCGCGCTGCGCTTCCGGATCGCGGAGTTGTTGAAGGACAAGCTGAACGAGCCCGAACGCGCGATCGGCGCGTACGAAGCCGCGCTCGACGACGATCCGGAGCACGCCGGCAGCTTGGCCGCGCTCGACGCGATCATGAACGACGAGTCGGCGCCGTTCCGGCGCGATGCCGCGCGCGCAGCCGCGCCGCGGTACGAGAAGCTCCAACGGTACGACAAGCTGCTCGCGGTGCTCGAGTTGCTCGCGAAGACGGACGACGAGCACGATCAGCTCGAAGCGCTGCACAAGGCGGCGCAAGTCGCGGAGAGTGGGCAGAAAGACCCGCTGCTCGCGATGAGCTACGTCGGCAAAGCGCTCCACGTCGCGGCGTCGCCTGCGAGCTTTGCGGAGTTGCTCGCGGAGTACGCACGCCTCGCGGAAGTTACGGGCCGCTACGCCGAATACGTCGCTGGGTTGCGCGGAATCGTGAGCGAGCTCAGCGATCCGGAGCAGCGCAGCTTCGTGTACCGCAGCATCGCAACGGCCGCTCAAGAGAAGCTGCAAGATGCGACGCTCGCACGCGAGTCGTACCGCAAGGTGCTCGAGGACGACCCCGAGGACACGCCCGCGCTCGACGCGCTCATGCGCCTCGATGAGGAAGCCAACGACTTCCCCGCGCTGATCGACGTGCTCGGTCGCAAGATTGCGCTTTCGATCGAGCCGAAGACGCGCCTCAGCTTGCTCGAGCGCCAGGCCGACGTGTACGAGCGCGGCCTCGACGACACCGAGAAGGCGATCAGCGCGCTCGAAGAAGTCGTCGCGGAAGAGCCGCGGCCCTCCGCGTTGGCTTCGCTCGAACGGCTGTACGTGCGTGCGCACCGTTTCACCGATCTCGCATCGCTCTACGAGCAGCAGCTCGATCGCGGTGTCGGCTCGGTCGTCGACGTGCGCTACAAGCTCGCGAACACGTACCGGCAGTACTTGAGCGACACCGGCACTGCGCTCCAGCACTTGCGCGACGCGCTGACGGACGATCCCGATCATGCGGATTCGGTCGGCCTCGCCGAAGCGATCATGAGCGAGCACAGCGAGCATCGGACGCTCGCGGCCGAGATCCTCGAGCCCGGTTACCTGACGCGGATGGATTGGACGAAGCTGACGGCGGCGCTGCGCGTGCGCGTCGATGCCGAGTCGGATCCGGACGAGCGGATGCGGCTGCTCGTGCGCCTCGCGCGCATCTACGAAGAACAGCTCGAAGACTTCGACGAGACGATGGAGATCTACGCGCGGTTGTACCGCGAAGATTTCCGCGACGAAGAGGTCTGGGAGACTCTCACACGCCTCGCGAAGGTCGGCGGGCATTGGAATCGCCTCGCCAAGATCTTGTCGGAACCGCTCGCAGAGGCGCCGGTCGACGACGATTTGATGGCGAAGCTCGCGCGCTTCGTCGGCTCGGTCTACGACGAGAAGACCGGCAACTTGGTCAAGGCGGCCGAGTTCTACGGGAAGGCACTCGCGTTCGACCCGACCGACGCCTACGCGTTCCGCATGCTCGAGTCGGCGTACCTGCGCGCGGGCAACCACGCCGCGCTGCTCGAGCTCTACTCCCAGCAAGCGGAGATTTCGAACGACGACGGTGATCGGATCGCGCTCTTGCACAAGCGTGCGCGCCTGCAGCGCGCTGAGCTGCGCGAGCTGACGAACGCGATCGCGACGTTCCGCGAGATCCTCGAGATCTCACCGAACGACCACACGGCGGTCGCGTCGCTCGAAGCGCTGCTCGCGGAAGCGAAGGACTGGAACGGGCTCGCCGAGCATTTGCGCTGGCGGATCGAGCACGTGGCGACGCCGAATGAAGAGCTCGAGCTCAAGTACCGGTTGGGCGAGCTGCTGCTCTCCGAGCTCGCGGACGAAGAGGGCGCGCTCGATCTGTTCGATCAGATCATCCAGGTCGAGCCGCGACATGGCGCGACTCTGGCTGCGCTCGAACGCATCGTGCAGGGCGAAAAGCACCGCCTGCGCGTGACCGAGATCCTCGAGCCGGTCTACCGGCAGCTCGATCAATGGAAGAAGCTCGTCGCCATTCACGAGGCGCGGCTGCTCTTGCTCACCGATCGCCCGGAGATCGCGCGACTACTCTCCGAGGTCGGCGAGCTGCACGAAAAGCGCGGGCAAGATCTCGGTCGCGCGTTCCACGCATACGCGCGTGCATTTACGGCTGATCCCGCCGATGAGGGCGTGCGCGGCCACATCGATCGCTTGGCGGCCAAGACGGGTGCGTGGGCCGATCACGTCGGCGCCTACGAAGCAGCGCTGAGCGAGACGAGCGAGCCTTCCGCGCAGCTGCAGCTGCTCCAAGTGATCGCGCGCGTCCACGACGAGAAGCGCGGCGATCCGCGCGCTGCGATCCTCGCGTACGAGCGGATGTTGAAGATCGAGTCGAACGACGTCGCGACGCTCGACGCGCTCGAACAACTTCACACGATGGTGGGCGATTGGCGCGGCCTCGTGCACGTGCTCGAACGCAAAGCTGCGATCTCGTACGGCGGTGAGGATCGCGCGAGCTTGTTGCGGCGGATCGGTTCCGTGTTCGAGGAGTTCGTGGTCGATCGCGAAGCTGCGATCGACGCCTACAAGCGCGCGGCGACGGAGCTCGACACCGATGAGCTCGCGCTCGAAGCGCTCGACCGCTTGTACGCGCAGACCGGGCAAGCGTTGCCGCTCTTCGAGACGCTCAAGCGCCGCGTCGAGCTCGCCTCTGATCCGGCGCTGCGGGTCGAGCTCGGATTGCGGCTCGGATTCCTCGCGGACACGCGTCTGCACTACTCGGAAGAAGCGATCGGGGCGTACCGCCGCGTGCTCGATGACGACGACGCGAACGCGACCGCAATCTCGCACTTGAGTACGCTCTACCAGCGGCTCGGGATGTGGAACGAGCTGCTCGAGAACCTGCGCTTGCAAGTCGCGCTGGCACAAGCACCGGCTACGCGCGTCGCGTTGCACTGCCGCGCGGGCGAGATCCTGCTCGACAAGCTGCTCGATCCGGGTGAGGCGATCGAAGCTTATCGCCGCGCGATCGAGGAAGATTCGCAGTGCGTCCCCGCGATCGATGCGCTGCTCTCGCTCACCGTGCGCGAAGAGCACCGTGCCCAAGCGGCTGCGGTCGTAGAACCGCTGCTCCGCGAGCAAGGCCGCTACGACGACCTCGTTCGGCTGATCAATCGCAAGATCGACGGCATGATCGATCCGATGGAGCGGCGCGCCGAGCTCGTGCGGCTCGCCGAAGTCGAAGAGCACGGTCGCAAGGACAAGTTCGCTGCGTTCGAAGCCCTGTCGAAAGCGCTCGCGGGCGACACGCCGGACGAGTTCGTCCAAGAGGAGCTCGAGCGTTTGGCGCGCGAGCTCGCGTCGTGGTCGAAGTACTTTGCGGTGTTGATGGATCGCGCGGCGAAGCTGCCTGATCCGCGCGATGCGGCGCTCTTGTTCCGGCGTGCTGGACGCGTCGCGGAGGAAGAGCTCGGCGACGACGCGCGCGCGATCGAGGCCTACCGCAGCGCCGCGGCCGCGGACGACGACGCGGACGAGTCGCTGATCGCGCTCGACCGGCTCTACGAAAAGACCCAGCAGTGGGAGCTCCTGGTCGATGTGCTCGAGCGGCGCGTGGGTTCGGACATTTCTGGCGCCGATCGCAACGAGCTGCTCGTCCGGCTCGGCGCCAGAAACGCGCAGCGTTGCGGCGATCCGCGCGGTGCGTTCGCGGCGTACAAAGAAGTGCTCGACAACGACCCAGGCGATCAGAGCGCGCTCGCCGGCATGCAGTTGCTCGGCGAACGAGACGACCTCGTGTCCGACGTGCTCGAAGTGCTCGAGCACTGCTATCGCGAGACGAACGCAGTCGAAAAAGTGGTCGAGCTGTTTGAGCTGCGCAGCCGGCTCGCCGCGACCGACGCGGAAAAAGCCCGGCTCTTGCGGGAAGCGGCAGGGCTCTGGGAACGCGATCTGAACGAGCCGGGGCGTGGGTTCCTGCGCTTGCGTCAGGCGTTCGAGCTCGACAGTCAGGACCTCTCGCAGCTCGACGAGCTCGAGCGAATTGCGGGCGTGTGCGGTTCGTTTGGCGAGCTGTGTTTACTCGCGGAGCGAGTGCTCACCGGGACGGGGCTCGACCCGGCCGCGAAGAAGGAGCTGTCGCTGCGTGCGGCGGCTTGGTACCGCGACTTCATGGGCGATGTGGATGGCGAGCTGCGTTGCTTGCGGATCGCGCTCGCGATCGACGGCTCGAACGAAGACATTCACGCGCGCCTCAGCGAAGTGTTGCGCGAGGCGGGCGACCGGCGCGCACTGTTGACCGAGCTGCGCGCGTTCGCGGAGATCGACAAGGACTCCGTGCGCGTGCTCGCGAGCTTGCACGAAGCCGGGTCGATCGCGCTCGAGCTCTCGGAGCTGGACGCCGCTTCCCACAGCTTCAGTCGCTTGCTCGAGCTCGATCCGGAAGACGCGGCCGCGCTCTCCTCGCTCGCAGAGCTGCGCACGAACCAGGGCAAATACGCAGAAGCCACGCAGCTCTTGGCGCGCTGGCTCGCCGTCGAGACCGACCCGCAGCGGCGCGCGGTCTTGCACCACGGGATCGCCGAAGCCCACGCCGGCCTGTTGAACGATCCAGAGCAAGCGGCGGCCAGCTACCGCGCCTTGCTCGACGAGTTCCCGGACGAGGAGCGTGCGGTCACGGCGCTCGAAGACTTGTACGAGCGGCTCGGTCGCTGGCGCGAGCTCGAAACCTCGCTCCGCGATCGGCTCGAACGTTCGGAGCGGCCGGACCAGCGGACCGACGTGCGGCTGCGGCTCGCGCGTTTGTCCGAGGTCCAGCTCGGGCGCCCCGAGCTCGCCCTCGAGCAACTGCGTGAAGTGCTCGCGGACGCACCCAACCACGTGGCGGCGGCGGCTGAGTTCGAGCGCTTGCTGCGCGCGGCGGGTCTGCACGAAGAGCTCGCGACGTGGCTCGAGCAGCGCGCGACCGATGCGCGGGCAGCGGGCGATCCACGGGCAGAGCAAGTGCTGAGTTCGCTGAGCGAGCTGTACGAGACGCAGCTCGGTGACCCGCAGCGCGCGATCGAAGCGACCCTGCAACGTTACGAGGTCGCGCCGCAGCTCGCGGTCGTGAAGGAGCTCGTGCGTCTGTACGAGATCACTGGCCAGCTCGCGCGCGTCGCGGAGTTCATGGAATTTCAGATCGGGCTCGAGCAGCCGCGCGACGGCCTTGCGGTCGCACACGCGCTGGCGGATCTCGCAGCGACGCGCTTGCGCGATCAAGAGCTGGTGCAGCGGGCGCTGCTCACGGCGCGCAAGCTCGCACCGCGCGACCCCCAGACGATCCTCAAGCTCCGCCAGTTCTTCGAGAGTCGCGGTGCGTACGAATCGCTTGCGCAGCTCTTGCAGGAAGAAGCCGCGATGCGCGAGCTGCCGGCTGAGCAGGCAGCGATGTTGCGCGAGATCGCGAGCTTGTACGCGACTCGGATCGGCGACGCGTCGCGCGGGATCACCTACCTCGAGCGCGCGATGAATATCGCGCCGGGGGAGCGCGAGACGCTGGTCGCGTTGTGCGACTTGTACATCTCGGCCGGCCGCGAGACGGCTGCGATTCCACTGCTCGAAAAGATCATCGCGTCGTTCGGCGGTCGCCGTGCGAAGGAAGTCGCGAGCTACGAACACCGCCTCGGTCGCGCCTACGAAGGCACGGGCAACGCCGAAGAGGCCTACAAGCACTACGATGCTGCGTTCCGCATCGATCTGACGAGCGTGCCGGTGTTACGCGACCTCGGTCGCTTGTGCCTCGCGCGCGGCGACTTGGACCGCGCCCAAAAGACCTACCGTGCGCTGCTGCTGCAGAAGCTCGGTGAGGACGCCGGCATTCACAAGGCCGACGTCTACTACCACCTCGGCGAGATCTCGGTGAAGCAGGGTGACAAGGCCAAAGCGAAAGCGATGCTCGAGCGTGCGATATCCGAAGGCGGACAGCATGCAAAGGCGAGCGCTCTGCTCGCGCAGCTGTAAAATCGCTGCATGTCTTCCGTGATCCCCGAAGGCGCGGTCTCGATCGACGGCCAGATGTACGCGGCGGCCGACGCTCGTGTGTCGGTGTTCGACCGCGGATTTTTGTACGGCGACAGCGCGTTCGAGGTCATGCGCACATATCGGCGGCGCTCGTTTCGCGAGCGCGATCACCTGGAGCGGCTCGAGCGCTCCTGCGAGCGCCTGCTGCTACCCGTGGCATCCGGGCCCGACGATTGGTCGGCCGTGGTCAGGCGCACGATCGAGGCGTCGAAGCTACCGGAGTGCAACGTGCGAGTGATGGTCACGCGTGGGGTCGGGCCGATGGGTCTGGACCTGAGCGACGCGCGCTCGCCGTGCGTGTTTTGCTTCGCGTTGCCCCTGCACACACTGCCGGCCGAGTTCTACGAGAATGGCGTCGCGGTCGGGCTCTCACACGCCGCGCGCGCGACCGACGGCACGCGGGCCGTCGGTGCGAAGACCAGCAACTACTTGGGGTCGGTGCTCGCGCTGCATGAAGTGAAGCGAACCGGTGCGCACGAGGCGATCATCGTCGGCCCGAACGGCGAAATCGTCGAAGGTGCGACGAGCAACGTGTTTGCCGTACGCGAAGGTGAGCTCGTGACGCCGCCGATCGAGGCAGGCATTCTCGCCGGCATCACGCGCAAGACCGTGCTCGAGCTCGCAGAGCAGCTCGGTTTGAGAATTCACGAGACGCAGCTGCACCCGCACGACTTGTATCGCGCCGACGAAGTGTTCATTACGAGCACGGTGCGAGAGATCGTCCCGGTGGTCCGCGTCGATGATCTAGTCGTCGCGGGTGGTAAGCCAGGCGCGATGACGAAACGCTTGCTCGCAGCGTACCGCGCGCAAGCGAACGGCTAGATAGACTTACGGACACGAAGCGGCGCACATCGCAGGCAGGGTCGGGCCTGGCGCAGCGTCATCCGTTCCGAACATGCAGCCCATGGCCTGCAGTGCGCGCACGAACGGGTTCGCGAGCGGGGGAGGGTCCTGCCCCTGCAGGGCGTAGACCTCGGTGCGCCTGCCGCCGGCAGCTGCATCGATCGCGGCCGCGCACGGTCCGTCGCCGGTATTCGTTCCCCAGCCACACCGGCTCGTCGCGCAATAACAGTCGCCGAATTGGCAGTGGTTCTGGATCGCGCACGCGAGGACGTTGCGACACAGCGCTCGCTGCGTCTCGTCGCCGACCGTGAGGCAATCGACGATCGGCGCAGCGCATCCACCGCAGGCGCAGCCGCGACACTCGGGGCTGCCGGTTTGCAACCCGGGCCAGTCCGCCGCGCATTGCTCGGGAAGGCTGAGCGGTGCGACGCCGGCATCATCTTCGATCGCAGCGGCCCCAGCCATTCCACCGTCTGATATCGCTGCGTCGGCCGGCGAGCTCGGGTGTCCGGCTTCGCTCGAGCTGGAGGCGTCGGCAGGTGTGACCGCGCTGTCCAGCCCTGAATCCGGCTCGAGTTTCGTCGCATCCAGGATCGCGGCCGCGTCTTCGCCCGAGTCCGCTTTGCCCGTGCTCGGATTGCCCCGGTCGCGTGCGGGGTTCGTCTGGCCGAAGTGAAACGAGGAGAAGTCTTGCGTGCACGCGGCCGCCCACAGCAGCAATAGCGGTGAACACCAACGCCAACCTCCGCGCATCAAAGCGCCCCTCGCAACGCGAAGCCGAGCGGTGTGACCGCGAGCGCGAGTCGCGCCGATTGGGCTCGCCGGTCCCGTGTGCTGGCGACGTTTGCAGGCTTGCGGCCGACCTCGGTCTCTTCCGGTTTCTTCTTTTCGTGCGGCTCACTGAGCACGAACAACGTGGCGCTGGCGACGAGCGTGGATGCGCCGACGATCAGCGCGACGTTCGCGAGCACCTGCTGCGTGTGGCCACGCGCGGCGATCGTCTCCAAGTCCGAGTCGCACAGGTTTCGATCCGGACAACCGTCTTCCAGCTTCGCGAAGTTCGCCGCGCTCAACGTGCCGAAGATGCCGAACGCGACGAAGCTGAGCGCGCTCGTGCCGCCCGCGATGTAGCTACCGATCCGCAACGCGGACGGCCCCGGCGAGCTCGGACCGAACGGCTCGGCAGCTTCGGGCGGCGGCGCTTCGATCGCCTGCGCGCGCGCTGCGATCGGCCGCCGCGGAACCGGCTTGGCTGCGAACGGTTTCGAGGCAACTTCACTCGAGCGCACTCCCGACCCGAGATCGTCCGGTGCTCCGATCACGACCGACGCACGTTGCCCCGCGCCGATCTCGACTTCCCGCCGCTCGATCACGCCGGGCGCACTCTCGAGACTGAGCCTCACGACACCGGGTCGCACCGGCAGCGCCGCGTTCCACTCGCTCGGTTGGACCTGTTGGCCGTCGACGTGGAGCAGTGCCGACTGGTCGTCCGCGCGCACGTACACCGTGAGGATGCCGATCTGCGACCGCAGCACACGCAGCTCGTCCTCCGCTGCTGCGCGCGTCTGGGCGTAACGGGGATCGAGCGCTTCGGGCGGCCGCACGATCGTGATCAGCACCCGGTACGCTTCGGGCAGCTGCTGCAGTTGATGCAGACACCGGCCGAGCATCAAGCGCGCGTTCGGGCTCGCCGAAAGGCCGTTCGCGCGCGTGAACTCGTGTGCCGCCTCGGTGTACGCGCCGCGTGCGAATGCATTGAGCCCTGCGCCATAGGCATCGCGGGCATCGACGCGTTCGGTTTCATCGACGGGCGGTGTCAGGAAGGGTGCGGCTTGTGCGGCAGCTCCGCCGGCGAGTGCGGCCGCCGCTAGTAGCTGCAGCGCTACCCAGTTTGCTGCCGCACTCGACGCCGTTGACCGCATGAAGACAGCCCCTACAGGTCATCCGGGATGAAGGGCCCGTGGGGCACGTTGCTCGGATCGGCGCTCTCATTTGCTGCCGGCTCGATTCCGCCGGTCGATTTCGAGCGCCGGCGGATCGAATTCGAACGCTTCAGGGCGGCGTCGCCGGCGGGTGTGCGCGTCGCGTTGCGTGCGTCCACGACATCGTGCTGGGCGGGCGTCACGGGAGCTCCCGCCCCTGTGTTTTCCACGGTCACGGTGGGCCGCTCGGGGCCTCCGAACGCGGGCGGCATCGGCTCGAGCGGCGGGGCGGCGACCGCGACGCTCGGCGGCGGGTCCGGTTCTCGCTGGGGCGCCAGCGGCGCTGCAGCAGGCGGCTGGGAAGCGGCAGCTGTCGGCGGCGGGCCGCCGCGGGTCTGAAGGCCTTGATACAACAAGTACGAGAGCGCGAGCACGACCGCGGCTGCAGCTGCCAGCGGCGCGAACACCTGCCGAACCAGCGGCGACTTGCGCACCAGATCAGAGATCGGAAACGCGGTGATCGGCGGCTCGGGCTCGGCGAGCTCGCTCGGCGGCGGCTCGATCGGCCGCTCGATGACGCGTGGCTCCGGCGTTCGCCGGGGGAACAGCTGGGAGAGGATCGGCGCTTCGATCTTGGCCGTCGCCGGCTCGAACGCCTCGGCGGGCATCTCTTCGGTCGCCCGGTCGGGTCGCAAAGATTCGATCGAAGCTGGAGAGATCGACTCGGAGAGACCGATCTGCGACATCGTGCCGGTCGGGATATCGAACTCCGCCGCCGCGTGCACGGTGCGAACGCGCACCTCACCGTCGAACACGCCTGCCGAGCTACCGGCCAGACGGTGACAATGTTCTGCGACTTCGGCGTAACTGGCGATGTCGTCTGCATCGAACAGACTCGTCGCGAGCTCGCGGCAGTTCTTGTAGCGCAGCTGCGGATCACGATGCAGCGCGTGCGCGACGACTTGTGCGACCGCAGCCGCGATCGGCTCACCCCGCACGAACTGATGGCGCTGTACGCGCGGAATGATCGACTTGTGCAGGTGTTCGAGCGTCTCGGCTGCGGTCGACGCACCGAACAGGGAACGCCCCGCGAGCATCTCCCACAACATCACGCCGATCGAGAACACGTCGCTGCTCGGGTTGAAGTCCGGCTCGGCGCCGGTGTGTTCGGGTGCGGTGTACGCGAGCGCGACCGGATCGTGACCCCAAAACGGGAGCTTCGCCGCGGCGCCAGCGACGCCGGGATCGAGCAATCGGGTGCGGCCGTCCTTGCCGACGTGAACGGAATCGGGTGTAAGCCCGCCGCAGGTGAACACGTGTTTCGCCGCCTCGGGCTCGCAAGCGTGGAGCGCATACGCGCCCTCGAGCACATCGAGTGCGATCCGCATCGCCATCGCTTGGGGCAACGCCTCGCCGCGTGTGCTCGCCCTCCGCAGGACTTCGCTCAGCGTGACGCCGTCGATGTCTTGCGTGATGACGCCGAGCCGCGTCTGCGAGCGGATCAGCTGGATCGGTGCGAGCACGTTCGGATGTTCGAGGAACCGCACGGCTTTGGCTGCGCGCGCGACTCGCTCGATCAGCCCGGCCGAGGGCGCGCGAAGCAATCGCAGCGCAAACGCCGCGCGTCGAACACCGCTCGCGTCGCTTCCGAACGCATTCGAGGCTGCACGAGCGCTGACGGACGAACTCGATACCGCGCGGTAACGCGTGCCGAGGAAGCTCTCGGACAGCGGCTCGCGTAAGCGGTACTTGTGGAACTCTTGACCAGCTTCTTGGATTGCCGGCGAATTGCCCATGACAACGTCGGAGTTTATTACTTCGCGTGCGCGAACGTCACCGGCCGGGATGGGTCAACTTTGCGACTTGCCCGGCCATGAGTGCTTGGATTCGTAGTGCGGCGAAGCAAGCAAACCGAGGTGAGTCGCGCCCGCACGGTGTGTTTGTGCTAGCGTGTAGGAGAGTCATCAGTCGTGACGTTGGAGCGTACGCCGCAGCTGGAAGCTGCAATTGAAACTGCGAGTGAAGAGCATTCACTCGCCCCGTGGTATCGGGACTGCGTGCGTCCGTTGTTGACGATGCCGCGCACGCAGTGGCCCCGCTGTTGTGGACGCGGTTGCGAGCCATGCGCCGAGACCCTCGTCGCCGTCGCCGCTCGCGTCGAAGAATTACTCGAGCAAGGCGCGAAATGAGTGGGTCCGAGCCGCCGCTTGTCGAGGCGCCGGATCGCACGCATAGTCCGCGCGCACACATGGACGGGTCGTATCGAAGTGAGCTGAATCAAGGCGTCGCGCTGGCGCGGCCAGGTGAATTTCGCCCGCTGGCGCTCGGCTCGCGCGAGGTCTGGCCGCCGGTCGTGCTCGCGCCGATGGCAGGCGTGACAAATCCGCCGTTTCGCTCGATGTGTCGTGAGTTCGGGGCCGGCTTGTACGTGAGCGAGATGATCACGGCCCGGCCGCTCGTCGAAGGTAACGCGAAGACGGACAAGCTCGCGGAGTTCGCGCCCGACGAGCAGGTGCGCTCGCTGCAGCTCTACGGTGTCGATCCGTACTACGTCGGTGAAGCGGTGAAGCGCCTCGTCGGCGAGGCGCGGGTCGATCACATCGATCTCAACTTCGGCTGCCCGGTTCGCAAGGTCACGCGGCGCGGGGGTGGCGCTGCGATTCCGCTGAAGCCGAAGCTACTCGCAAACATCGTGCGTGCAGCGGTGCAGAACGCGGGCGCGATTCCGGTCACGATCAAGTTCCGGATGGGGATCGACGACGATCACTTCACGTTTCGCAACTCCGGGCGGATCGGCCAAGAAGAAGGCTGCGCGTGGGTCGCGCTGCACGCACGCACCGCCGCGCAGTTGTACGACGGCCAGGCTCGCTGGGCGGCGATCGGTGAGCTGAAGTCCCACGTCACGCGCATTCCGGTGCTTGGAAATGGCGACATTTGGGAGGCGCACGATGCGCTTCGCATGCTGCGGGAAACGGATTGCGACGGCGTCGTCGTCGGTCGCGGTTGTCTCGGCCGGCCGTGGTTGTTTCGCGATCTCGCGGATGTGTTCGACGGTCGTGAGCCGAAGGCTCCACCGTCGCTCGGTGAGATCACGCAGATCATGCTGCGCCACGCGCGAGCGCTCGCGGCTTGGATCGGCGAAGGGCCGGCGCTGCGGCAGTTTCGCCGCCATGCGACCTGGTACACGAAAGGCTTTCGCGGCAGCGCGCGCATGCGCGAGAGCTTGATGCGCGTCGAGACGCTGGCCGGGCTCGAGGCAGCGCTGGCGCAGCTCGATGCAAACGAGCCGTTCCCCGTGCTGGCGATGCGCGTGCCGCGCGGTAAGACCAGCGGCACGCAGAAGGTCGCGCTGCCGGAAGGCTTTCTCGATCACCTGGATGACGACACGCCGCCCGAACCCGAATCGGCCGATGACGGGGAGGGCGGTTGACGTGACTGCGGCGGAAGCACTGGTTGTGAGCGGCCACTGCGATCCGGCGTTCGAGCCCGTGCGCGAGGCGTTTCGTGCGAACTTCGATGAAGGCAGTGAGATCGGTGCTGCAGTCGCGGTGCAGATCGACGGGCGCACGTGTGTCGACTTGTGGGCAGGCGCGGCGTCGCGCGCGGACAAAACAGCCTGGACGCAGCGCACGCTCGTAAACGTGTATTCGACGACGAAAGGCCTCGCGTCGCTGTGCGTGCAGCGCCTGATCGACGAAGGCGCGCTCGACCTCGATTCGACTGTCGCGCGCTACTGGCCCGAGTTCGCCGCCGCCGGCAAAGCCGAGGTCACACTGCGCCAGTTGCTCGGCCATCGCGCGGGCTTGGCCGCGCTGCGAGAGCCGCTGCCGCACGAAGCGCTCTACGATCAAGCGCAGATGGCGCGTGCCCTCGCGGAAGCTGCGCCGCTCTGGGAGCCGGGAACGAAACACGCGTACCATGCCCAGACGTTCGGATTTCTGCTCGCCGAGCTCGTGCGCCGTACGGCAGGTCGCACGCTCGGGGCGTATTTTCGCGAGAACATCGCTGGGCCGCTCAGCGCGGACGCGTACATCGGGTTGCCGGCCGAAGCCGACGCGCGAGTCGCGAAGCTCACGCGGCCGCTCGGTCTCCAACCTGCGCCGGGCGAAATGGATCTGCTCCACGTCCAGCGCAGCGAGCCCGAGTCGCTGACCGCACTCGCATTTTCGAATCCGCCTTCGGCACCCGGGGCGGTGAACTCGCGGCGCTGGCGCGGTAGCGAGATTCCGTCCGCGAATGGGCACGCGAGCGCACTCGGTCTCGCGATGGTCTACGGCGCGGTCGCAGCGGATGCAGCTGGCGGCGGCACGCGCGTGCTCAGTCCGGAAGGGGTCGAACGCTGCACGGCCGAGTACTCGTACGGTCAGGACGACGTCCTGCGGCTGGTCACGCGCTTCGGCCCCGGCTTCATGCTGTCCCAGGGGAGTGGGCCGGGGCGGTTCGGCCCGAATCCGCGCAGCTTCGGGCACCCCGGGCTGGGCGGGTCGATCGCATTTGCCGATCCGGATGCGGGCCTCGGCTTTGGCTACGTGATGAATCGCGCCGGACCGGATATCCTGGTCGGAGCGCGCCCGCGGCGGCTGATCGACGCGGTTTATGCGTGCCTCTGAGGTCGTTTCGAGCCTAGGGGCTGGTGTTTCCACCGGCTGGGTTTGACGCGGCCTCCTAGGTCCGTTACATCAGCGCGCCCAAAGGGAGAACCGCATGGCATCGGATACGAAAAAGACCGAGCTTCGCCGTCGCAGGAAGCAAGCGAGCAACGGCAGGCAACAGGCGAAGAAGCGCGCGCGTGCAGGCACGCCGAAGTTCCCGATCCACCAAGAAGGAAGCGGCAAGTAGGCCGCGTCCGAGCTCAGTGAAGCGTGTGGTGCTGGCCGTCGTGAATTACGGTCGGCACGCCTGAATCCGACTGCGTGCGGCGATTTTCGAAGAACTCGTCGACGCTCGATTGCGTCGCCCCAGCAGGCTGCGGGGGCGGAGGCGGAGCGCTCAGGATCGGTGCCTCTTCGATCGCCCAGCGACGCAAGGTCGCGCGGTGGCGCAGGCGCGTCCGCACGAATGCGATGCCGAGCAGCACGGCGCCGAGCACCCACACCACGGTGAGGCCCATGAACAGCGCGGGCCAGCGCCCGAAGTGACGCTGCAAGCCTGCGCGCCACTCGCGCTCGAGGTAGCTGAGCGGCACGTGGTAGGTCGCCTGCACTGCCTCCGGAAACGCCTTTCCGTTCGCGAGCTCCCGAAGCAAGGCGTGAAAGTGGCCGCGCTCGTCGTGCCCGTCGAGCATGAAGCCGACGAAGTCCGCGCTTTGCGCGTACGCCAGGTCGATCTGGCTATGGCCGTTCGGAAAAGCGTTCGACAGCTCGGCCAGCGACAGCAGGTTTCCGCGCAAGGTCGCGTTCCAGAGCGTCTCGATCCGAGTGAGCGAGCTCTCGCCGGCTTGATGCACCGCGACGCCTTCGCTGAACCAGCGCGGCAGCGCAGCGCCGCGAACTGCGCGTTCGAGCGCCACGTGCGATAGCTCGTGTGTGAGCACGCGATTCATGTCCGGCCGAAAGAACGTTTCCGGCGCGGTTAGCGTCAGAAGCACGAGCCCGGACTTCGGAAAAGCGATGCCGTCCGCGTAGCCCGGCAGTGCGGAGTTCGGCGGCGCGAGCGTCTGCATCTGTTCGGGGTTCAACGCGACGCGGATGTCGAGCGTGTCAGAGACGGACGCGCCGAGCTCGGAAACGACACGGCGCCACGCGAGCCGCTGGTACGTGCGCAGTGCTCCGACCTCGTCTGCAGCCGAGAGCGGGTACGTCCAGCGCACGTTGCCTTCACGCTCCGTCGCGTATCCAGCTGGGGGATCGGTGAGCGGCGCGGCTTGCGCGCTGTCGTCTGCGCGGGCCGACCCGACTAACAAGCCGGTCGCAGCACAGATCACGAGTGCGGCTAAACGAAAAGCCAAACTGTCTTGCGCCAGGATTTGCCGGAACCCCGCCACGAGCTCGATCCACGATAGCACTCTGCTCCTCCATGCGGCAGGTGGGCAGCTCGTGAATTGTGGTAGGTTGCCGCCCGATGCATGCGCGAGAGGATGCTTCCTCCGAGGTAACGCCGGAACGCGTCAGTGGAAACCCGCTGATCGTGGTTCGGGCGGTTGCTAACTCCATTTTTTTCGGGGTTTGGACGGCTTTCATGGTCACGTTTGCCGTGACTACGGGCGTCCTGCTGCGTGACCCCGGGTTCTTCAAGCGCATGCAGCGCTACTGGGCGCGCGGGCTCACCAGCTTCTGGGGTGTCGAGCTCGTGGTGTACGGTGCGGAGCACATGGCGGACAGCGGCGCCGGTTGCGTGGTGATGGCGAACCACGCGAGTTACGCCGACATCGTCGCGCTGTTCATCGCGCTGCCGAACATTCCCGGGTTCATGGCGAAGCGCGAGCTCTTGAAGGTGCCGTTCTTAGCTGCAGCGCTGCGCGCCGGCGGCCACGTGATCGTCGATCGCGGCCAGCACGATCAAGCGAAAAAGGCGATCCAATCGGCTGCGCAGCAAGTGCGGGACGGCCGCACGGTTTTGATTTTTCCGGAAGGAACTCGAGGCGACTCGGAGCGCCTGCTCGACTTCAAGAGCGGCGGCTTTCGGCTTGCGCGGACTGCCGGCGTGCCGATCTATCCGGTCGGCTTGCGCGGAACTGCGAAGGTCGGACCGAAACACAGCTTGTTGTTTTGGCCGGGCAAGATCGAAGTCCACATCGGCGAGCCGCTGTTGCCGTCCGAGATTCAAGCACTCGATCCCTCTTCGGTAATTCAGCGCGTGCGCAGCCGGATCATCACGCTGAGCGGAATGACGGCTAGGTGAGGGCGCCGCTGCTCTGAGCTGCAGCCTTTCGCCCGAGTGTCATCCGAACCAAGGTGAGGCCTTGAGGCGGTGCAGTTTCGGAGTACGGGTTTCGGATCTGGCCCGGCTGGAGCAGCGCGCGCACTTGGTCGGGCGTCAGTCGCCCGCGACCCACCGCGACCAGGGTCCCTGCGATGACGCGCACCATGTTTTTCATGAACGCATCGCCGCGGACCTCCAGCGCGACCAGGTCGGGATGGCTCTGAAAGTTGCGGACGAGCTCGATCGAGTGGAGCGTGCGTTCGCTTCGTTCGCGCACGTCGTCGGACGCACGAAATGCGCGGAAGTCGTGGCGGCCGAGCATGCTCGCCGCCGTCCGCTGCATGGCCTCGAAGTCGAGCGCTGAAGTCGCGACACCAGTTCGTGTCTCGATGCGCCGCGCCCGCGCGACTTCGCGCCCGAGGTGCCAGACACGCGGTGCCCAGAGCGGATGCCGCGCGAGGCCGAAATAGAACAAGTAGCGGTAGGTCTTGTCGAGCGCGTCGTAGCGCGGGTTGTAGTCGGTCGCGCAGCTGGTGGCGGCCTGCACCGCGACGTCGTCGGGCAGATAGCGGTTGATCGCGAGCACCCAGCGCCGCGGCTCGAGCTCGCGCGTGGTCGTAAACGCCGCGACTTGGCCTTCGGCGTGTACGCCCGCGTCGGTCCGCGATGCGCCCCGAATCACCACTGGATGCTGCGCGATGCGCGCGAGCGCCTCCTCGAGCACGCCCTGAATCGTGCGCCCTTCAGCTTGGCGCTGAAACCCCGCGAAGTTCGTACCGTCGTAGGCCAGCGTCAGCCGAACGCCGTGTTCCATTCAAAAATTGAAACCCAAACCGAGAACCCAGCCAGTCCCACCGACGGGCAGTGACGCCGATGTCGGTGAAAAGCGGTAGACCTCGAAGAACAGATACGAATGATTGATGCCCCATTCCTCGTCCAGGCTGCGTGCAGCCGCAGAGTCGAACGAGTCGAGGTCGAGCGCGAGCTGCGCGCCGTAGAGAAGCCCCACGGCCCAGCCCGACGCATCGTTCTTCGCGCCGGTGTCGGTGTCCCAGAACGCCCACTGCCAGCCGATCTTGCCGGCGAAGATGAACGGCAGCCCGAGCTTGCGCGGCAGCGCGTCGATTCGAAGCGACGCGACGGCGCTCAGCGGTAGTAAGACGAGGGACGTCTCTTCCGTGACGTCGCCGGAGCCGTTTACGGCGACGGCAGCGCCGGAGAAGTTCACCCAACTGAATCCACCACCGAACGTCACGTACGCGATGTCGGGCACGCGGTAGGCGATGTAGCTGATCTGCAAACCCAAGAGCGGTCCCGAGTCGCCGCCGAAGAAGCGGTCGAATGCACCGTTGCCGCCGAGATCCGGTTGATAAGGCCCGCCGCGCAGCTCGATGACGAAGCGCTCGGGTGAAGAAATCTTGCGGGCAGCCGGGATGGTACTTGCATCCGACTGCGCGTGCGCCGCGCCGCTCCAAGCTGCACTGGCAGCTAGGAGCAGCAACGACCCAAAGCCGATTCGCGTCATGAAAGCCTCTTCCGCCGCATACGCACGATCACGAGTCCAAACAGCGCGAAGGCGGCGAGCAGGCCACCGGCAGAGTGCCGCGTTCCCGCCGTGAGCGAGCCCGGCAGCGAGCACGCGCAGCCGCCGTCGGCGTCGCCGCCATTCACTTTGTATTCGTCCCAAAATCCCGAAGTGTCGACGACGTTCACGCACGTCACGTTCGAGAGCATACTGAAGTTGCCGGCGAGATCCTGAGAGACGACTGCGACGGCTGCACGCGGCGAGTTGATGTCGGAGCCGGAGAGCTCCGCGCTCTCGACGTTGCCGACGGCTTGCTTGCGGGAGAGGCCCTTCGGCAACTTGTCGACGTCGATCGCTTCGCCCGGGGTCAGCAGCGGTGAGCCGCACGACGTGTCGACTATACCGTCGTCCGTGCCACCGTCGTCGTCTGTCACGGCCGCGCTACCTGCGCTGCCACCGTCGGTCGTGATTACTCCGCTGACTGGCTTCGGATCCCAGATCAGCCAATTGCGCGAGATGTTCGAGTCGGTGCGTTCCCAGGTGATTCGAATCTGCGTTTCACCGTCGCCACCCTTCACGTTCGCTGGTGGGTTCGGAGCAATCGTGTCGAGCGGCAGGTCGTACATGCCGTAGGGCGTTATGTTCGCGTTGGTCCCGAGTGTGTCGACAGGCAAGAACCACAACGTTACGTCGCCCTCGCTGTTGCACACGTCCTCGATCGGAATATCGAGCATCTCGTACGTGCTCGACTGCGTTCGATTGATGAACTTGATCCGTTCGCAGTCGTCGTTTCCGAGGCCGTCTTTACCCTCGGTCGTGTTGCACGCGGTGCCTTTGTAGATCTCGATGTACTTGGGCGACCTCGAGCCGACGGCGAGGTTCGTGAGAACGAACACGAGGTTGACCTTCAGGTCGCACTGCGTCTTACCGAGCGGCGTCCCGCGAAGCGCTTGCGAGGTGTACGACTCGTCACCGACGCTTTTGAGTTGGACCCCGATGCCGCCCGAGGTCGAGGTGGCAGTCGGCGTCGTCTCCGTAGAGCTTTGCGCGAGCGCGAACGCAGGCAGCCAGCAGCTGCCGACCAGCCCGACCCAAAACCAAAGTGTGCGCCTCATGGCCCGGCCGTTATGCAAACGTTGATCCACAGCTACCTCCGCGGAATTACCATGCTTCACGGCAGGCTCGGCGACAATCTGACGCGCTGCTCCGCGGCCTGGTGACAATCTGTCAGTTGAGCGTGCGACGCAACTCTTTGGATCAAATGGCGTACACGTCGCCACGCAGCGAGGCTTCGGCTTTTTGCCGCTTGCGCACCAGCTCGAGAAACGCGGACGCGGCGGGGCTCGGGCGCTTCCCGCGAAGCGTCACGAGTCGAAGGCTGCGCCGGATGCGCAGGTCAGAGAGCGCGAGCTCGAATAGCCGACCGGTCCGTAGCTCGTATTCGACGGTGAGCCGCGAGACGATCGCCACGCCGAGTCCGTGAAGCACCGCGTTCTTCAGCGCTTCGGTGCTGCCGAGCGCCATGATCGGTTGCACGTGAAGCCCGCGATCCAGCAGCGCGGATTCGACGACCTCGCGCGAACCGGAGCCCACCTCGCGCATCAATAGCGGTAGCGACACGAGCGCGCGTGCAGTGAGCGGCGCCTTCTCGAGCGCGGGGTGACCTGGTGCCGCGATCGCGATCAACTCGTCTGCGGCGAGGGTTTCAATCTCGAGCGCCTCTGCACTGATCAAACCTTCGGTGAGACCGAGATCGAGTCTGTTCTCGAGCACCGCTTCTTGGATCGCTGCCGTGTTCGCGATGCGCAACTCGAGCGCGAGGCGCGGGTGTGTGCGGTGCAGCTCGCCGAACAGGCTCGGCACGTAGTAGCCGCCGACGGTCGTGCTTGCCCCGATCGAAAGCCGGCCGGCTTCGAGCCCGGCGAGGTCACGTAGCTCCGACTCGGCGGCGCGTTCGGCGTACAGGATTCGCTGCGCGTGTGCGAACAACACCTCACCTGCCGCCGTCAGCCGCACACCGCGCGGCAGGCGATCCACGAGCAGCGCACCGAGGTCCTGCTCGAGGTCTCCGAGCTGTTTGGAGATCGCGGGCTGACTCACGTGCAGTGCGCGGGCCGCGCGAGTGAGGCTGCCGTGGGTGGCAACGCTCGCAAATACACGTAAGTGGTTCAAATTCATCGAGTTAGCGACATAACAAAGAGCTATCGATTCCATCAAGAGAATATCATTGCATTATCGCAGCCGCTATCCCACAGTCCGGGCATGGGAAAACTACCCCTCAAGTGGGTTGTGACGGGCAACTTCACGGCTGACGGATCGGTCGCGTGGCTGCGTGCCGGTGGCGAGTTCGGCCACCAGCTGAGCGAGGCTCAGTTATTCGAGACGAAAGACGCCGCTGAGGCCGCTCGCCAGCTCGTTTTGGGGGCCGAACGCATCGTGTCCGATCCTTACTTGACGGAGGTCGGTGTTGCGCAGCAGGGTCTCGACGCGCTTTCCGCGCGTGAACGCATCCGAGAGCAGGGCCCCTCGGTGCGTGTGCGCCGCCCCGATCCGAGCGTGAGCCGCTAGGTAGCGAAAGCTGGGGACTTTTGAGGGCAAAAGTCTCGGCGACGGAGAACAGCAGCTATGTATCACTACGATGAGTACGATCGGCGCATCGTCGAAGAGCGCGCCAAGCAGTTCGGTGGGCAAGTCGAGCGGCGTCTCTCGGGCGAGATCAAGGAAGTCGAGTTCAAGCCGTTGCGCTTGCAGAACGGCCTCTACATGCAGCTCCACGCGTACATGCTGCGTGTCGCGATCCCGTACGGGACTCTATCGACGAAGCAGCTCCGCATGCTCGCGCACGTCGCGCGCAAGTACGACAAGGGCTACGGCCACTTCACGACGCGCCAGAACATTCAATACAACTGGCCCAAGCTCGAAGACGTGCCGAAGATTCTCGAAGATCTCGCGTCGGTCGAGATGCATGCGATCCAGACGAGCGGCAACTGCATCCGCAACATCACGTCGGATCACTTCGCCGGTGTGGCGCGTGACGAGTTGGAAGACCCGCGGACCTGGGGCGAGATCATGCGCCAGTGGTCGACGTTCCATCCGGAGTTCGCAGCGCTTCCGCGTAAGTTCAAAGTTGCGATCAGTGCGACGCCGGGAATCGATCGCGCAGCCGTTCAGTTTCACGACATCGGTGTGCGCATCGTCGAAAACGCTCAAGGCGTGCGCGGATTCGAAGTCATTGCCGGCGGTGGCATGGGCCGCACGCCGTTTATCGGTCCGGTGATCGGCCAGTTCGTCGAGCGGCACGACTTACTCTCGTACCTCGAGGCGATCTTGCGCGTGTACAACACGTACGGTCGCCGCGACAACTTGTTCAAGGCGCGCATCAAGATCCTCGTGAATGCGCTCGGTGCGGACGAGTTTCGCCGGCGCGTCGAAGAAGAGTGGGCGTTCATCAAGGACGGTCCGCTGAAGCTCACGGACGTGGAGATCGAACGCGTTGCGAAGCAGTTCACCCCGCCGGCATATAAAAAGCTCGACGCGGCGGACACGCTGCTCGACTCGTACAAGCTCGGGAAGGACCGTGACCTCGCGCGTTTTGTCCAGAACAACACGGCGCTCCACAAGGTCCCGGGTTACGTCTCGGTCGTCGTGTCGCTCAAAGAGAAGGGCACGCCGCCCGGTGACATGACCGACGTGCAGATGGATCGCTTCAGCGATCTCGCGGATCGGTTCGGCTTCGGGGAGCTGCGCGTCACGCACACCCAGAACTTGATCTTGCCGGACGTCGAGATCACCCAGTTAGCGGAGTTGCATCGCGAGCTGGCGGCGCTCGGCCTCGCTACCGCAAACGCGAACAAGCTCACCGATCTGATCGCGTGCCCGGGTCTCGACTACTGCGCTCTCGCGAACGCGCGGTCCATCCCGATTGGCCTCGCGATCATGGAGCGCTTCGAGGACATCGATTACCAGAACGACCTCGGCGAGCTGAACCTGAAGATCTCCGGTTGCATCAACGCCTGCGGTCACCATCACGTCGGCAACATTGGCATCCTCGGGATCGACAAGCAGGGCGAAGAGTTTTACCAGCTGATGCTCGGAGGTTCGGCCGGACACGATGCGAGCATCGGTCAGGTACTCGGTAAAGCGTTCTCGCGGACTGAGATCGTCGGTGCGGTCGAGAAGGTGCTCGAGCACTACCTGAAGATCCGCGCGTCGGCCGAGGATCGCTTGATCGACGTCGTGCGTCGCGTCGGGCTCGGGCCGTTCAAGGAAGTCTTGTATCCGCCTCCGGCACAGAAAGGCGCCGTGCATGCGGATCATTAGGCATCGCGAGATCGTCGAAGACGGCTTCGTCCACGTCCCGGACGGGAACGATTTGCCTGCGAGCGGCGACGTCATCGTGAGTCTCGATCGCTATCGCGAGCTGCGTTCTGCGCTGCAAGGCCGCAAAGTCGGCGTTCAGTTGCGCAGCGATCAGGAGGCGAAGCTAGTCGCGGAGTTCTTGCCGGATCTCGCCCTCGTTGCGGTCGAGTTCCCTGGCTTCAAGGATGGACGCGGGTACACGACGGCGCGCCTGTTGCGCGAACGCTTTAATTACAAAGGCGAGATTCGCGCGGTCGGTGATGTGTTGCGCGACCAGCTCTACTTCATGGAGCGTTGCGGATTCGATGCGTTCGAGCTCAAGGCGGGCAAGGACATCGACGGCGCGTTGAAAGCCTTTCAGGAATTCTCTGTGACGTATCAAGGTGCGACCGACGATCCGCGTCCGCTCTTCCGGCGACGTTGATTCGGTGGTTTTCGGCTGACTTGAGTTGGGCGTCACGCGTGATTATCGGCGGGTACTTTCGAGTGCTCGCCGTTCCGCGTTCAGCCGTTTAGCCGTGGCTTGTTCAGTATTTGCCGGGCTCCTACGGCCTCGTGAATGGCGATTCACGCTCTGAAGGCGGATTCCCAGACAGTTCTTCCGAGTCGATCGACACGTCTTCGGCATGACTGATTGCGGTTAGGGGGTGCCGCCCGCGATGCGCGGCCCTAGAGGAGGGGCAAGAAAGAGCGATCGCCTGGGCCTGTGTTTGAGGCACACTACGCGCGCCCTGCGGTCACTGGAGGACCCTCGTCATGCGCGCACGCTTGGTTGTTACATCGCTCATCGCCGGTAGCTGTATCGGTATCGCTCTATTATCTTCGGTTGCACGCGCTCAAACTCAGCCTGTTCAAACGTCGCCGCGTACGACGGCTGCTCCGCCTGCGGGTAGTGCTCCCGCTGCACCTGCTCAGGCTGCGCCTTCGCCGCCGCCAGCAGCGCAGCCTTCCGGAGCAGCTGCGGGTACGGCGCCGCCACCAGCCGCAGCAGCGGCTGGTGCTGTGCCGTCGGCCAATCCGGTCGACCCGGGTGCAGCGCCTGGGCCTTCGAACGTGCCCCCGGAAGGTTTCGATCTTCCGAGTGCGTTGCGTGGAGGTGCGCCGCTCACTTCGGATCAAGCTGCGAAGCGTGCGGCGGAGACTGCGCCGTCGGTTGCGAGAGCTGAAGCTGCTGCGCGTCGCGCGGCGCTTGCGGCTGAGCAGGCGAACGTCACGTTGTATCCGCGGCTCGATCTCGAAGCGCGCTACACGCTGCTCAGCAAGGTGCCGCCGCCCGAGTTCGCGGAGCAGCTCGGGCCCGAGGCAGCGCGTGCGTTTCGCACGCAGCAGCACACCGGCTTGTTTCAGGCGCGACTCTCGTATCCTGTGAGCTCGCTCTTTTTCACGATCATTCCGCGCTACAAAGCCGCGCAGAAGAGTGCGGATGCGCAAAAGCTGCAGAGCAAGGTGCAGGCGCATACGATCGCGCTGCAGGCGCGCGAGGCCTATTACAACTATGCGCGTGCGCGGGCAGCGTTGATGGTCGCGAAGTCGGCGCAGGCGCAGGCTGAGGCCCATCAGAAGGACGTCGATGCGCTCGTGAATGCCGGTTCGCTCGCGAAGGTCGAGTTGATGCGTGCAGATGCGCAGGTCGCCTCGGCGAAGGTTGCGGTCTCGCGCACCCAAGGTCTGGTTGCGACCTCGCGTTCCGGATTGTTTACGCTCGCGCATCTCGAGGGGAACGAAGACGTCACGATTGCCGAAGATCTCGAGAGTGAGCTTCCGGCGCTCACGGAAACGACCGACGCGTTACTTGCGAAGGCGCTCGCGAATCGTTCGGAGTTGCGTCAGTTGCGAATTTCGCTCGAGGCGATCGAGCACACGGTCGATGCGGCGCAGGGTGCAGAGTTGCCTCAGCTCTCGGTTGGTGGAACTGCGGAGTACAGCAATCCGAACCAGCGTTATTTCGGTGCTGCGTTCGAGTGGCACGAGAGTTGGGCGCTGTATGCCAGCTTGAGCTGGTCGCCGAACGATTGGCGTGGCAACAGCAAGGTTGCCGACCAGGCGCGTGCCGATTTGGCGCAGACGCTTGCGGATCTCGAGTCGCTTGAGGACGCGTTGCGGATCGAGGTCACGCAGGCCTTCGAGGACTACAACTCGGCGCGTGCGGCGCTCGAGAGCTCGCGGGCGGGCATTGCGGCGGCGGAGGAGAGCTACCGTGTCCGCCGCGAGCAGTTCCGTGCTGGTGCTGCGGTGGCGATCGACGTCATCGATGCCGAGGGCGACTTGCGCACGGCGCGCCTCGACCTCGTCAATGCCATCATCGACATGCGAATTGCGAAGGCCCGGCTGGATCGAGCGGTCGAGGCTTCATGAGCGTACAGCTCCTGACCTGCGAGTCGTGCGTGAAGGGCTTGGGGCGTGTGAGTCGCTGGCCCAGGAACCGCATTGCTTGACAGGGTAGGGGAGGCCCCGTAAATAAGGCGCCCATTCGGGGATCGTCCAACGGCAGGACTCCAGATTCTGGCTCTGGATATCTAGGTTCGAATCCTAGTCCCCGAACCCAAGCTTCTCGCTTGGTTTGTAAGCGATCGGTGGCACGAAAGTGCGTGCCGAGGGTCCCCGTGGGTGAGTCACGCGGGCCTTACAGGAGTGAAGGCCCCATCGTCTAGCGGTTAGGACACCAGCCTCTCACGTTGGTAACACGGGTTCAATTCCCGTTGGGGTCACCGAGAGTCGTGAATGATTTCGCATGCCTGGCTCGCTGCTCACTAACGCTTTTTCGAAAGGCGTTAGTGAGACGAGCGAAACGCTCGGCAGCGCAGACTTCTCGGACCGTTCGCCAAAGCGGCTGCGCGACACGCCGTCGATCGCTTCGAGCCGCATCAGCCGCCGCGTCGTGTGGACATCGCTGCGGCTGATGAGCCACGGCGCTGCCGTCTCGATCACCTGCGCCACCGGTACTTCCAGTGGGAACCGCCGCACGACATCGGCCTTGCTTCCGCTCGGGCGTGTTCGGGTCCGGAAGAAACTAGTGTGCCTGGTCTCGTCGAGCGCTTCGCGGTCGCAGTCGCCTTCCTGCGCGTTTTGAGACGAACGCCAGCGCCGCCGCAAACCAAAGTGAGCGTCAGCATGAGCCGCTTGTGCGTCTCGTCCCAATCGATCAAGCGCCGGCCGGCGGCTTCGCCCGCGCGCATCGCACCCAGGTACTCGACCGGGTTCAGCATGCCGCTTCGGGTGAACACGCGGGTCGGTCAGGTGCATCTCCACCCGCTTGCGCGCGTACTTCGCGTGCATTCGCATGCGCGGATGTTCGTCGTGCGACGTCGGGGGCTCCCCCACCAATTTGCCCGTGCAGGGCGGGTGTGCAAGACGTTGTCTTGTTCAACCGCCCACGTGCAGAGCACGCGCTGGCACAACGACGCTTCGCGATCGAATGCCGGCGACGCTAAGCCAGGCCGCGATGCTGGCCGAGGTCGCGCGACGGTTTGGAGAAGCTCCGAAGAGGCCTCTCCAGAGTCGCTTCTTTATCTGATCGAGAATTCGGCGAGCAGAAGTCGAGCTACCCAACGATAACGAAGTCCGCATGACAACTGAGCACGACTATCCGCCACGGATCGGAGCCACCATCGAACAGCACTATAGAATATGGAGCATGCACCTCCGTATTTCGTGATGCCCATGGCGGACAGCACGCTGCGGATTAGGCGGTGGTCCATCGAGCCGACAAACTGGCTTTGGTCCGACGAGTGCTGCAGATTTGCGCGGATTTACATGCACTTCACGCAGCCGATCTCGTTCATCGCGACGTCAAGCCGCTGACCATGCTTGTCTTCGGAGAGAATACGGTTGTAAGCGATTTGGGTTTGGCACGTATCATTAGCGCTGACACGTCCAGACTAACGCGAATGACGACGATTCTCGGCACGGACGAGTATTTGGCGCCGGAACAGCGCATGCGAGGCGGCAGTAGTCGAGCAGACGTTCGGACGGACGTATTCATGCTGGCACGCTCACTCTATGAACTACTTACAGGATTATCTCCGATCGTGATGACAGAGGACGTCATCGATAGATCACTTTGGCCGATCATCAGTAAAGCGACTGCTGAAAATCATTCTCGGCGATATCAGTCGATAGCCGAGATGTCGGACGCATCGAACGGCTATTTCCGCAGCCTCGATCCGACAGCCCATCCAGAGGTCTTGATCCAGGCGGAGATCGAACAAGCCGCGCAGTTGCTACTAGGGAACCAATATCGGAAGGAGAAGAATGTCTCGTTGCGCAGACGAGCCAAGATCCAGTGCTGCGCCACCTGCACCGTTACTTCGACTTTCGATTGTCGCGTGGTTTGCGCGGCCGAGCTGGCACAATCGCTGTGCCGCAATGACGGCCAAAATCGCTGTACGCGCGAGCAATCTGCGGCTCGGTGCGCGATGGCACGCTCACGGCACTCCGCAGCTGATCGGGCACGACCATCGAGGTCACGCCACCGAAAGTTACGCGAACATTCTGACGTGCGAGCCTATCAAGTCCGGGATGCGCTGTGTCTGCGTCGCTTCGGCACCTATAGCTGCTCGCGGCCAAGACGCCGACGAACAGCTCGACGTATACACGCTCGCCTGTCTGTGCATCGTCAAACTCGGTCGCTTGCCCGAATAGTCGACGAAGCTCTTGTCACCGGCGCGATGCACCTGACGCATCCAAACGCCGCGCTTCTTCCGCCGCGCCCTATAGCGATCGCAGTTCGCCGTGTAGCGATAGCCGCCCGGATGCGCCTGCAGATACTCCAAGTGCAACAGCTCCAGTGTTACGCCTGCGCGACGAAGCTCGGTGTGGACGTACACCGGCGCCGGTTCCGGTCTCGATGCCGCGGACGGCTGCGGAGCGCCGAACAACCCACGCTCGAGTTCCGGGTCCGAGCGCGCCTCTGTCAGCTCCCACGTGAGCCCCACGTTTTCAGCGCGGCTACGCCCGTCCAGTGCGCGTCAGTTCCATAGGAGCAGGGCGTACCTATCGCGACCAGTGCCCCGCCGGCGTGTAGGAGCGACGCTGTCAGCGGCATGCTTGTCTCCCGCGCAAGCGTATGCATGCACAATCGGCCGCACTGCCAAATACGTTCCAACGGGTGACACGTGTGAGCTAGATCACGCGCCGCCGATGGCGGCGGATCACATGATCGCTGCGGCACTCGGTCGAATGTTCATGCGGCTCGCTAGGCAGCGTTCGGTTGTCACTGCAGAAAAGACAGGGTCTTGGCCGATGTTGGAGGTCACCAATGAATAGATTTGGTTTGTTGCGTTATAGCTGTGTGTTCGTGGCTCGCCCACTCCTCGACGGTACAGCCACATGCAGCAGCTAATGGCGGCAGGGCGATTCATGCAAGCATTGAGCAAGTTATGCGACGCGTGTACAATCGAAATTGCATGCCCTATTCGTTGGGCTGAATTGATACTTCGGGTCGCACGCTGGGAGCGACGCCCGCCATCCGACAGGCGCACCGACAGGCAATGCGATTGCTCGCTGAACGACTACTCGGCGCGGGGAGCGATGACTCATTGGTTTTGCAGCGTTGATCTCCATGCTCTGGCTCGTCACCAACGCAGTCCGCGCCGACGAGGCGCAGCCTACGAGCGTTCCATTCGATATTTCACTCATACATCCGGTCAACTTCTTCCATCCAGATAAAAAGTCGATCACCGGCCTATCGCTAAACGTTCTCCACGGCACGACGACGAATCTCTATGGCGTCGAGCTAGGGGGAGCCATCAACCACGCATCGAAGGATGCTCACGGTATCCGCATCGCCGGCATCGCCAATCTCACTGGTGGCAACGCAGGCGGCATCCAAGTTGCCGGAGTATGGAGCGAAACCGCCGGCGGCTGCAAAGGACTAACGATCGGCGGAGTCGTTACGACGTGCGCCCGCGAGAGCTGGGGCCTGCATGTCGGCGGCTTCATTGCCGCGAGCTTGATGAGCTTTAGCGGCATCCAGCTCAGCCTTCTGTTCAACTGGGACAACGTCACCATCGACGAGCTCGCACTGATGTTCGAGGGGTTCGGTGAGCCTCGTGCCCCGGGCTCACGAAGTACATTCGAGGTTGAGTACGAAAATAACGCCGAAGTCACCGGCATACAAATCGCCGGCTTGGCAAACTCAGCTGCCTACCTCGTCGGTCTACAGGTCTCAGGCTTGGTGAATCGGTCGTTCCAAGACATCGAAGGCCTGCAGCTCGCCGGACTCGTCAACTACACACAAGACGTGAACGGCGGCCAGATCGGCGTGGTCAACATCTCCCGCGACACGTATGGGACGCAGATCGGCCTCTTCAACTACGCCCGACGCATGCACGGCGTCCAGATCGGTCTGATCAACGTCATCAGCGACAACTGGTTTTGCTGTATCCCCCTCGTGAACATCGGGGCGGGCGGCACGCAACCCGATCCAGCGGGCGGCAGGCCGCCTGAAAACCGTAAAGTCGACGTCATCTGGCAATAGGCGCGATCGGTGCTCATCGTGTGTGGCCCTTGCGGCGCAGGAGAGACGCGAATGCGACCGCGAAGCGACGCGCGACATCAACGAGTTTGCGGACATGCCGCCGCTTACGCGGATGCGATGGCATTGGTAAAGAGTGCGCCGTCGCCGAGCTGCGCGGGCCAGTCCTAACTCCGGTTCGCGTGGTTCTCAGGCCCAGCGCTCGAACGTTCGATATCTCGAGCGCACGCGACATGTGGATGGGCGGAGTGTGGCAGGCGCGGATCGCATATTCACGCTGCCTCTCGACAGTAGTAGTTCAGCAAGGCCCCGATGCGTTGGCGGCGGGCAATGAGGCCGGCCGTCGTCGTGTTGTCGTTGGACGGTTCGATGAGTCTGTTCGCGAGGCCTTGATGATTGCGCTCTCTGTGATAGTGCGTGAGAATTCTCGAAGCAGCTCGCGCAGATGTTTCTCGCCCAACGTAATCACCTTGGACAGGCATTCATCACGAACTGAGCGCACGAATCGCTCCGCCTAGGCGTTCAGATTCGGACTGCGCGTTGGCAGTCGCACACTCGTGACGCTCGCGCCGGCGAGCATCTTACGGAATGCTGCCGTAAACAGCGGGTCGCGATCCACGATGAGATAGCGTTTGCCAGCAAGAAGCCGTGGACGGCGTCAGTCAGGTAGCGGGCGATTTGCTTCATCCAAGCCTCGTGCGGTTCGTGAACAATGCCCGCGAACTCGCCGCGCCGACGGGCCAAGTCAATCACGAACAACACGTGGTACCGAACCAGGCCTGTGAGTGTCACGACCTCGACGGTGAAGAAATCCATGGCAGCGATGGCGCCCCAATGCGCGCGCAGGAACGCGCTCCACGACGAGCGCTTGTTTCGCGCGGGCGCGGGGTCCATGCCGGCCTCGAGCAGGATGCGCTTGATCGTGTTGCGTCCCAGGTTGTGACCCACGTTGCACAAAGCGGCCCCGGATGCGCGTGTAGCCCCAACGGCTGTTCTCGCGCGCCATGCGCAGCATGAGCTCGACGATGTCCGGCGCTCGACGCGGTCTGGGATGGCGGCGCTTGCTGCTGCCATCGTATTTCTGGGCGACAAGGCGACGATACCAGCGCAACAGCGTATCGGGCGTCACTAGTGTCTCGACCTGCGAGAGCGCCTTGCGTCCGAGCTTCTTCGCGGCGACTGCGAGATCGCTAACCCCCGTGACTAAACTCCGCTCAGCGCTTTGCTGAGCGCGTCGGCGCTTTGAAAGCGATCGCGCGGACGCTTTTGCATACATTGTTGGATCACCGCGACGAGGTCTTCCGGGATGTTCGCGCGATAGGCGCAAGGATCGGGCTGATCGCCGAACGTGATCTCGACGGCCAGCGCTGCAGTGTTTCTGCCGTTAAAAGGTGGGCGCGCTGTCACGCACTCGTACAAGATCGTTCCGAACGCGTAGATGTCGCACCTCACATCCGCGCGCTTCGAGTCGGCGAGCTGCTCCGGCGCCATGTACATCGGCGTGCCGTAGATCTGTCCGGTTGTCGTGAGTGAGTCGAGGTCGAGCTGTTTCGCGACGCCGAAGTCGAGCAGCTTGACCTCGTCGACGCGCCGCGCCCTGCTCGTGAGGAACACGTTGCTCGGCTTGAGATCGCGGTGGATCACACCGGCCGTGTGAACTGCGATCAACGCGTCGGCCAAGTCGCGCGCGATTCGAATCACAAGCTCGAACGGCAAACTACCGACGCGTTCGATGCGATCGCTGAGTGTCTCGCCCTGTAAGCGCTCCATCACGACGTAGCTCCTACCGAGCTCGGAATCGATGCCGTAGCTGTAAGTCGTCACGATCGCGGGATGATCGGAGCGTGCGGCCGCTTTGGCCTCGCGAAACAGCCGTTCGGCGAGCGAGCGGTCGGAGCCATCGTCGTGCAACACTTTGATCGCGACCGGTCGAGACAACTGAATGTCTTCGCCTTCGAACACGCGACCCATTCCGCCTTCACCGAGCAGCGCTCTGAGCCGATAACGGCCGTCGAGCAGGGTTCCCGGCTGAATCGTATTGCTGCGCGACACGCCCCGACGATACGCCAGCTGCGAACGCGAAAGCGAGCCGTTCAACGCCTCCCAGCCGATCAGCACGCCAGACCGAAGGTTACGCGCACACTTTCGGTTTGGCATCCGAAAGAGAAAAACTCGCTGGAGCAGAGTCGTTTGGCGCTCCATCCGTGACGAGCACGACGATCGTTCTGCCCGCCGCACTCGAGCTTGCGGCCGACGGTAAATGGCTGCGCAGTCGATCAGCATACCTTCCGTCTGGAGGGCCCGCTGTCGGGCCGTCGTACGGAAGGAGTCCCACTTCACCAGCAGTTCGAGCGGCTTGATCACACCGTTTGTCGGGTCGAGGAGCCCAGTGCGCAGTGCATCCCAGCGTCGCGCGCTGCCGAGTGCATCGCGCATGCTGTCCGAACCGCGTTTTGAAGTGCGACTTTGCCGTCCACGAGTTGCCACTGCACCCAGGCTTTCGGAAACATTGCTCGGTGTGTCGCTTCGTCGAGCCCGCGCACGACGAAGTTCATCTCGCGACACGCCCAACCGTCTTTGAACAAGATCATCGGTCGCGGATCTTGGAGGATCGTGCCGCCGATGCCGACAGTAGTCACGAGGTCCATCACGACCGTTTCGATCTCGCTCGAGGTGGTCGATGGATTGTCGTTCGGTGTGCTGCCGCTCGGAGCTGCCGGCGCTGGAGTTCCGACATCGGCTTCGGGCGGCGTCGGGCGCGCAGCGTCCGGAGCCGAAGCGTCTGGCGTCATCGAGGGCTCGGGCATGCCCGCGGCGGGAGTGACTTGAGAGACAGGTGTGGTCGCGTCGATCGGAGCTTTCGGCTTGTCCTCGGGTTTGTCTGCAGGCTTTTCAGCCGGCTTGTCCTCCGGCTCGTCGGGCTCGGCGCGAGTCGGTTGTTCGCGGTCGGCCTCCGCGGCTTCGTCGCCGCCATCGAGACCGCCATCGACTTCGAGCGGCCCGTTGTCCGTCGTACAAGCCGTGAGCACACACAGAAACACCAAGATGTGAGACTTGAACGAGCTCACAAATTCCAGTTTCAAAAGTTGCATGCTTGAAAGGACGGCCGAAAAACCGAAGCCGTCAGAACTATTTCGTGCTGCTCCACTTCAAGTCGGTGACGCTCGCGCCGGCTGGGGTTTCGCGCCACACGACCAGGGCGCGGCCAGTGTCCGCCAGCGTGAGTCCGACGAAGCTGACGTCCCCACTGGCGCCACCGATCGTGCCGGTCTCTCCCCATCCAGCCTTCGGATCGAATCGGCGGCACTTCAACGTTTGCTTGATGGTCGCATCGGTCGCCGAATCACGCTGTGTCCAGGCTACGAGGACCTCGCCAGCCGTGTTCGAAGTCACGGAGTGACTGCTGATGAACGCAGCATCGGCGACCGTTTGCGGGTCATCCCAATGGTCCGAGGTGTAGCGTCGCGCGATGATCCGAGTCTGTGGCGGGTCAGTCATCTCAGCCAAGTTCTCTTGCCACGAGACCATCAGATCGCCGGACGGCGAGATGGTCGTCTTTGGACTATCGCCCTTCGAGGCGAGCCGTTCGGGCGCAGACCACTGGTTAGACCACGCCGCGGCGCGAGTAAAATACGGCGCGAACGCCGCGGAGGGGTCGTCGAGTTTGACGCTGACCGGGAACACCGTGGTGGCGTTACCAAGGTCGTCGAGCGTGGCGATGGGCGCGATGAATAGCGAAGCGGGAGCAGTGACCGTGACTGGGCCAGAGATCGTGCCGCTCCGCTGTGTCCTCACTTGAAACTCGCCAGTGTTAGACAGAAAGTCGGCCGTGACGAGGACGAAGTCGCCGCGGAAGTTGGATGCAGTCTGGTACAGGGCCAGCGCCGTCGAGTCGACGACGATCGACCCTAGCGATTTCGGCTCGCCCCAGCCGCTGGTTCCGAGCGCGTTCGAAAACAGTTCTACGGTCGTGGCGACTGAAGTCGCAGCTCCAGACCAAATCGCAGTGGCGTTTCCAGACTCAGCAACCGTGAACGAGACGATTCTTCCGTACGACTCATCGCCCAGAAAAAACGCGTGAGCTTGTGGTGTAACCGACCCTTGTCCCGACCAGCGCAGCCAGTAGTAAGCGACCCCGTCGGACGCTGGCATCGCACTGCCTTTGAACAGAACTTGAGCCGTCCCGTTGCTCTCTAAGCCGACCCAGCCGTCCAAGCCGAACAACTGCGCATTGTTGGAAGCTGGTTTGTAGGCTCCGGTGACTCGGAACGGGCGAACATCCCAAACGCCGTTCACGAACCGACTCATCCAAAAAAAACCATCAGGACTGTCCTGCCACCACGCTACGGCAGAATCACCGGAGCGATTTCGCGTCATCGTGATTCCGGTCGCGCTTGCGCTGCCGTTCTCGAGCAGTGCTGGTGCGGACCACGCGAAGGGTTTCGGGCCGGTCGGACTCGGTGCACCTGCCGCACCTGCCGCACCCTCCGAGCCTGCTTGCTCCGCTTCTCCTGCTGATCCGCTGCCTGCGCCGCCGGATCCCGCGCGACTTCCGCTCCCGCCGGCGCCACCGGTCGAACGCGTCGTCCCACCTGCGCCGGCGTTTTTCGCCGGTGCTTCCACGTCCGCATCCGGCTTCGACGTGCTCACATCGGGCGCACCGGCGTCATCATCGCTGACGGAGTTCGATTTGTCCGAATCTCGCTTAAGCTCGAGGTCCGGCAACAAACAACCTGCGACTAACACAGTCGCGAGAACCAAGCATGGTGTACGCATGGCGATTAAAACGCGCCGCGGATGGCTGCACCGGTCGGCGCGAGCTCGAAGCTGACAGCTCGATCAGACTCGGAGTTCTGATTCGCCCCGATGATCCAACTCGTGAGACCTGCCGCAGCCAGCACTGCACCGACGTAGAACGTCACGGTCGCAATGGTCTTGACCGAGTCGTATGCGTCTTTGTCCGATGACTTGGTGCACGTGTTGTCGGGGCACGCATCGCGCTTTCCATTCGCGACGAGCGCCGTCACACCGCTCGTGACGAGCGATGCTGCACTGATCGCAACTGCGCCGATACCGATGGGCACGAGCACACTCGAAGCGCGCTCGGTCGTCGCCGCAGGCGGAGCAGGCGCGGAAGCTGCAGCTGGCGCTTCAGCCGGCGTCGTCGTCGCGGCAGCAGGCGCAGTAGGCGAGGGCGCTTGCGCTTTGAACTCGAACGCGACCGTCTTGCGATCTTTCTCGACCAGCGTGAGCTCGGATTCGTTGCGTTCGTCGCGCCGCACCGCGACGACGCGATGTTTCCCGGGATTGGTCGGACGGCTCGCATCGATCAGCGCTGCCGGCACTGCCACACCGTCGATCGTCACCGTGACTTCACTCGGCTCCGCACCTTCGAGCTGAATCGTGAGGCTCGGAATCGTGGGCGAGAGCTCGTTCAGTTCTTTGGTCGCGTCCTTTTGCGCTTGTTTTTGGGCAGCGGCATCGCCCACCACATCCGAAGGGCGCGCAGCTTCGCGATAGCGCTCGGCCGCCTCCACCCAGTGGTCGCGTTTCGCGCGCGCTCGGGCCGACCACAAACCCAACGTCGGCGTCGGGTACAAGCGATACGCCTTATCAAGCTTTTCGTCGGCCGAAACGAAGTCGTTCGCCCAAAACGCTTGAATTCCCTGTTCGCCAAGCTGTCTGGCGGTCGCGCGCGTCGCGTCGTCCGCCGCCGGTTGCTGCGCGGCCGCCGAATGGGCGCAGCCCCAAACGACCGCGCCGAACATGATTCGTTGGATGGATACCAGGTGCTTCATAAGTCGAGTCGTTCTCATCGAAGTTTGGCGCGTCCCCTGACTGCGAGGACGGGAGCCAAACGAAAACCGTCAGGAAAAACCTTCAGAACCCCAACAAGTCGGCCGCACTCTTGCCCGCGGCCGCGGGTTGGGGGGTAATCGGGGTGCGGCGCCGCGGTTGTTTCGCGGGCGTTGGTGTCGCTGCACTTGCAGCTGCTCCCGGTGGGGATGCGGGTGTGCGAGTCGGTGTGGGCGGCGGGAGCGCCTTTGCGCCTGCGGTGACTGGCGCGGGAGGCTCAGCAGCTGCTGGACCCGCGGACGCCGTGTTGGGGGGCGGCGGTGTCAAAGCCGCGGCGGCGTTTTCAGTCGGCAGTTGAGGCGCAGCGGTTGGCGGAGGCTCGGGTTGAGCCGCGGCGCTGCGCGTCGTTTCGGTGCCGGGCTGCGCCGGCAAGACGGCCTGAGTCGGAGACGTCGCATCCGGCGCTCCGCCCTGCGAGTTCTTGAGCCAGACCAGCAGCGCAAGCCCCAAACCGACCAGCACCGCGCCGGCGATCCATCCGATCGACGAACGCCGTGCAGCTACGCGCTGCGAGTCGATTACGCGCGCTCTGAGCGTGTCGGGGTCTGAGCGTTTGGCGTCTTGCCAAATCGGCGTCTGCGGTGCGGATTCGCGGCGCGTCCCGGGAGGCGCAGGTTGCGCGCGGCTCATTCGCGTTGCGCTCGACCGAGAGCGCTCCGACCCTGGCTCGATCACCCGTGCAGCCAACCGCGGCAATGCCGCATCCGGGTTCGTCATCTGCTGCACGAACGCGTGGTCGCGTGCAAAAGGCTCAAGCTCGCGCATGAGCGCGCGCACGTCGGGCATGCGCTTGTCGCGCTCGCGGGCGATCGCCCAATCGATCACGCGGGCGAGCGGCGTCGGAAGGTCGGAGCGCTTCTGTTTGACCGGGAGCGCTTCGGTCGTCGCGACCTTGAACACCAACTCCGGCAGCGTGTCTGCGCGAAACGGCGTCTCGCCCGTCACGGCCTCGTACAACATCGCGCCGAAGGCATACACATCCGTGCGCACGTCGATGTCTTTGTCGCCGCGCAGTTGCTCGAGCGACATGTACAGCGGCGTGCCCATCGTCATGCCCGTTTCGGTCAGCGTGAGCCCTTGCCCTGTCGCGAGCTTCGCGACGCCAAAATCCAATACTTTCGCGCTGACGGGCCTGCCCGATCGCGACCGAACCAGAAACACGTTGTCTGGCTTCAGATCGCGGTGGATGACGCCCGCGTCGTGCGCGCAGGCCACACCGTCGAGCGCAGGCAGCAGCAACGCGATGAACTCTGAAATTTTTGGAGGTTGCGAATGTTCGAGATACGCGCTCAGCGTCTCGCCCTCGAGCAACTCCATTACCATGAAGAGCGTGTCACCGTCCTGAACGATGTCGTAGACGTCGACGATGTTGGGATGGTCGATCCGCGACGCGGCTTGAGCCTCCCGCACGAGGCGCGCCACAGCTTCAGCACGTGCCGCGACGTGCGGATGCATCCACTTGAGTGCGACCTGTTTACCGGTGACGACGTTCTCAGCCCGGAATACGGCGCCCATGCCGCCTTCGCCGAGAGGCGCAGCCACTCGATATTTCCCAACCAGCAGGTCGCCGATCGCGGGCACAATTCGCTCCCTCCCTACGGCGCTCTCGAACGCTTCGCGCCTCTGCGACTACAACTGCGCCGCCCAGGCACATACGTTCCGCGTTATGTGCAGAACGTCGAGAATTAATCAAGTCAGGGTCCGCGCTCGAATCGAGCTCATCGGCCGTTCAGCGCACTCCGTGCTCGCGCCACGAGCGCCTCGATCTCTGCATGCAGACTCGCGGAGATCTCGCGCCTCGTTCCGACATCGGCGCGCGGGGCCCGATCGCGCGCGCGACCCGCGTCTGCGAGCGGCCAGCTACTCGAGCTAAATGTTGGCCGAACGTCGGCTCCACAAACTCGGTGCCCGGCTGATAGGCGATGCCCCCCGGGCACAAGGTCGATCTTCAGACCGCGCGCGGCTGCAAACCACCCTCGTGAAACGTGTGAACTTCATTGCCGGCATGGGTGGTTCCTTCCGGAGAACACGATCACGGTGCGGCCGCGGCTCAGCTGTTCGCGGAACGTGCGCGCGGCGACGACACCAGTCGTCGTATCGGCGTGGTCGACCAAGATCGTCTCCGCACTGAGTGCGGCTGGAACTAACACCGGCCAGGTCGCGAGATCGGCGCGACTTAACACGACGCCGCCGAACTGGCGCAACAAGAGTGGAATGTCGAGTGGCGGTCGATGATTGGCGACGACGAGTCGCGGTCCTGCAGCGGATGGCTGCGAGCCGGCCGACTCCGAGCCATCAGACACGTCGACCGCACCGATACGATGAGTGGTCACTCGTCGCGAACCGACCGCACGAATCGCTCCGCGTAGGCGTTCAGATTCGGACTGCGCGCTGGCAACCGCACACTCTTGACGCCGCCAGCCGCGAGCGTCGTGCGGAACGCAGCGGTGAACAGCGGGTCGCGATCCATGATGAGGCAACGCTTGCCGAGCAAGAAGCCATCCACCGCATCAGGTAGTTTCCGCGCCATCTGCAGCATCCAGGCCTCATGCGGCTGGTGAACGATGCCAGCGAGCTCGACGCGACGACTCGCCAGGTCGATCACGAACAACACGTGGAAACGCACCAAGGAAGTTGACTCAGCAGCACGTGCAGGATGATGAGGCATTGCTTGACCCTGCGGTCGCGCACGAGTGCGAAGGTGAAGAAACCCCACCACACGAGCCGGTTAGAACGAGCTCCAGGCTGGGACCGTAGACAGAATCACTCAAGTGCATGCCAACCGACCATGCAGATTTATTTCTGACGGCCATCCGAAACCGCCCGTCCTTCAGCTGCAGAGCCCGAGGGCTCGCAACCACGAGGGATGTGCGAAATGTCGACTCAGATCAAAACCTGCCTTGTCTTTGCCTTGATCTCGCTTGCTGCCTGCGGGGAGGAGGGAAATGGGCCTGCCCCAGGCCCGAGCTTTGAGGCCGCCGGAAGCCCGGCGATTGCGCCCGTCACCCCGACTCCCCCTCGAACAGCGGTGCTGATCGTCAAGAATCGCTATTCGAACCTCACGGTCACGGGTGTCTTTCTGTCGCCTTCGTACGAAGACAAGTGGGGTTTGAATCAGCTGCAGGGCAAGCTGTTACCGCCTGGTGAAGACCTCACGCTCCGTGAAATCCCGTGTGACGACTATTACGATCTGAAGATTACAGGTTCCGCCGGCTCGACTATCGGAACTGTGAAGGAGCTCTACTTCGCCTGTGGACTCGAGAAGATCGTCACGCTTTCGCGTTGAGCGCATCCGACCGACGGTCTTGACCCGGCCGCGCAAGCGCTTCAGGCTGCGCCGAAATGGCTCAGCTCGAAGCGCTGCTGCACCGAACGCTCGTCGGTGATCGCGATGCCTGGCAACAACTACAAGCGGCGCTCGAACCGACCATCCTCGCGATCGCGCGGCGCAACCCCGCGCTTCGGAGGAAAGGGCTCGCGGCGTCCGACGACGATTTGCGCGAGATCACGGTCTCGTCGTTCGAACGTTTCGCTCGGCAGGATTTCCGAAATCTACGCCGCTTCGTCGAGCGTGCGAGCCAGTCGCCCGAGGCCGGCACGAGCTTCGATAATTGGGTGTACGGCGCGGTCGAGTTCGTGATTCGGGAACACCTGCGACAACGTTTTGGAGCGGCGCCGCAGTACGCAGCGGCGGATGCAGCGCGGCCGCAACCCAGCAAACGTGATCTCAACTCACAAGCTGCCCGCTTGTACGATCACGAGGACCAGCGGGCGCTCATGCAGACGTTACGGGTCACGACCAAGCTGACCGCGATGCAGATCATGGAGCACATCGCAAAGGAGTTCACAGCGGACGAAGCTGCTGCGGTGCGCCTGTATTATGTCGAAGAGCAGGATTTCGAGGAGATCGCGGGTGCGCTCGGCCTCGGCGATGCGAAGGTGGCCGAGCGTTTGATCCGCCGCCTAAATGCCCGCCTGCGCTACCGATTTTTGCCGAAAACTGCAGCCGAGGACTAGATCCTTGCCGAGCGCGCGGTCTCTTGCCGTGACAGACGTGGGCGGATAGCGTCCAGCCGTCGAGGGGGCGCACCGGTTTGGCGAAAACAGTCAGCGCTACGAAGATTCATTCGATGCTCTGTTGCGCCACGCGCTGCGCCAAGTCGCAGACCCGTCTTGAACCCGCCCGCGAACAGAACTAACGAACGGCACCAAGCTCGCGAACGACCGGTTCGAACTCGTGCGTCACGTCGGCACGGGCGGGATGGGCGTGGTCTACGAGGCGTTTGACCGCGAGCGTCACGCCCGAGTCGCGATCAAGACGCTCCCGCGACTGGACGCCAGCGACATCTACTGCCTGAAGAACGAGTTTCGTGCGCTCGCGAACGTGACGCATCCGAACCTCGTCCAGTTGCACGAGCTGTTTGCGGACGAAGTTATCTGGTTCTTCACGATGGATTTGATCGACGGCATCGCATTCGGGGAATGGGTGCGGCCGGCGTGACGAAGCGCCGCGCGCGAGTCGCCTGCGGGCTAGTGTCCCGGCGGATCTCGACGCTTTGTGTGCAAAGCTGCTCGACCGCGACACGACGGAGCGCATGGCCGGCGACATGTTGGCGGCGCAGCTCGCGAGCGCCCGGGCCGTACGCTCCAGCGGCATGGTTGCCGTACTTGCCGAGCGCGATGCTGATCGCGAGGTCGATCGAGTAGCGACCACCCGGCATCAGCTTCGGCGGCGCGGGAGCCGTCTCGATGCAGCCGCCGCACTTGCAGCGGTACTTCTTGCGCTTGCGCACCAACTCCACGAAGTTAGTGAGATGACGGCGCAGGCAGAAAATCTCCTCATCAGTACGCCCGAGAGCTCGTGCAGCGCGTGCTGCCGCCCACGGACGTGTCACCGTCGTGGACTGAGGTGGTATTTGTCGATGAGCATCGCATCGACTGCCGGGCGAGACGATTGTCCGAGAAATCGCTCAGCACAGTTGTTCGTTCCACCGTTCGCAGCGTTACTTGATCGAAGGCCGTCCTGAATCAAACTCTCCGCCGAGGGTATCTCGAAATAGGCTTTGGTCGTCGTGGTTTCGGCGTCCAGCACACAGATTGCGGGCATCAATGCTAGCGGCGACGTACTCTTCTCTGGATTGCCCAATGCGGTTGCCGGGGATCTGGGTTGGAATGTTGAGCGATCCTTGGCGGTATCCATCGATCATGAGGATGTCTCGCAAGCACCCAGCTTCCAGCTGAGCGAACGCTTCCACACTGTCCGTATCGAGGCCGCGTGCAGCGTCGGCGAGCCCGGGTAGGGCCGCCGTCCAGTTTTCCCCGTGTCGACTCACCCATCGAGCGCGTCCGCGCTGCAATAGCAAACCCATGCGATACCCGTCGTGTTTGATTTAGGTTCGGATGAAAGTGTCTTTCAGTTTCGAAAGTCCGAACCGCAGAGCTCATTCAACGCTGGTCACTATGTCCCGCGCACGTATCAATGAGGGCGGCAACGAGCGTGTAGTTCAACACTCAATCTTCGATCGACGTCGACACGTTCGATGCGCTCGGCCTGGCCAGGGATTGCAGCGCCTGCAGCACGCTCACTTCGAGATTCGCTTCGACGAACACGGCGACTAGACGTCGCAGACCTCGAGCTTCTTTTTCCACCAACAGCTTTCCGGTCATGGAAAACGAGCCGTGACAGCGACACGCAGTAGAGCTGTGGTTCCCCAACAGAGCGGAATCAGAGCGAAAGGCCAGACCCAGAGAGTTTGTAGCCGGCGCATTCTAGCTTTGATGACCTGCAGATGCTCATCGGTGCCATCGTCGAGTCGGTCGCGCATAAACGCGATACCCGCGAACGAGCTATTGGGAACGACGCCAGTTCCCATGGTCAAGCGCTTCCAGATCGCAGGGTGTTTCTCGCGAATGTACACAATGGACTCACTGAGCCACCCGGTCTGCATGGATCGTATAGAAATGTAGAACCAGAAAAGACCGCAGTGAAGAAACGGCGCGAGGAAGCCAGCCACGAGCAGTGATCCACCGAGAATTGCTCCGAGCGCTGCGAGGGCGATGCACGCTGCGCTAACTGCCCTGAGCCAGCGGGCCAAAGCTTGCTGAACCGAATCCTGGAGAAGGGTTTCCATGTTGCAACCTCGCAGACGGCGACGATTGTCGCCTCGGAGGCACCGGACGCGATCGGTCTGTTGAACTGGCGCGCAGCCGGGCGTCTGTTTGCGCGAACGTCGGCGTTTTGCCCTCACTGGACTCGGCGATCCACTGCTCGAGAATCGGCTTCTTCCAGAACCTCTTGCAGTCGATCAGGTAGTCGCGCACTTCGTTGTGGAAGCCGTGCGCGCTCAGCTCAAACGCAAGTTCGAAGGATGGACCGTACGACGAGAGTCTCGCATCCGTGTCCACTGCGGCCGAAGCTCGCAAATGCTCCAGCGCCGACTGCGTGTCTCCGTTTCGAAGCGCCACGACCCCAAGCGTCGAGTGCGCGTGATGCCTCGAGTGCGCGCGCCGACCTTGCGGCCTGATCGTGTTTCCTCTGAGCCCCGTGGCATCCTGTGTGCCAAACGTGTGCTTCGTAGGGAGCGGCTCGGCCGCGTGCGACTCAGCCAACAGTTCGTTGCCGTATCGTGCGGCCCACTCGAGGTCGTTCGCTTCGACCGCGGCTTGGCACAACCAGCTTAGAAGATTCGGCTGTGGTGAACCCAGGCTTCGCGCACGCTGCAGGCAGCTCAACTTCTCCTCTGGAGATTTTGACGATCCGTCCATATCGATCCAGAGCTGCGCCTCGTCAGGATGCGCCGTCGCTGCGTCCACGAGGAGTGTGCGCGCCCGGTCCGGATTCGCGTCGAACAGAAACCGCGCAGCACCACGCGCGATTGTCGGACGCAACGGATCGATAGCTAACTGCTCTTCCCAGGCTTGCGCGACTTCCGCGTAGTGATCCGGAAAGCGCTCGTGATCGACCCAGGCAATCGGGGTGCACAGCATGCGGTTGTCTGGCCGATTTCTCACGTGCCAGACAAGCTGTGCGACGCGCTCCGGATCACCCTGAAAATGCAGATGTCCGTACTCGAACAGTAGAGCGTCTCGCAGCTTCGCGGATTCTGGATCCTCGCGAAGCTGTCGCTGAAGTTGCTCGATCTTCGCGAGACTCGTCTTGCTGGGCGGTTCGAATTCGTGTGACGGCACTGCAGCCATTCTCTCCTTACGCACGCGCTGGGGCTAGGGGGTCGACCCCGCCTGTGCGAGCACATCAGACGTTGTGTGTTTGCGCGTCTACGACGTAGAGCTTCACTTTGGGCGATCACGAAAGCGAGGGCGCGCGAGCTTACTCTTCCGCAGCGACAACCGCCGCAACCGCATCGTCGAACGTGCCAAGTGCGTCTCCACTATCCGTGAGTAGCTCGCCCAAATGCAGATTGTGCAACAGCGGCAGCAGCGCCGACCCATCAACGTCGGACGCCGAAACGGGACAAGAGCCGTCGGAAGAAGAGCCGCCGCGGCAAGAGCTAAACGAAGCGGAACTCGAAGCGGCAAACGCGGCGACGGCTCCGTGGACCGAGCTGCACGAACAACGGCTGCTCTTTGGTTGTGGGCGCCGTGCATGTGGCACGGCGAGCACCTTCAACACGGCCGGCATCTGGTCTTGGGCGCGCCTCAGCGCGTTATCGAGGAGTGTGCTCGAGATGAACTCCCGCGCCGGCGCGTCGTCGAGACGTACGTGCGTGGGCTCTGGCAATGGTTGCGCTCGCAGACCGTTCATCACGGCCCTCATTCGTCGCTTCCTGAGGGCTTGTCGTGAAGGACCAACGTCTCGCCGTCGCGAAGCCAGATTGGCTCCGCGGGATAGTTTAGCGAAACTCCTCCAATATCATCGACTAGTCCATTGAGCTGAATGAAACTAGCTTCGCCATCCAGCACCGAGCGCCCCGCGCTCGTGAGCTCGACCGTTCTGCCACTCATAGCGCGAGAGTCCCGATCGAACCTGAGTAGTGGATGAGCGAGGGTCGCGCTTGCGAGGCGTCGCATGCGCCAGTACACCCATTGGTCACCCACGTGATCCTCGTCGCAGTCGAAGACCTCTCCCAGCATGTGACCGATCGCCCTGACGAGGTTCGGACTGTGTTGGGCGACGTAATGCAAACCGCGCAAATCCCACCGGCCGAGCCCACTGATTGAGTCTGGATATCGGGCGAGAAGTGCCTGCAATGGAGGGACTAGCGACGACGGAACTTTAGGATCGAACAGCATGTCCACGAGTGCCATCGGATTGCTACCAGCCCACGCACGCCACGCCCGCGAGTAGATCTCAGAAGTGAATTCCGTGCCCACGGCTGCCGTCGAAAACGCAGCCCGAACCACTTCCAGCGTTTCTAGTGCAGCCCGTGACGTGACCGCTGGGCGGGTAGACTCCGAGTTAAGAACCCGTATGTTCGAGGGAGGCAGCCCGGCTGAACGAATCGTGTCGAATAGCAAAGCTGTGAGCAAGTGATCGTCAGCTGTCGTTCCCTGCCAGACGACCAGAGCTTCGCCCGCTCGCGCTGCATCAAGGATTCGCCGTGCTGCGCGGGCGCCGCTTACGCGCCTAACGCCGACAGAGCTCCAGAACCCATCCAGCGCATCCAGCCAGAGTTCCGGCTGACTCTCAAATCGGATCGGGCCGCAGCTCAAGGGGAACAGGAAAGCCGACATTTTGTCACCAGTCGGGATCACCTTGCGAACGGCGCGTCCGTCCACGTCGGCGGAGGATATGTGAAGCACCTGCTCACCCTTTCACGTCTGCCCAGCGAACTTCTGGTTAGCTGCGAGGAACCGCAGCCGCACTGGCGGGCTGCGCGCCATTGCGTGCAGCCGTGCTTCAATGATGGTAGCGCAGGTGCGGACGCCGCACGAGACGCCATCCTGTGCTTGCTCGTGAGCTGCAAGCGCGTTAGGCAGGCTCGCGTTGCCCTCGAGCGAGCGACTTTCTCTACTGGGAGCGCGGAGTCCGGGCGCAATCCGCGCCTACTCGCTCGTCGCCACATGCGAGGTCGGCTGGGTGGTTGATCACGTGAGATTGTGAAGCGACAACCGCGCCTCGGCGACTTGCCCCCGATGAAGCAATGCGAGGTTTTCGGTCGCAAGGTCTTGCTGCTCTCTCTTGAGCTTCAGCAGCTCTACCCGGAGGCGTCGGTTGGCAGCCTCAAGTTCGTCGATGCGCGCGGCCAAGTCGCGTGTGCCACTCGGTCCCCTAACCACGGCGGTGTCGTAGTCGGCGATCGCTTGGGCGAGCAGCACATTCGCGGTGTCGAAGTTCCCGCGAGCCTGCTCGAGCTTCACCGATGCGGCCTCATAGCGCTTTGCCGTCTGAATCAACTGCAGCGTGACGGCGTGCGTGAGTTCGTCCAGGCGTGCGACGTCTTGTTTGGTTCGTTGTACTTCGGCAACGTGATGCGCAAGTAGCGTGCGCTGGCGCGCGACCGAGTCGACGTCAGGCCGGCGCACGCGCAGCATAACGCGAGACAGATCGTGTATTGCACGAGTAGGGGGAATTTCATCTGAGAAAGTTCGCGCGGGCTGTCTTGGTTCGAGTTGGAAGTGACCCTCGTGGCGTCGTGGCGTTGTCCGACGCTGATGGACAACAAGCTCGACGCGTTCCCCCGCGCGCACCAGTCGAAGCGCAGACCAGGCTGTCACCGCTGGCCCGAGCGGATGGTTGCACGCGTGCGTCCGTCCGAGTTCGTCCTTCTCTCAGCGAGAGAACGGCGCCCCTCGCCTGCGACAAGCGCCGACGAGTTGCCCCATCGTTCCTCTTACTGCGCGTCCCCCCACGCCCCCAATGGAGCGTCACTCGACGACAGCGATGCCGGTTGAACGCCGCACAGCGGCACTGACTCCCGCCGATGCTCGACTAGCACCGCCTGCACCACAGACTGCGGCTCGGTCGTGCACAGCGGCGCGTCTCCGCAATTGTTTGCTGCAGCAGCTCCGGTCAATCCTCCGCCAAGGCACCCGAGCAACCCGAGTGGCGGAAACAGGAGGCCCAAAGCACAGCCGATTCCCGTGCCTACGCCTGCCGATTCGGCATTGCTTGCTTTACATGCGCGGTGTTCGGCAACTTGGACTCTGCAGCGCGAGACCTTTTCGACGGCATCGGCTTGGATCTGCGCCACCGACGCACGACAGGTTTCGAAACGCACGAGCTCACTTCGCGAAGCAGCTCGTAGCCGTTGCACCCGGGCATCTCGATGTCTGAGATGATCAGATCGAAGTCTACGCTTCCGACCCATTCAAGAGCCTCCGCCGCATCCGCAGCGTCGTACACCTCAAGGTCACGCGACTCGAGAACGCAGTGAAGTAGCTCAAGCGCATCGCTGTCATCGTCCACGATCAAGACACGCTTACCGACGACCGTCGTCGGTCGAGAAAGTTCGCCGGGCAACATCAGACGGGACTAGCGCAAGAAATATGCCCAAGCATGGCCGCAATGTGATTGGTCGGAAGCGCGGAGCGAATGGGTTCCTCGCTCAAGCACGAGCCGATCTTCAAGCGGCCGAAGTTGTTGCAGCCTCCGGACTGGCGACTTCAACGCTAGCGATGTTGCTGCAGATGGTGTTCGAAAAACTCGCAAAGGCAGCGCTGCTGCGCATGCGAAGCATTTCTGTGGCACACGCAACATCCACTCACGCAACCGCGGGCCGCTTGCTGCGCACTCTCCAACACGAGCGCAGACGCTTTGCGATGCTCGCCGCCATCAGCCGCAAAGGAATAGCATCCTGGTGTCGCCAGCGCGCGGGTCCGAAGCCGGATCTCAGGGCAGGCGCGCGCTTCCCGCTGATCAAGAGGTCCCTGGGCGGTGCCGCACCGCCAACCGATCACCCGCCGCGCGCGGCCTGCTGCAGCTGTCCCGGTGTCACCATAATCCAACGTCCCGTCGCGGCAATGTTCAGGCTTCACTCATCGACTTTCCACTGGAACTCATCCTTGAAATCCTCGAAACAATCAGTACTGATCCAGTAATAGTTGTCCTCGGTCGTGTATCCCTCGTGGAGGTCGCCGTCATTCTCCGAAAACTTGGCGTTGCAAAACTCGCAATGATCGTGCTCCCAGGTCTCGCTGTATCGCCGGTATTGCTTGAAGAACAGCCGCCTTCCAAGCAGGTGTTCTTCTTGGCCATTCCTACGCCAATCATCGCTGGCCGGTCGCTGACGTTGTTCGCTCATCTTCCTTCTCTCTATTTTTTTGGCACCATCGAACCATCCGGAAAAATGCGCGACCATTCTTTGGCGGTGTCCTTATAGTCCCAATGAGGATCAATTGGCTCTGCATGGTCAAGATCCGGACTTAGCAATGCTGGCTTCGCAAACACAGTTTGTGGGCTTCATGGACGACTGATTCGCGACCCGCATTTCCGAAACCGATATGCATCGCCCCTGCACTCTAGGGCACTATTACGTTGCGTCGGGCTGTCGCTGGGTCGTGACGAATACGAGTCAGGTGTGGCTGGATCGCCACCCTAGTTGTGTGCGTCATCACTCACTATGGTTCGAGCCATGCGCGGCGCCGTCATCATCTGCAAGGAATGTAGGTCGTACGGTCGTAACCGCCCGGCCAGCGACGTCTGGACTCGCAGATCACAAGTCGTGATCGTCCTGCCTGCGGAGGAAGCGGATGGCGGCACAGTGGCATTCAAGAGAACACGTTTAGGCCTGGAGTGCAGTTGGGGTTGCGTGCCCGCAATCGCGCGGCGAGCGGCAGCCGCCCGACACGTCGATACCAACAATTCGGTCTCGCAGGTATAATCCCGAAAATGTCTGCTGCACAGTTGTCGACTCTTGCCGCGAGCCAGTTTCGATCTTCGCGTGGCACTGATTCCGAGGTCCGCTTGCTACGCACTCGCACGAGTCGAGCGTCTTCATCTCTGGAAAGCGTGACTCGTGCAGCCGCGACTGCGAGGTCGTACGCTCGAACTCTGGTTCAGGCGGTCGTGATCTTGCTTCGACTAGTTTTGTGCGCCGGCGTGCTCGCTGCGTGCAGCGATGGGGATCGCAGGGGCGTCGACGCCGGTCCGCCGCCAGACGAGATCGATGCGTCGATTCGGCCATGTGGCGACATGCCGGGCACGCTGCGTGGGAAGAGCACGCACGAGATTCTCGCAAGTGGCGAGACGCGCAGCTTCGTGTACTACGCGCCGACGGATCTCGATGAAGACACGCCCGTGCCGCTCGTGATCGTCGCGCACGGATTCGGGATGAGTGCGGATCAGATGTTCGAGATCACCGAGTACGCGGCGCTCGCAGATCGCGAGAGGTTCGTGGTCGTTTTTCCGAACGGCCAGGAGAAGAACGGACCGCCATGGAACGTCGGTGATCCGGATTGCGGTCTGATTAGCGGAGATCTACCGCTGGCGAGTGGGGATGATTCGCGATTCATCGACGAGTTGATCGCGTTCGTGGCGAGTGATCGGTGTGTCGATCGAGAGCACTTGTTCATGACCGGCTTTTCGATGGGTGGCTACTTTTCGAACGAGCTCGGGTGTAACCGGACTAATTTGACGGCGATCGCACCGCATTCAGGTGGAAGTCACGATCTGTCGGGGTGTCGGGGGACGATCAAACCCGTGATCGTGTTTCACTTCGAGGATGATGCGGTTGTCCCCTATCGGTGTGGAACGCAAGCTCGGGATCGATGGATCGGGCGAAACGGTTGTCAGTCTGCGAACCCGATGGTGACGAGCGTAAAAGGTGGGCAGTGCGAGTACTACCGCGGTTGTGACGCTGGGGGTCAGGTGGCGATGTGTTCGTTCACGACGCCGGGTGGTACGACGACAGTGCGCGACCGAGGTCATGGCTGGTCTGGGGGCAGCACGGACGGCGATTCAGGCGGTGCGGCGTATGCGATTTCGGCAACTGAGAGTGCGACGTCTCTGAGTTGGTCGTTTTTCAAGAACTACGCGTGGTGAAGAGCACGCCCGGCGAAGACGAATCGCGACCCGCGTTTCCGATCGGATTCCCGCGCTTCACCCGAAGTGAGCAACGCCATACGACCGGGAGTAATTATGTTTTGGGCCTGAAGACTCGCACTCGACTGAGATCTGCCCGACAGCGGACGAGATCGACTTGCCGTACCCCATTCTCATAAGGGGGTCACGTGTCTCAACTCATCAACTTCCTCGACGAAGTCGACAGCTTCTCCACCAGCATCAGCAAGGCGCTCGGACAACGATCCGCGGCGCCGATTACAGTCACATTCAAGGGTGGTCAGAAGGTCGCCCTAGATTTGACCGATGCGCGTCAGCGCGGCTGGAGCAAGATCCTGGAGTCGGAGCACCAGCACAGACGACCTGTGTATGTGGAGCTGGACACGAGCACATCGGCGATCCAAGCGTTGCTCTTCCCGATCGCATCGACGGTGCGGAACCTGCGCGATCTAGGCGCGCCGGCAGGGCTCGACGTCGAGCTGACGTACTCGTCGGCCGTGCATCGACTGCGTACATCCCATCCGCGATTTCAAGAGTTCTCTGACATGTTGCGCGATGCACTCGCACGGGGTCAGACCCTGTTTGTCACCGATACTCTGAACACGCATGAGATTGTGGATGTGCGCATCTCGGCGCGACCCGTGGGCGTTCCAAAAATAGCCCTGAAGGCGGCTAAGGATGTGGGCTTGGAAGGCCTCGCGCCCGTCACGCCCGCGAGAGCGCAGCAACTATTCGACCTCGTGAACACGGGCACCTGCGCGCCGGCAGATCCCGAGCCGAGTTGCATACCGTTCATGTTCCCCGACGATGGTTGTTGGGCGAGGGCGCATGAGATGTGCCGGTTGATGGCGAGTGCGGGGGAAGAGAGCAAGAAGGTTTGGATCGAGGGCGGACCTGCAAGCTATCTGCGCGTCGACACAAGCAACCATCAAGACTGTCAGGTGACGTGGGGCTGGCACGTCGCCCCAGTTCTCAACGTGTCGATCGACGGTGCGCTAGAGACTTGGGTCGTGGACCCGGCTCTCTTCACGACGCCGGTGCCGCTCGCAGTCTGGGTCTACGCGCAGCATGATCCGACGGCCGTGACGACATTCACCGAGCGCAGCGTGTTTATGTATTGGACCGGTGAGACGGACCCCGACTACACCGAAACGCAAAACGTCATGTCGTCCTATCGCAACCAACTACTCGCGCGTGCGCTCGGGACCGGTGGGCCGCCATACACCGTCTGCTACAAAGAGGACTTGTTCCTACGCGATAATCTCGGCGACGAAGGTCTCGAACCTCTCGCGCGGGGGCTGATCTCGTGTAGTCCGGACATCAACCATTTCCGGGAGGAGCTCGCCGATCCGCAGGGCACGCTTGGGAGCCCCGCAGCGAAAATGCGCGACGACATGTTCGAACGAGCCGAGTTCGGCCAACCCAACTACGCCTACGTGCGCCTTCAAAACCGCGGTGCGGCGGCAGCCGATGCGACGATAGATGTTTACTACAGCTTGGCGTCCACTTTGCCCACGCCCGCGACTTGGCAGCTCATCGGGTCGATCGCGACAGCGAGCCCGATCGAGCCGGGAGAGTTCCGGGTCGAGGGGCCGTTAGTCTGGGACACAGTTCCGGAGGCGGGACACTACTGTTTCATCGCCGTGGTAAACACGCCGCGCGATCCGAAGCCCAATTTGAGTGAAGTGCATACAGTCGAGGACTTTTACAACCTCATCCGTCGCCGCAACAACGTCACGTGGAAGAACTTCGACGTCGAGAACTTCTTCGCGGACACGACGGTCAAGTTTCAGTTCGTCATCCGTGGCTGGCCACGAATTCCATATCGGAGCGACATCGAGTTGGACACATCGAGGCTCCCGGCCGATGCGAAGGTCGAGCTCAGATTGTTGAAGCGTCTGACGGTCGAGGCAACCATCGATCAGTTGGAGCAGCTCAGGACGACTACTGATCACGTAGTCTACGAACCGACGCCAGCAGCATTGGCGAGTGTGCGCAACATGCCATTGCGTGCAAGCGATCAGTCGCCGGCGATCGTGACGATAACGACGGCGCCTTCGACGCCAACAGGTGCATACGAGTTCTCGCTGAGGCAGCTTATCGACGGTAAGGAGGTCGGGCGGGTGACGCAGCGTCTGAACATCGGCGAGTACCCGTACATGGGAAATCGAGCGAGTCTCGAGCTGCACGTGGCGAACTGCGATTGGGCTAGGCAAATCGGTCGCAGAAACAAGGTAGCGTTCGAGAACACGGAGCGTGCGGTGACGCAGGGGTACAACGGCTGTGTGTATTGCTTGAAGGAGTTGAATACCGATCGGTGAGGTGGCGAAGGGAGCTCGGACGACCGGCGCACATATCGCCACGCCGAGCTCATCGCATTCGAGTGCGACCTCCACGCTTCGTCGACGGCTTCGGCCAGGTTGCGTACGATCTGTAGACCGCCTGCGAAAGCGTTCCAAGGTCGTTCCTGGTGACCAAATCGTGCTCGTCTCGGACGTGGCAGCAGGCGTCTCGCGAGCGACAGCGCTGCAGTTGCGCGTGTTCGAGTAGGGTTGCCGAGCACAGCTCGCACGTGTCGCTACAGCCTGAAGGTTCGCGGTGATCCTGGCACACTGCAAACGTGTCGAGTCGGTGGGTCGTCCTTCTGAGTACGATGTTCGCTCTCTCGAGCGCGACGGTGACGCGCGCGCAACTGCTCGACTTCACCCTCACGCTGCCATTCTATGATTGCCCGGGGGATGCCACGAGCATGGCTTGGGCGCCCGACGGATCCAATCGGCTCTTCGTCGCTCTGCAGTCCGGTGAGATCGTCAGTCTTCGCAAGCTCGGTCGCACGCCGCAGGAGCAGGAGCGCGCCACGTTTGCGAGACTCAAGCCCGTGTACACCTACGGTGAATCGGGCGTCGTCGGTCTCGCATTCGACCCCGACTTCCAGACCAATCACTTCGTCTACGTGATGGTGACGGTCTCGGCGCACGAGCAACAGATCATTCGCTACACCGACCAAGCTGGAGTCGGAACCGACAAGCACATCATCGTCTCGGCATTGCCGACTTCGGGCGAGCGGCACAACGGCGGTGCGCTCGGCGTGGGTCACGATGGCAAGTTGTACTGGGGCGTCGGAGACAACGAAACTGCCCGAGGCGTCAACGCCGACTTGGCTTCGATGGCGTCGAAGATCGGACGCGCAAACCTCGACGGTACCGTCCCGAACGACAATCCGTTCTTCGATGGAGCCGGTCCAAATGCCGACTACATCTGGGCGCGCGGCGTCCGCAATCCGTTCAAGTTGGCGTTCGAGCCGCAGACGGGAAATCTATGGCTGAACGTCGTAGGTGAGAAGTACGAGCAGGTTTTCGTGCTCCACGGCGGCGAACACGCTGGTTACATCGCGTACGAGAACGACCAGCCGGAGGGATACCTTGCGCCGATCGTTAAATATCGCACGAACGGTGTCGATTCGCGGGCGCTGACACCGAACGGCGCGGTCCGAAGTGCCGGCGTACTGAGTGTGACGACCGCGGTCCCGCACGGGTTTCGGCGTGGTGAGAAGATCACCCTCGCTGGCATCACCGACGCGAGCTTCAACGGCGACGTGTACGTCGCGAGCACTCCGAGCGCCACAACCTTCACCGCATCACAGGCCGCCCTTGACGCTGCCAGCGGCAATGGGACCGCTGCGACGCAGGCCATCGGGGGCTGTCTCGTCGGCGGCACGTTCTATGACGCGACGCAATTCCCTGCCGAGTACTTCGACAACTACTTCTTCGCGGACTGGAACAGTGGGGACATCACGCGAGTCGTGCTGTCTGCGCCGGAGATCGTCGCGCGTGTCGATCCATGGTACCGGAACTGGTCCGGGTACTTGGTCGACCTGAACGTAGGCCCGGACGGTGCGCTCTATTCATTGATCGGCGGCCAAATCGTTCGCGCCGCCTACAACGCGACGTCGCAAGCCATCGTGGTATCCAACCGGCACCTGTGGCTCTCGCAGGGCGCCGCGCGGTCCTACAGCGTGAGTCTTGCGATCGCTCCGACGGAGGACATCACGATCTTTGCGATGCGCTCGGCGGGCAGCAGCGCGATCGACGTCGAGCCTGAGTCGCTGACGTTCACTCCGACGAACTGGGACCTTCCTCAACCTTTCACCGTTCGTGCGGCGTCCGATGCAGAATCGCAGACCGTCACGGCAACGATCGACGTGGCGTCCTCGGGGTTCGCGACCCAGGCCGTCGTTGTGAGAGCCCGGGGACCCGAGGCCAACTCGTTCGTAACTTCGACGAACATTGTGTCCGTGTCCGAAGGACAGAGCGGAACGTTCGAAGTTGCATTGCGCGTCGCACCTGACGCGGACGTCACGGTTCAGGTGAGCGTTGCGGTCGGTGCAGGGCACGTCCACCTGTCGAGCGGTTCCAGCCTCACGTTCACGCCTGCGAACTACGCGGTCCCGCAAATCGTCGGCGTTCAAACCGACGATGATGCGCTCGCCCGCGACGACGTTGCGATTGTCACGCTCGATGCAGCGGGGCTAGCGCAGCGCGCGGTCCGGGTCCGAGTCGTCGACAACGATCCATCGCCGCCCGTCATCGACACACTTCCCGTGCGCTTCGGTGGATTGAACATCGCGTACTCATACGCAGCGCACGCATCCGGAGTTCCGGCGCCCACGTTTCAGCTTAGTGCGGCGCCCGCCGGCATGACGATCGACCAGACGAGCGGCCTCGTGCAGTGGACTCCCACACAGAAAGGCTTGTTTACTGTGACGCTGGTAACGAGCAACGGCCAGATACCCGATGCAACTCAAACGTTCGATGTGAGGGTTGGAAGCTCGCCTAGTTGCTGGATCACTCCAGTCGGAAGTCAGGGCTACGTCTCTGGCGTGACGGCGAACTTGCAGGGCAACGGATTTCGGGCGGACAATTCCGACGTTCCGAACGCACAAGCTGAGTTCTTCATCGACGGCGTGCACGCGTACACGGGCGAGGGCCCGGGGGGTATATTCTACTACGGAGGTTGCGAGTACTGCTGGGACACGATGGCGCTTGCGAATGCGTGTCACGACATTCTGCTCCGCGTGACGAATATGGTCGGCGAGACGTGCGAATGGGGTGCAACGATCGCCGTCTACAATCCTGAGAACGGCGAGTTCCCGGGTGGGGGAAGCCCGGACTGCTCCGCGTTGGATGCTGGGGCAACACCCATGGACAGCGGCTTGGATGCGGGGCCCGCAGATGCGGGACTGCCGCCGATGGATGGGGCCGTGGATGCGAGCGTCGACGCCGCAGTTGCGGATGCGGGAGCGTCGGACGGCGGCCCGAACTCTTCGGGCGCAGGCGGTTCAACAGATTCCGGCGGTTCGGCGAGTGCCGGAGGATCGGCGGGCGCGCCGACGTCCGATTCGGGCGATGCTTCAATCGCGGACGCGGGTGCAGTGCAGGGGCTCGAAGCCGGAACCGATGCAAGCGACCCGAGTGGTGGGCAGATTGCTCCGCCACGAGACTCAGGTTGCGATTGTCGTGTCAGTCGGGCGCATCCCAGTGCTCCTCGACCTGGTGCGATGGTTGTCGCGCTTGCGACCATCGGGCTCGCTTTCGCACGTACGCAACGCCGGCGCACGCGTCGCGCGCAGCGTGTCACGCACGTTTGCGCCGCTACTTTCACGAAGGCGCTTGCAACGGCGCCCGTCGCTCAATTAGTGGTCGACTTTAGCGCTCTGACCAGTCGTCTAACACTACTGCTC